>Ga0187883_10000350_pt1 | contig 30341 bp, 26 predicted proteins | sample June2016WEW_20_1_2_FD_132966 | JGI IMG/M metagenome (GOLD analysis project Ga0187883, IMG submission 132966) | Peatland microbial communities from SPRUCE experiment site at the Marcell Experimental Forest, Minnesota, USA - June2016WEW_20_10 | ecosystem: Environmental > Terrestrial > Soil >...
CAGGGCGCAGAAGCCACCGCGCCCTTCACCCGGTATCGACCGAGAGGGACGACCATGAATACGCCGACAGGCCCGCCCGCGCAGTCTGAGACGCGTGCCGGGGGTGGCAGCGGGGGCGCGCCGCCAGCGCCGCCGCGGCAGACGATGCAGGCGATCGTGCTGGCCGGATACGGCTCCGCCGACGTACTACGCCGCGCAGAGATCGACAAGCCGGTAATCGGAGATGACGAGGTCCTGATCCGCGTCCAGGCCGCCGGCCTCGACCGGGGCACCTGGCACCTGATGACCGGCAAGCCGTACCTGATCCGCCTGGTATCCGGCCTGCGCACCCCCAAGAGCCCTGTTCCCGGACTCGACGTTGCCGGCACGGTCGTTACCACCGGCGCAGCCGTGACCAGGTTCAAGCCCGGCGACGAGGTCTTCGGCATCAGCAAAGGCTCCTTCGCGGAGTACGCGCCAGCCCGCCAGGACAAGCTCGTCTCCAAGCCCGCGAACCTGTCCTTGGAGCAGGCCGCAGCCGTCGCGGTCTCCGGGCTCACCGCGCTGCAGGGGCTGCGCGACGCCGGTCACCTCCAGCAAGGCCAGCACGTGCTGATCATCGGCGCCTCGGGCGGCGTCGGCACCTTCGCCGTCCAGATCGCCAAGGCCCTCGGAGCGGAAGTCACCGGCGTATGCAGCACTGCAAAGACCGGCCTGGTCGCCTCGATCGGCGCCGACCATGTCATCGACTACACCAAAAACGACTTCGCGGATGGCACCCAGCGCTATGACCTCCTCCTCGACCTCGCCGGCAACACGCCGCTTCCGCGGCTCCGCCAGGCACTGACGCCGGCCGGAACGCTCGTCATCGTCGGCGGCGAAGACGCCGGCCGTTGGACCGGCATGGGCCGCCAGGTGCGGGCCATGGCACTGTCACCGTTCGTGCATCAGCGGCTCACCTCGCTGCTGTCCAGGCAGCGCCAGGCTGACCTTGAGCATCTCGCCCAGCTCATCGAGACTGGCAAGGTCACCCCGGTCATCGGCAAGACCTATCCGCTGCACCAGGCGCCCGACGCCATGCGTGACCTGGAAGCGGGACGCGCCCGGGGGAAGCTCGTCATCACGGTGACAGAGGCCGGGTGAGCCGCCGCGTGCTCCTGCTCGCCGGACCGAATCCGCCACCCATGCTGTGAGACGTGATCATCTACACCTCCACGGTCGCCGGCGGGCCGAACATGCCCGGTGGCCGGTCAGGCTCCGGCGTCCGCGAGTTCGGCAATGACCGCGGCATGGCACGGCTCCGGCGCGCACCAGCAGGCGAGCCTGCGCCCCCGAAGTTCTGGGAGCAGCGCCAGCAGATCGGCCCGTCCCAGCAGGTAGTGGCGGTATTTGGCCACGACATCCTCTCGGCTGCCGTCTGGCCCGGGGCGGAACGGACTAGCCAGCGGCGAGGCAGGCAAATGCCAGCCGCCCCGGTGCATCGCCCGTCCCACGTAGACCACGTCGGCGAAGCCAGGGTCGTCGCGGTGTCCCTTGAGGTTCACGACGGTCGTAGCGCTCACACCCTTCATTGTCACCAGCCGGGATGGTCATCGGCCGACATGCCTATTCCGGCACCGCCTTGGCCAGGACATGTGCCCACTCGCGGTAGCCGGACTCTGACGGATGGAAACCGTCGGACGCGAATAGCTTGTCGGCCCGAGCCGTGGTGACGTTGATGGGCACGTAAGTGGCCCCGCACGCGGCTGAGACCTGGCTCATGGTCCGGTCCATCGCCCTTGCCTGGCGACCGAGGAGGAACCTGAGGGGCTGGGGGATCCCCGGTGCCCGGTGAACCGGCGGCAACCCCGACACGATGAGACGGGTACTCCCGTTCTCGCCGCGGAGGGCCCCGATGAGAGCCAGCAAGTCGCCTGCCCACGGCCGCAGCGCCCGGCGATCGAACAGGTCGTTGATCCCGACCGTCAGGACGGTGACGTCGAACGGCTCATGCCCGGCCGGGACCAGCTCGGCAAGCACCGTACGCGCGGTCGCGCCGCCCTTGCCTCGCACCGTCCAGTTCACCGTGCCACCAAGCCGGCCGCTCATCTCCGCTGCGAGAAAGCCGGGCAGGGCGTGGGTATGCGCGCGGGCGCCCACCCCGGCCGCGGTGGATTCGCCGATCACCAGGAGGCGCCGATGGGGACCACCGTGGCCTGCCGTTCCGTGCGGGGGCCCGGACGCGCCAGGCAGCCGTGGCGCCCGGCGTACGGCCTGCCTGGCTTGCACGAGCAGCAACGGTGCCAGCAGCGCAACCAGGGCACCCTGGTCGGCGCCCGCCGCCCGCCTCGCAGTCTCCCACGATTCAGACATCGCCCCCCGGTTCCTCGGTCCCCTCATCATCATGCCCACGGTCACCACGTTGTTCGCGGTGCGGCCGGCCCCCGCGGGCCAGCGATCTGACGGGCGCCTAGCACGGAAAGGCAGCACGGGCAGATCGCGCAGTACGCTGGTCCTTCGCACCCCGCGCGCTGTCCTGGCTGACCTCGGCCGGAAGCGCGGCCAGGCCGAGCAAGCGTTCACCGCGCCGATGCCGTGCGGAATCGGGCCCGGGACTCGTCAGGGGAGGATGTGAGCGTCCCTGCTCCCTTTGAGGCCGTCACGCAACGGCGGTGGTGAGTCCTCCGGGAACGCGGCGCCAGGGTCGGTCGCCGCGATCGGCCGCGGCTGGCTGATGGCCGCCTTCGCCGCCTTCGCCGTGTACGCCGGTGTGGTTGCGCTGGTCAGCGGCATCGGCGTGCACCGGCAGTGGGCGGTCATCGCGGCACCCGCCTATCTCCTCGCCGCCGTGGCGGCCGCGTGGAAGCGCCGCGGACTGGAAATCAGCGTGCTGCTCGGCTTCGTTGGCGGTCTTGTCGCGCCGCTCACCTGGATGGCCGCCAGGCACAAGAGCCAGCGGGAGATGTGGGTGATCGTCCGCGGGGCCTTGATGCTCCTCCACCACGGCACTCCCTACGCCAGTTCCGCAGCACTGGCTGGTACGCAGAACCCGGACGCCTACAACCCGTACCTGCCGGTGATGGCGCTCTTCGGGTTGGCCCGCGCGCAGCTGGGCAACGGCTTGCTCACCGATCCCAGGATCTGGCTTGGCCTGGCGTTCGTCGGGGTCTTCGCGCTGGCCCTGCGCTGCGCAGGCGCGCGTGACATATGGCGCTGGACGGCTCTCGTGACCGCAACGCCGCTGGTCGCGTTCCCGCTGGCGGTGGGCGGGGACGATCTGCCGGTGATGGCGCTGATGTGCCTTGGCCTCGCGCTGCTCTGGAGGCCAGGCCGCCAGCCAAGCCCGGTTCTGGCCGGCCTGGCGCTCGGACTGGCGGCTGGCATGAAGGCGACCGCGTGGCCAGCGCTTGTGGTGGCCGTGGTGCTGGTCGCCGCCCGGGACGGCAGGCGCGCGGCAGCCAGGTTGGCGTTGACGGCGCTGGCGGTCTTGGCAGTCCTGGTGGGCCCGGTGGCCGCCGTGGATCCGACCGCGCTCGTGGACAACACGATCTCTTTCCCGCTGGGCCTCTCCCATGTGAAGTCGGGCGCGGCCAGCCCACTGCCCGGCTACCTGCTCGCTCAGACCGGGCATACGGGGCATTTGATCGCCGTGGGCCTCCTCGCGCTCGCTGGCCTGGCCCTAGCCGTGTCGCTGGTGGTCCGGCCGCCGAGGGACTGCCGTTCCGCCACCTGGCGGCTCATCATTGGCCTCGTACTGATGTTTGCCCTCGCGCCGGCCAGCCGGTTCGGCTACTTCATCTACCCGGTCGGCCTGTGGGTGTGGATGCAAGTGTCCAGCCTTGGCGCGCGAGGCGCCTCGCCAGAGCTTGGGTCGCCAGAACCCGGGCCGCAAGATCGCCGGTCGGCACCGGATCCTGCGGTGACCTAGATGGGCCCCTCGACCGCCTCCGGCTCTGGCCTGTGCCCGGCCCGGGCCGAAAGCGGATTCGCGGCTAATGCCGCCCGGATACGGTTGGCGGGATGAGGAAGACGCTGGCCGGAGCGCTGCTGCTTGGCGCAGCCTTTGGTGCAGCCTTGTCAGCAGGCCCGGCGGTCCTGGCGAGTCCGGCGAGCCCGGCCCTGGCAAGCACCGCCGCGACGGGCACCGCCGCGACGGGCGTGACCGGCTCGACGTCCCGTCCCGTGGTTCTCGTAGGTATCCCCGGCCTGCGCTGGAACGACGTGTCGGCTTCGGCGACGCCCACGCTCTGGCGGCTGGCCGAGCGGGGCTCGGTGGGGACGCTCGTGGTCCACACGATCATGCCACGCACCTGCCCGGCGGATGGATGGCTGACTTTGAACGCAGCTGCCCGCGCCAGTGTGCCGCATACGGGCTCAGGACCGTGCCCGCAGCCCGACGTTGTCATCCGGCAGTACGCGGCCGGATCGGCGTCCGCGCAGGAAACGCCGGTGGCGGCCGAGGTGCCGTCCATGCCTTCTCTGGTCCGGTACAACGGGCAATTCCACTACAGCCCGGACTGGGGACTGCTCAGGTCCGCAGCCGGCACAGGCCAGTGCGCCACCGCGATCGGCCCGGGCGCCGCGCTCGCCCTTGCCGGCCCGGCCGGAGACGTGCCGGGTTACCTGCCGTCAGCATCGGCGGCCAGCCGCTCGACATTCGCACGGTGCCCATTGACCGCCGTGAGTCTAGGCGCCATCCCGGCGCCCTCCGGATCCGGTGCGGCCGCGGACAGTGCGACGGCGGTCCGTGCGGCGGCGGTCCGGGTGGATGATCAGGCTCTCGGCCGGATCGTCGCGGAACTGCCCGCAAGCGCGACGACGGTTGTTTTCGCGCCGGGCGACGACACGGCCCCGCACCTGCGGCTGATAGTAGTTGACGGTCCCGGATACGTAGCGGGCCTGCTCGAAAGTGCCTCCACCCGTCAGCCGGGCATTATCCAGCTCACCGATATCACTCCCACTGTGCTGCGCTGGCGCGGCCAGCGAGTTCCGTCGAGCGCGGTTGGCTCGCAGCTGCAGCGCGCTGACCGGGGCAGCCTGGCGGCCGAGATTCGCACCCTGCGCGGCCAGGACACGTCCGCGCAGGTCTACCGCGCCACATTCGGCTGGTTCTTCGCCATCTTCGTCGTCGCCGAAGTGGTCTTCTTTGGCCTGCTCGCCGTGTTGTTGCGGGGTCGGCAGCAAGAGCGGCGCAGGCGCCGGTGGGCAATTGCCAGGGTGGCCGGCGTCGTCGCGGGCTCGGTCCCGGCGGGCTCATTCCTGGCCAGTCTGGTTCCATGGTGGCTGCTGCCGCACCCGGCGGTGCTGCTGTACTCGCTCACCGGCGCCTGGGCCATCGTGATAGCCGCGATCGCGCTGGCCGGGCCCTGGCGGCGCGATCCGTTCGGTCCTCCAGGGGCGGTCGCCGCCCTCACTTTGGCGATCATCGCGCTGGACGTGATGACCGGATCCCGCCTGGAACTCGGCACCCCGTTCGGCCTGTCGGTGCTCCTCGGCGGCCGGTTCTATGGCGCGGACAACAATACGATCGGGATTTACGGCGCCGCGGGAATACTGTGCAGCGCCTGGCTCGCCGGTATGGTGCTGTGGTCAGCGAGACGACGGCATAGCACGAGCCGGTCCGCCGAAGGGAGCCCATCGCGCGACGCGAGCCGATCGTCCGAGGCAAGCCGAGGGTCCGAGGCGGGACGGTCATTGGTAAGCCGATCGTCCGAGGTGAACGGGTGGGCAGGCTCGGGCGGGTGGGGTGGGGTACGGGGACGGGCGGTCCTCGTCGTATCAGCGGTAGCGCTGTTCGCCGTGATCGCTTCGGGCTGGCCGGGGTTCGGTGCCAAGGTCGGCGGGACGATCGCAATGGTTCCGGGCTTCACCCTGCTGATCATGGCCGTCGCCAACGTGCGGCTCAGCGCGCGGCGGGCCGTCATCGTCGCGCTCAGCGGCATCGCGCTCTTCGCCGTGTTCGCGCTGGTCAACTACTTCGTCCCGGTAACCGGTCACTCCGACATCGGTGCCTTCGCCGGCCAGGCGCTGCATGGCGGGGCAGGCGGCACCTTGCAGCGCAAGATAAGTACCAACATCGGCTCGCTCACCACGACTCCGTATAACTTCCTGATCCCGCTGATCGTGGTCGGGCTCGGCCTGCTGCTGCTGTGGCCGGACCGAGTTACGGGCGGGGTGCTGCCGCGGGCCTGGCAGACGGTGCCGCTGCTGAAAATCAGTTTCGTCACGATCTGGATCATGGCGATACTCGGCTGGTTCGCGGAGGATTCCGGTGTCGGCGTGCCCGGGTCTACGCTCCCGTTTGTGCTGCCGCTTGCCATCTCGATCGTGGCCGCCGCCGCGCTTGCCGACGACAAGGCGCCTACGGAGCCCACCGCGGCGCCTACGGAGCCCACCGCGGCGCCTACGGAGCCCGCTGCATCGCCTGCAGAGCCTGCTGGCCCGCATGCCGCAGCCAACAGGACCGCTACCGGAGCCGGCCACCCCCTGGATGACTGACTTTCGCCACTAGCCGGTTGCGTTCCATGATCGTGGTCGTCCGGATGGCCGGGGCGGGACGCCACCAGCCAACCACGATCATGGAGCTGGGAGCCGAAGCGGTTTCAGGTTCTCCCGCCGGGAGCCGCGCTCGTGTGCTCGGCCTCAATGGGCGCTTCCGCGGTCACCACGCGGCCAGTGCCGCCGCGGCGCAGGCCGGGCAGGTAGCTGATGACGGCGACGATGCCGAGTGCTCCGGCCGGCGGGAGCGTGACCAGCGCAGGCAGCTGGTAGCGCCAGCTGAATTCGAACGCGTCAGAGGCCAGCAGCAGGATGACAGCGGTGGCGAAGAACAGCAGGCACGCGGCCGACAGATCGCGCTCGGCACCACGGGCGGGCCGACCGGCCCGGGCGGCATCAGCACTACGGGCGGGGTCAGTGCCGCGGGCGGGGTCAGTGCCGCGGGCGGGGTCAGTGCCGCGGGCGGGGCGCCGACGCAGGACGCCGATGCTGCCAGCTAGCCCGGCGAGGGCGGTCAGCGCGAGCAGCGGCCCCGGGGTGTAGCCGCCGTCGAGTTGATAAGCGCGGAGGAACACCGCGAGCGGCTTGAACACCGTCGGGCCGCCGCCGCCGTAGCGCTGCCCGGCCGCCCGGACCGTCTGAAGGCTGGCGTGCTGGTACGTGGGGTAGCTGGTCTGGAACTGCCACCGTGAGATCGGGGTGTCACCGGCATCGGTGACCCGCGTCACGGCGAAGAGCTTGAGCGCGTCCCTCCCGATAGCCGCGAAGACGGCGAGCGGGTCCTGCCAGAACACGCGGTGCGTGAAGTCGCCTGCGATGGCCGAGGCCTGGTGCCCGGGCGGCCTGAAGCTCCGCAGCGGCGACTGCGGACTGTGCACGAGCGCGTCGTTGCCGAGCTTGAGCGCGTACTCGCGGGTCGGGCACAGCGGTTGCTCGTCGGCTGGGAGTTTCAGTGCATGGCAGTTGGCGGCCAGCACGACCCGGCCATACAACTCGTTGGTCCCTTGGTTGGCGAGCCTGAAATGCCCGTTGACCGCCAGCGACGTCGTGCAGTAGGCCAGGATGGGCAACAGGAAAGCGGCGGCGAGCACTGCCGCCTGTCGGAGCCTGAGCCGCCACCCCCGGACCGCGACGAACAGGTAAATCGCGGCGGGCAGGATGAGGATCTGGCCGACCTCCCTGACCGTGGCGGAGGAGCCGAGCGCCAGCCCGCCCGCGACGAACATCCACGTCCTGGGCCTGCGCTCCCAGAGCAGGATGACCAGCCCCGCTACTATGAGTGCCTCGAACAGGACGTCGGACATGATGCTCTGCTCCATCTGGAGCTGGTAGCCATCGAGCAGAACGGGCGCCGTGGCAAGAGCCGCAAGCACGCTGGGAGCGCCGCGGCGCAACAACACGACGTACAAAGCCACGGCCATTCCCAGGCCGAGCAGGTGCTGCACGGCGGCGACCATGTCCAGGTTGCCCACGAGAAGGACGGGCTTCAGCAGGACCCGGTAGCCAAGGGGGTCGTTGCCGCCTGACAGGTACAGGTACCGGACCGAGTCGCTGAAGAACAGGGCCGGGCGGTAGGCGGCCTCCGCCAAGATGCGCAGTACCAAGCCGGCCGTCAGCAGTACCGCCAGCAGCCAGTGCCGCCGCAGCAGCGCGCCAAGGCCGGCCCGGGCGCGGTCGGCGCTCAGGCCGGCTCGGACCCGGCCTGAGCCAGCTGGCCGCCTGGAGGCTGCCGGAGGCATTCCCATGAACGGCCAGCCTATCCGGGACTCCGCTGCCGACCGACTGGTCTAGGTCGCGGGCTAACCTGTCACTGCAGTGGCGCGGTGGGATCGGGAGGTCCGGGTTGCAGTATCGAATGTCGAGGGTGCTGGCCGGGCCTTTCCTCTACGGGCTGTGGCGGCCCGAGATAACCGGCAGCGAGCATATCCCGTCGTCTGGCGGGGCCATCCTCGCCTCGAACCATCTGTCGATCGTGGACTCGATTTTCCTGCCGCTGATGGTCAGCAGGCCCGTCACGTTCGCTGCCAAGTCCGAGTACTTCACAGGAACCCGGCTGCTCGACAAGGTCACCAGCACATACCTGCGGGCCACGGGGCAGCTGTCGGTGGACCGGGCCGGTGCGCGCGCTGGGCAGGACATGCTCGCCTCAGCGCTCGGGCTGCTGCGACATGGCGCGTTGTTCGGGATCTACCCGGAGGGCACCAGGTCGCCGGACGGGCGCCTCTACCGGGGCCGGACCGGCGTCGGCTGGCTGGCGCTGAACTCGAGGGTCCCGGTGATCCCCGTCGCCATGGTCGGGACCGGCCGGGTGCTGCCGCCGGGGCACCGGATACCCCGGTTTCGCAAGATCCGGATCAGGATAGGCGAGCCGCTGACCTTCGATGGCTACGAACGCACCGGAGCCAGGGAACGGCGGGCGGTCACCGACGAGGTGATGAAGGCAATCCAGGCGCTCTCCGGCCAGGAGTACGTACCGATGTACGCGTCCGTGCGCAAGGAGGAACTCGCCGCAGACCGCTCCCGCTTACGGCGGGCCAGCTAATCAGGCTGGTCAGGTCTTGTCACCGGGCATGGAGGGGAACGTCTCCGTCGTCGCGCCCGGGTTCCAGACGTAGATCTGCCCCTCCGCATCGTCGCCGGACTTGCCCCCGGCCCCGCCGGCGGCACCCGGGCTGTCCGTCGCTGAGGCGCCCGCGTGATGCTGGGCGAGGTCCCATACCGACCGTGACCCGGGACGGGGCAGGTTCTCGCTACCGCGTCCGCTGCCCGCCTCCGGAGCCGGGCCGCTTGGCCACGGCAGTTCGGTGTCCGGCTTGACTGCCGGCTCCCAGGGCGGCGAACCGGAAACCTTCGCCGCGCGGCTGGAGGGCGGCCGAGTCACGGGCGCCAGCACCGGACCGGGTACCTGGCCTGCCGCGCTCGGCCTGACCGATGCTCCGGCCCTCGGGCTGAGGCCGGTGAAGCTGCTGGAACCGGTGAACCCGCCCGGGCCGATGTCGAAGACGCTGGGGCCGGCGGGGTTCTCGGGCTCGCCGAGACCGTGGGCGGCGGGTGCGCTGCCGGTACCGTTCGGGTCGCCGGAGCCGCCCGGCCCGGCGGGGTGGCTGGGGCCGGGCGCTTGGCCGGTCCGTCCTGACCTCGCCCTCACGGCCGATGACCTGCCGTCCGTGGAGCTCTCGGCGGCGCCGGCCGTCTCCGATCCAGCAGCGGGGTCCAGTCCGGCAGCGGGGCCCGGTCCGGCAGCGGGGCCCGGTCCGGCAGCGGGGCCCGGTCCGGGCAGCTCACCGGGCTTGGCGAAGCTGGAGTAGCTGGCGCCGCGTTCCGGGCTGGCGAGGCTCTCAAAACCGGCGAAGTCACTGCCGTCCGCGGACCCGGTGGATGCCGCGACACCGCCAGCGCTGGCCCCTGCGCGACCGGGGCCACGCACTTCGCTGCCGCGGCGGCCAAGGCCTTTCGCGCCGGGCCGGACCTCATCACCCTGAGCGGACTCGTGCCCGGCCGGATCGCCCCAGACAGCGTCGCGCCCGGCGGCGTCGCGCCCGGCGGTGTCGCGCCCGGCGGCGTCGCGCCCGGCGGCGTCGCGCCCGGTGGCGTCCAGCCCGGCCGGATCAGCCCAGACAGCTTCGCGCCCGGCGATGTCGCGCTCCGCGGAGTCCCCCCAGACGGGCCCGGGCCCGGGGGCGTCATGCCCGGCTGGATCACCCCAGATGGACTCGCGCCAGGCAGCGTCGCCAGTGCGGTTGTCGCGGGCTGCGTTATCCCGGGCGGAGTTGCCGCGAGCACTGCCCGCGGTGGCCAGGCTCGCGGTGGCCAGGCTCGCGGTGCCCTGGCCCGCGGGCGGCAGCCGCCGCGAACCCGCGGCATGCGCTGCGGGCGGGTGGACAGCCTGCGCGGATGGCGCGGCGAGGTAGGCCAGTTGCTGCCCCTCCTGGCTGCCCTCTATGTCTGAAGAACCCGCCGATCCAAACTCGTCCGCCGAACCAGAGGCTGATCTCCTGTCCCGCCGCCGCCACAGGACCGCGAGCACGGCGATCACAAGCAGCAACAGGATGAGCAGGGCCCCAGAGATGATCCCATCCTTTTGCAGCCGCCCCGACGTCAGCGGCTGGCGCACCGTCGGGAGCGGCGGCGCCACGGGCAGCACCCGCGGCAGCGCATCCGTCCCTGCACGTGTACCGGGCCCGGCCAGCGCCGCGGCCGCAGTGAGCGCACGACCGGCATCAGCGGTGCCGGAGCCAGAGCCACTGCCGGTCTTGCCGCCCGGATGGAACACGGTGCCGTTATCTAGCGCCTCGGTTACCTGGGCGGGTGTCAGGTTAGGAAACTGGGACTCGATCAGAGCCGCGATCCCCGCCACGATGGCGCTCGCTGCGCTGGTGCTGTTCATGGCCGCGTAGCCCGGCGGCATGGTAGCGGCGATCACGCCCTCGCCGGGCGCGGTCAACGTGACGTACTGCTCGCGGACAGAGAACGGCGACTTGATGAAGGCCGAGTTGAACGAGCCAACCGAGATGACACCCGGGTACGCGGCGGGATAGTTGACGGTATTACGGGCCGTGCCACCTGCAGCGCCGTCATCACCGGCGGGCGCGACGACCACTGCGCCCTCGCGGAGCGCGTAATCGATGGCCGCCTTCTCCGCCGCGCTGCCGCCCGCGGCAGCTGTCGCGCCCGGGCTGCCGTCCGCGCTTGCTTGCCCTGGGTCCAAGGGCAGATCGATGACCTGCGCGCCCTGCCTAGCCGCGTACCTGATCCCGGCGGCGATCGCGGCTGGCAGCGCGGCCGCGATCTGCGCGTCGGCCAGCAGCGGGTCCCCGGGGCCGAGGGTGACCCTGACAGACAGGATCCGCGCCGCAGGGGCCACGCCGATGACACCCGACGCCGCGCCGCCGGACCCATGCCCGTGACCGGCGATAAGGCTGGCGACCGCGGTTCCGTGGCCGTAGAAATACGGGCTGGCGGCGGTCTCGCCCGAGTGCGTGAAGTCCGGTCCGGGCAGCACCGATCCGGCCAGATCCGGCTGCGCCGGGTCGGTGCCGGTATCCAGCACGGCCACCGTCACGCCCGAGCCTTCCGTGGTCCGCCAGGCCTGCGTGACGTGCAGCGCGCGGAGCCACCATTCCTGGTGACGGACTTGATCAGCCAGAGTTGGCGCGCTGCTCAGTGCAACGCATGCGACCGCTAGGCCGATGGCAGCAGGCACCATCGCCGCACGCGGGAACCTCAGCGGCACGCCTTCTTGCCTTCCGTGATGGGGTATTCCGCATTCTGCCATGTGCGGGCCTGGTACGTGACGGCCAGCGTTATTTGTGCGGCCTGGGATAGCTAAGCCTGGCCCGCGAATGCGCAGGTCAGCATTGGCATGCCAGGGAGGCGCCGGAGAACCGCCGCGCCGCTTTCCATATCGTGACTGCCTTTCAGCACATAGCACTGAGAAGTCGTCACGATAACGGGCCGCTGGTGGCAAGGGGCCAGGCAAGGCCGGGCCGGGGCTGGTGGGCCGGGCGAGGCCGATCGGGGCTGGTGGGCCGGGCGAGGCCGGTCCGGCTGGTGGGACTGGACGCCGGTTCAGGGCTGGTGGGCGACCGAAAGCCGGACGTGCGCGCCTGGCGGCAGGCCAAGCTGCTGCGCGGCGTCGCCCGCGTTGACCGCCAGCGAGATGAGCCCGGCGCTGTCGGTGAACGCGACGATCTCACCGGGTGCGACGGCGGCGAAGGTCTCCAGGTAGGGCACTGTCAGCTGACGGCGGCCGCAGCGGACGACCAGCGGCGATCCGAACCTGACGCCGAGACGGCTGGCTTCGGCCGCGGGAATGGACAGCTGCACGTTGCCGAATCTGTCCACCGACATCACCTCGCCCTCCGCCTCCCCGTCCCGCACCCGGCTGGTCGGCGCGGGCAGCGAGACGAGATCGGTCAGCTTGATCTCGGTCCCGACGCTAGCTATATCGGCCCCGGCGGCCAGATGCGCGCCCGCCGGCATGAAGATGTCCCGGCCGTGGAAGGTCGGCGACACCGGGTGCAACCACAGCTCGCCGTTGGTGAGCTGGACGGCCCGCTCCCCGCCGCCGAGCGCGGCCATCGCCCAGGACAGCACGCCGTTGTCCGGCCCCACCAGGATGCTCTCGCCGGTCTGCACGGCCACGCCGCGCCGCGCGGTGCCCACGCCGGGATCTACGACGGCAACATGCACGGCCGGCGGCAGATAGGGAATCGTCTGGGCCAGCACCGCCGCGCCGCGCCTGACGTCCCCAGGCGGCACTAGGTGCGTGACATCGATGATCCGCGCGCCCGGGGAGATCTTGGCGGCGACGCCGTGGCATGCCGCGACGAACCCGTCCTCCAGGCCGTAGTCAGTGAGGAATGTCAGGTAATCGAAGGAGGCCACGAAGGGTGAGCGTACGTCCCCGTAGCCGTTCCGCATAGGCCTGCCTACGATGCAATTGGCGATACCGACTTGGAGGCGGGATGGCGGCGCTGTCTGAGCTGGACATGCGCATTCTGGCCTTCGAGCGGAGCTGGTGGCGGGTCGCTGGCGCGAAGGAACGGGAAATCCTCGAGGTGCTCGGCATGCCGGTCACCCGGTACTACCAGCTGCTCAATGAGCTGATCGACCGGCCAGAGGCGGCCCAGTTCGATCCGGTGCTAGTCGCGCGGCTGCGCAGGCAGCGCACCAGGAGAAGCCGGATGCGCTCGCCCGACCAGGACTAACGGCGACACGGCGCAGGTCATGCCGCGATCAGTCGGCGGGGCCGGCCACGCGGCCGCCGTGAACAGCGGCACAGCAGTGCCTGCACCTCACTTTGACCGCCACGGAGCACGCCATGTAACGGCTCATCCCGGCCGGTCGAGCGCAGCGAGCTGGTCGGCGAACCAGCGCGCGGGCGGCAGGGCGCTTGCGGCCTGGGCGAGTGCCGCGGCGCGGCGCCTGCGCTCAGGTTCTGCCATGGTCAGTGCCTTGTGCAGGGCCTCGGCGGTGTCCGTCACGTCGTAAGGGTTGACGAGCAGCGCTTCGCGCCCGAGCTCGGCCGCGGCGCCCGCCTCGGTCGACAGCACGAGCGCGCAGCCGCGGTCGGACAGGATCGGGCCTTCCTTGGCGACCAGGTTCATGCCGTCCCTGATCGGGTTGACGAGCAGCACGTCGGCGAGCCGGTAGGCGGCGAGCGACCTGGCGTAGTCGTCGTTGACCTCGAGGATCAGCGGATTCCACTCGTCGGTGCCGAACTCGTCCACGATCTGCCTGGCCACCCGCTGCACGGTGGCGGTGTACTCGCGGTACTCCGGCAGGTCATGCCTGGACGGGTAGGCGAATGCCACGTGCATGATCCGGCCGCGCCACTCCGGGTGGGTGACCAGCAGCTCACGGTAGGCCGCCAGGCCGCGGACGATGTTCTTGGAAAGCTCGGTGCGGTCGACCCTGACGACCAAGCGCCTGCTGCCCGCCGCCTCGGCCAGCGCATCAACCCGCGCCTGCACGTCCGGCTCAGCGGCGCGGGCGATGAGCTCGTCGGCCTGGACGCCGAGCGGGTGCACGCCGATGCCGGTGACGTGACCTTCGTAGGTGACCTGCTTGCGCTCCCGGTCCACTGCCGCGCCGAGGATCTCGGCGCAGCAGTCAAGGAATGCGCCGGCCCAGCGCTGGCACAGGAACCCGGCATGATCGGCGCCGAGTATCCCGGCCAGCACCTCGCGGCCCATCGCCTCCGGCAGCATCCGGTAGTACTCGGGCGGAGCCCACGGGGTGTGCGTGAAGTGGCTGATCCTGATGTCGGGGCGTAGCTCGGCGAGCATCCGCGGGACGAGACTCAGGTGGTAGTCCTGGATCGCGGCGCGCAGCGGGGCACCGGCGTCTTGCGGGCCCGCGTTGGCCGCGAGCGCCTCGGCGAACGCCCGGTTGTAGGCGCGGAACGACTTCCACTCCCGCCGGAAGGCGAACCCGAAATGCGGCTGGTTAGGCGTGTCGTAGAGCATGTGCTGGACGAACCAGAGGGTGGAGTTGGCAACCGAGTTGTAGGCCCGCTCGAAGGTCCCTTCCGGGATTTCGAGCATCTGCACCCCGGCGCCGCCCGTGGCGCCGTCCAGGCCGAGCCGGCCGCCAGGCGCCCGGCGCGCGGCCGCGCGGTCCGCATGGCCGAGTGCGGCGCAGACCCACAGGACGTCGGCCTGGTTCGCGACCGACGCGAGACCGGAAACCATCCCGCCGCCGCCGCGCCGGATCGACAGCTGGCCGTCATCGTCGAACGTGAACGATACCGGGCCGCGGTTGGATGCGATGAGTACCCGGCCGCCGGCTGATCGTCGCCCCATATCCGGCGAGGCTATCGGGCCCGGCGGCACCGGGCCCGGATGCCGTTACATGTCTTGCGTGTCCCCGGCCGGACGGGGCGGGCTGCGATGCGCGCGACGGGGATGCGGACAACCGGGCACTATCAAGTTAGAATGGCACTCACAACTGCATAAAGCTCATCCAGAGGGGTGGAGGGATCGGCCCTGTGAAGCCCCGGCAACCATCACGGTGAGACATGCCCGCGCCGCGTGCGCGGGTCAGGCGCCCGCTTCGCGCGGCTTGCCTGGGCCCTCGCGATCGCGAGGCCAACCCGTGACAGGTGCCAACTCCGGCCCGCGGCCAGCAGGTCGCCGGGAAAGATGAGGAGAGAGGCCTCGCCACGTGAGTATCGCGGTAACGACAAAGATCCCGTCCAGGTTCGGTTATGCCAGTGAGCTGGCCTGCCGTGAGTGCGGGCAAACCTACGAGCTGGGAGCGACGCACGCCTGTGCCGAGTGCTTCGGGCCGCTTGAAGTCCGGTACGACCTGCCGGCGCTGACCAGGGGGGACATCGAGTCCGGCCCGCAGAGCATCTGGCGGTACGCCAGCCTGCTGCCGGTCCCGCCCGACGTCGCGACCAGGCCCAACACCGAGCCTGGCTGGACCCGCCTGGTCAAGGCCGATCACCTCGCCGCGGCGCTCGGGATGCGCTCCCTGTGGATCAAGGACGAGCGTGGTAACCCTACCCACTCGTTCAAGGACCGCGTGGTCGCGGTGGCGCTCGCCTCGGCTATCGAGCTGGGCTTCCGGGTGCTGGCCTGCCCGTCGACGGGCAACCTCGCCAACGCGGTGGCCGCCGCCGCGGCCCGGGCGGGCATCAGGTCGGTGGTGCTCATCCCGGCTGACCTGGAACCGCAGAAGATCGTCGGAACTGCCGTCTACGGCGGCACGGTCGTCACGGTGGAGGGCAGTTACGACGATGTGAACCGGCTGGCTTCCGAGCTCGCCGACGAGCACGACGACTGGGCCTTCGTCAACGTCAACGTGCGGCCCTACTACGCCGAGGGCTCCAAGACGATCGGTTTTGAGGTCGCCGAGCAGCTCGGCTGGCGGCTGCCGGAGCAGGTCGTGGTGCCGGTGGCGTCTGGAGCGCAGCTCGTCAAGATCGACAAGGCGTTCTGCGAGCTGACGGCGCTCGGGCTGGCCGACGATCCGGGCTGCCGGGTGTTCGGCGCGCAGGCTACCGGCTGCGCTCCGGTGGCGGCCGCGTTCCGGGCCGGCCATGACGTGGTACAACCGGTGCGGCCGGAGACGATCGCCAAGTCGCTGGCGATCGGGAATCCGGCGGACGGGCCGTACGTGCTCGACGTGGTGCGCCGCACCGGCGGCGCGGTGGCCGACGCGACCGACGACGAGATCGTCGACGCGATCCGGCTGCTGGCGGCGACTGAGGGCATCTTCGCGGAGACCGCGGGCGGCGTCACACTTGCCACGCTGCGCAGGCTGCTGGCCGACGGGCTGCTTGACCCGGGCGCCGAGACCGTCATCATCAACTCGGGCGATGGCCTGAAGACCCTGGACGCCGTCGCGGGCTCGGTCCGTACCGCAGGCCCGATCAGGCCATCGCTTGCAGCGTTCGCCGAACTGGAATCATGAAGGCAGGGAGCACATGACCGTGTCCGTACGCATCCCCACGATCCTGCGCACCTACACCGGGGGCGCCGCCGAGGTAACGGCCGAGGCCGGGACCTTGCGTGAGGTCATCGCCGGCCTGGACGCCAGCTACCCGGGCCTGTCCGGCCGCATTCTCGATGACGCCGGCAAGCTCCGCAGGTTCGTCAACGTATACGTCGGGGATGAGGACGTGCGGCTGGCCCAGGGCCTCGACACGGCCGTGCCGCCTGGAATCCAGGTATCGGTTATTCCTGCTGTAGCGGGGGGCTGAGCCGAAACCTGGGGTGCTGCCGGGGCCGTGATGGGCCAGACGGGCCGCGGCCAGGCAGGCGCCGCCGGAACCCGGCGGCGCCCGGCCTGCCGTCCGCTGCACGTGAGTGAGCCGTTTTAGGGGAGTAACTCGGTACGAGTGCGCACGCCACGTTGTAAAGTCGTGTCCGGTCGCTGTCGGCACGACGAGATCGGCAGGCTCAGCCTGCCTAGCACGTCTGGCTAGTTCCGCGATCGACGGGTTTCGCGGTTGCAAGGGCGGAACCCGAAGCCCGAGCAGAGTTAGGGAGTTGTTGGTAATGGCTCAGGGCACCGTCAAATGGTTCAACGCGGACAAGGGCTACGGCTTCATCGCGGTCGACGGTGGTAGGGACGTGTTCGTGCACTTCTCAGCCATCCAGTCGGATGGCTACCGCAGCCTCGAAGAAGGCCAGCGGGTCGAATTCGAGATCACGCAGAGCGATCGCGGGCCGCAGGCTGAGGCTGTGCGCACCGTGTAAGTCTCTGAGGACGCGCCAGGAGGCCCGGTACCCAGCGAGGGGTCCGGGCCTTCTGGCATGCATGGCGCTGTCAGTGGCCCCCTCCCCGGGCTGGCGAGGCCCCGGACGACCTGCGGAGGACCGCTCCGGCTTGCACTCTCACCCTGAGAGTGCTAAACAAGTCGTTGGCACTCTCGGGGTGAGAGTGACAACGAAGTGTGGCGTGATCGGGGCGATGAGGCCGATCAGGCGGCAGGCAGGGACTGTCCGCCGGTGAGGCCGTCCGTCGCGGGCGTCGGCTCGATCGGCACGCAGGCACAAAGTTCCGGGAGGACTGGAGCCTATGGCAGCGAAGATGATCGCGTTCAGTGAGGACGCCAGGCGCGGCCTCGAGCGCGGCATGAACCAGCTCGCCGACGCCGTGAAGGTAACACTCGGCCCGAAGGGCCGGAATGTGGTGCTCGAGAAGAAGTGGGGCGCTCCCACGATCACCAACGATGGCGTGTCCATCGCCAAGGAGATCGAGCTTGAGGACCCGTGGGAGAAGATCGGCGCGGAGCTCGTCAAGGAAGTAGCGAAGAAGACCGACGATGTCGCGGGTGACGGCACCACGACGGCGACTGTGCTTGCGCAGGCGCTCGTCCGTGAGGGCCTGCGCAACGTGGCGGCCGGCGCCAACCCGATGTCGCTCAAGCGCGGCATCGAGTCGGCCGTCGAGCGGGTGAGCGAGGAGCTTTCCAAGCTCGCCAAGGATGTGGAGACCAAGGAGCAGATCGCTTCGACCGCCTCCATCTCGGCCGGGGACACCGCTATCGGCGAGATGATCGCCGAGGCGATGGACAAGGTCGGCAAGGAAGGCGTCATCACCGTCGAGGAGAGCAACACCTTCGGGCTCGAGCTCGAGCTCACCGAGGGCATGCGCTTCGACAAGGGTTACATCTCGCACTACTTCGCCACCGACGCTGAGCGGATGGAAGCGGTCCTCGAGGACCCCTACATTCTCATCGTCAACTCGAAGGTGTCGGCCAACAAGGACCTGCTTCCGCTGCTCGACAAGATCGTGCAGTCGGGCAAGCCGCTGGTCATCATCGCCGAGGACGTGGAGGGCGAGGCGCTGGCGACCCTGGTCGTCAACAAGATCCGGGGCCTGTTCAAGTCGGTTGCCGTCAAGGCGCCCGGCTTCGGCGACCGCCGCAAGGCCATGCTGGGTGACATCGCCATCCTGACCGGTGGCCAGGTCATCAGCGAGGAAGTCGGCCTCAAGCTGGAGTCCGCCGACATCGACCTGCTCGGCCGGGCCCGCAAGGTCGTCGTCACCAAGGACGAGACGACGATCGTGGATGGCGCGGGCGACGCGGAGCAGATCTCTGGCCGGGTCAACCAGATCCGCGCCGAGATCGAGAACAGCGACTCCGACTACGACAAGGAGAAGCTGCAGGAGCGGCTGGCCAAGCTTGCTGGCGGCGTTGCCGTCATCAAGGCAGGTGCGGCCACCGAGGTCGAGCTCAAGGAGCGCAAGCACCGCATCGAGGACGCGGTGCGCAACGCCAAGGCCGCGGTGGAGGAGGGCGTCGTCGCCGGTGGCGGCGTGGCCCTGATCCAGGCGGGCACGAACGCGTTCAAGAAGCTCGAGCTGACTGGTGACGAGGCGACCGGGGCACAGATCGTGCGCCGTGCGCTGGAGGAGCCGCTGAAGCAGATCGCCTTCAACGCCGGCCTTGAGGGCGGCGTGGTGGTTGAGAAGGTGCGCGGGCTCGAGGCCGGGCACGGCCTGAACGCCGCTGACGGCAGTTACGTCAACATGTTCAAGGCCGGCATCATCGACCCAGCGAAGGTGACGCGTTCCGCGCTGCAGAACGCTGCGTCGATCGCAGGTCTGTTCCTCACGACCGAGGCAGTTATCGCCGAGAAGCCGGAGAAGGAGAAGGCTCCGGCTGCTCCAGGCGGCGGTGACATGGACTTCTAGTCCCGCAGCGCCGCCGTCGGCATCCGGCGCGCGGTGCAGTAGGACGAAGTCCTGTGTGGCCTGTCTGACCAGCCGGTTTATCCGTAAGCCGGCTGGTAAAGGGAGTGCAGAGGCGGCCCCGGCATAGCCGGGGCCGCCTCTCGGCCTTTCCCCGTCGCCGCAGCGGATCCGGCTTGTACCGCCCGGCCGCCTGGGTGCGGGTCGCTTTCTGCGCGAGCCGGCTCCACAAGCCCCGGTTAAAGAGGGATTATCGGCGCATGAGCCCCACCGCCGAACAGCTCATCCGCGACTACCTCAACCAGGTGTCTGTTGCGGCGCGGACGAGGCTGCAGTCGGACGATCGGCGCGCCTTCCTAGCGCGGACGCGTTTCGCCATCGAGCAGAAATGCGGCGCGCCGGGCACAGCGGATCCTGTCGAGGTGGCCGACGTCCTCACCAGCCTCGGTGACCCCCAGAAACTTGCCGAGATTGAGCGCGCCAGGCTCGAGGCGGACCGCGCCGAGGTGGCCGCCACCGGCGATACCGGGCGGCCCGGCCCACGGCTGGCCCGCCCGCAGGGCAGTCCGCAGCGCCGCCGTGGCATCCGCAGCCCCTGGCTGGTGTCCGGGGCTGGCTTGGGCTCTGCGGCCGATTCCGGGGGGACGCCGCAGGCCCCGGCCATCGGTAACCGGCCACTTACCGGCGAGATCAAGAGACAAAGTCGGCCGATTACGTCGCGCTGGCGCCCCGGCACGGCCCTGCAGCCGAGGGAGCCCCAGCCCAAGCAGCCCAGGCAGCCCAGGCGGCTCTGGGTCGCGAGGGGCGGCAAGGGCCAGAACACCGCGGCGGACGACAGTGCGGGCCGCAGTGGTGCCGCCGCCCTAGAGCCCGACACCGGGCCGGGCGGGGGCGGTGAGCCGGGCGCGGGCGGTGAGCCGGGCGCGGGCCGTGAGCCGGGCCCTGGCGCTGGCCTCGGTGACGTGCTGGGCGCCGCCGAGGGGCACGGGTCCGCTGCGGGCCTCGGAACGGGCGCAGGTCCCGGTTCGGGCGCTGGCCAGCTCCTCAGCGCAGGCACTGGACCCGGCGAGAAGCCAGCGCCCGGGGGAGGGAGCGCGCGTGGCGGAGGGAGCGCGCGTGGCGGAGGGAGTGCTTCCGGCGGGGACAGTGCTTCCGGCGGGGACAGTGCTTCCGGCGGAGACAGTGCTTCCGGCGGAGAAAGTGGACCCGGTGACCTGCCTGGGCCCGGTGACCTGCCTGGGCCCGGCGACCTGCCTGGGCCCGGGGAGGGATCCGTGCCTGATATCGACTGGTTCCCTGGCATGGGCCCGCGCTCAGTGGAGACGAGCCTGCCGGCCCCTGACTTGGAGCCGGAACCGGCTGGCATGGGATCGCAACTTGCCGCGATGATCGGGCGCTTCGCTAAGTCAATGACGATGATGTGGCGCGGCTATCCGCTGGAAGGCACTGTGGTGGCGCTGCTCGTGATCGCCGGGCTGGTCTACCCGTTCCCGATCTGGCTATTCGGCTTCCTGCTGTGGGCGGCAGGCATTCTGGCGGCCCTGGCATCCAAGATGTGGGATACCAGGGACAAGTGGACGGGTCTGGCGGCGCCGGTTGTGGTCGCTGTCGTCGGCACCGGGGTCGCGCTGGCGACGGGCGGCGCACGTGACACCGCCCGCGCCTACGCTCACGAGGTCGGAACGGCTGGCCCGCCGTTGCTCAAGGCCGCCGTCGTGCTCGGCGCCTGCTACCTAGCGTGGCGCGTTCGCCGCGGGCCGCGGGCCCCGGCGGTACCGCCATGGAACCGGCCGCACCGCATATAGCGCTGGTCCTGTGACGAACCGGTCTCTCGCCGGGGCCACGCCGCTGCCGGTGGCGGGCGCTGGCACGTTCACCAGCTACCCTGGTCAGGCTCTGGCCGGTCCGGAGCCACCATAATGAGCGCGGGACCCGATAGCCTGGTCTCGCGCCCTTAGTGACGTATCCGATGGCTTCTCCTCGCGTAAGGTCTCGCTCGTGCCCACTGGCAAGGTTAAGTGGTATGACGCCGACAAGGGTTTCGGCTTTCTCACCCGTGACGACGGTGGTGAGGTGTTCGTGCATTCAACAGCCCTGGAAGCTGCCGGGAGCGTACTGCGTCCTGGTCAGCGCGTGGAGTTCGGTGTCGCCGAGGGCCGCAGGGGCACCCAGGCACTCCAGGTGCGCACCCTCGAGCCACCGCCGACCGTGGCCAAGGCGAACAGGAAGAGCCCCGACGAGATGACCGTGATCGTCGAGGACCTCATCAAACTGCTGGACGGAGTGTCGAACACCTACCGGCGCGGAAAGCACCCGGACAGCCGCGATTCTAAGAAGATCGCCGCCGTGCTCAAGGCCGTCGCGGCCGACCTCGAGGCCTGATCAGCCAGGATTAAGGCCGCCGCGGCGCCAACCTGGCGGCCTGATCAGCCGGGCCGCCGGATAACGGACGGTCGCCAGCCTGGTCGACAACGCGCTACGGCATAACGACTGCCCCGCTCGCGCCCGCTGACGCGCTCCGCGCATCCGGAGAGCGCTCGCGCATCCGGAGAGCGCTCGCGCATCCGGAGAGCGCTCGCGCACTCTGAGAGCGCTCCGTGCACTCTGGTCAGCGAGCTTCGGCGGCGGCAACCTGACGGGTGTTAAGGATCCTGCGGCGCCGCCTGGCCACCAGCAGCGCCAGGGCGACCGCGAGCCACGCCGCCGCCACGCTGAGGCCAGCGACGCCGCTGGAAGTGAGTGACAAGGCCACCCCGACCAGGCCACCGACCACCCAGGAGAGCTGGTTGAGGGTCTCAGAGACGGCGAAGGTGGACGACCGGATCTCCTCCCCGGTCTCGTGCTGCACGGTCGAGTCGAGCGCCAGCTTGACCAGCGCCTGCGCGGTCGCCGCGACGAAGGCCACCGCGAGTGCTGCCCAGAGCCCGAAGAACCAGGCGCATGTGGCGGTGACAGCCGTGGCCACAGCAAGCATTCCGAACACGATCAGGTGCGGTCTTCTCGAGCGCAGCTTCGAGCCGATCGCCGTACCGATGAACCCGCCTATGGCGACGGCGCCGCCTAGGGCCGCGAGAGCGAAGTTATGGGAGATCCCCTTGAAGTGATCGGCGCGCAGCAAGAAGGCGAGGAAAAAGAGCATGAACCCGGAGAAAGCGCGCAGTGCCGCGTTGCCGCGCATCGCCTCCCCGACGACCGGCCCGACGCTGCGCAGTGTCCGCAAACCGCTGCGGTCTGCTGCCCGGAGCGGCCGGGTCGTCCGGGCAGCGCCGGCCCGTCCGGGATCACCGGGCCGTCCCGGGGCGCCGGGCTGCCCTGGGTGGCCCGGCTGTCGGGGGTTGCCCGGTCGTTCGCGGTTGCCCGGTCCTTCGGGATTGCCTGGCTGTCCGGGGTTGCCTGGCTGTCCGGGGTTGCCCGGGCCTCCGGGGTTGCCCGGCCGGCTGGCCGCTGGCACAGCGACCGCCGCGTGACCATCCGGCGGCGCCCAGCGGTGCTCGCCAGGCGCCCCGTCGCGCGGATCAGGAGCGTCGACGCTCTCGGGCAGCCGGACGCCGAGGACCGTGCCTGCTATGTAGATCAGGGCGCCGACGCGGAGTACCCAGGCCGCGCCGGCCAGGTACTGGATCCCTCCGGCGAGGCCCACGCCCAGGGTTGATGCGATGAGCGCTATCAGCGAGGATCGCGCGTTCGCCGAAACCAGGGTCAGCTCAGCCGGCAGCAGCCGCGGCGTCACCGCGCTTCGCGTCACCCCGTAGGCCTTCTGCAGGATCAGCACGCCGAATGCCGCGGGAAACAGCGTCAGCGGGTCGTGCAGGGCCCCGGACATCCCCCAGCAGAGCAGGCCCCTGGCGAGCATCGTGCCCGCCATGATGTAGCGGCGGCCCTGCTGCACCCGGTCCAGCATCGGCCCGATGAACGGCGCGAGAAAGATAAACGGTGCCATCGTGACCAGCAGATAGAGAATCACCTGGCTGCGCGCCTGGTCGAGCGAGGTGTTGAAGAAGAGCGTTCCGGCCAGCGCCACGATGACGAACGCGTCTCCGACGTTGCCCGCCGCGGTCAGCTCCATCAGGTTGGCGAGCCCGGTGCGGCCCGCCCCGGAGGCCCGGGTCAGGCGGTGTACCGCCCGGCTCGTACCGCTTGCCGCCGTGGCGCTCGCCCGCGCGGCCGATTGCGAGGCGGCGAATACCGTGCGAGTAGCCCGCTTGGCCTTCTCGGCCCGCGTGCCCTGCTCGCTCATGCCCTCAAGTATTCTGCTTCGGCGACGTTCCGACGACCCGGTAGCGCCTGCGGAGCGCCAGTCCGGCTATCCGGATGCGTCCTTGCTACCCGATGAGGAACAATTACCTAACGTGAGCCCGCTGCGAGCACGTACCAGGGACCTCGACCAAGCCTGCGCCGACGCGACCGGGCTGGCCCGCTCAGCCGCCGAGGAGGTGGCGGGCACCGGGCAGGTCGGCGAGCATGTCGGTGCCGCGGCCGACGGCGACCGCGTGGTCACTCACCTGTTCGCGTGCCTGGATCCCGCCTATGCGGGCTGGCGATGGGCGGTCACGGTCACCAGGGCTTCCAGGTCCAAGCTGGTGACCGTGAGCGAATGCGTGCTGCTGCCCGGCCCGCAATCGCTGCTCGCGCCCGACTGGGTGCCCTGGCAGGACCGGGTCCTGCCAGGTGACCTGGGCGTCGGGGATCTCATGCCGGCCAGATCCAACGATGAGCGGCTGGTGCCCGCGGCCGTGCTTGAAGGCGACGACGGCATCCTGGACTGGGATGACAGCGCCGAATGGGAAACCTGGAATGAGCGGCTCGCCGCCGTCGGGTTGCCCGAGGCCGTCACGTCGGCCGGCAAGGAGACCGACGCCGCGCCGGTCAGGTCGCGCGTGCTGTCCGCTATCGGCCGCGACGCCACCGCGCTGCGCTGGTACTCAAGCGAGCACGGACCGGGAACCCCGCTTGCGCGCGCTGCGCCGGGGCCGTGCGAGACATGTGGTTTCCTGGTGCGCCTCGCTGGCTCGCTGGGCCGCGTCTTCGGCGCCTGCGCCAATGAGTACGCGCCTGACGACGGGCGGGTCGTATCGCTGGATCATGGCTGTGGCGCGCACTCGGAGGCGGCGAGCCCCCTTGGCGGATTCGGGCAGATTGCCCCAGTTATCGACGAGCTTGGCTATGACCTCGTCGCGGGGGCAGGCGTCGCCGTCGACGAGACGGTCTTCGAGTCGCTGGATCACAGCTGACTGCCAGCACCGTCGTCACAAGGAACACCTGGCGGTCGGCGCCGTCGTCAGCCGGATCACGGCTGACGGCCCGCGCCGTCGTCACTTGTCCGGATTCCTCAGCGAGCCAGCCCCGGGCGGCGGCTGCGGGCCGCGTGCCTCCGCCTCCGTGCTGGGTGGCTGCGTGCTGGGTGGCTGCGTGCTGGGTGGCTGCGTGCTATGCGTTTCGGCGCTGCGCGCCGCTGCGCGGCGCTTCGCGAGCCGGGCCCGCGAGCGCTTGAGCCTGGGCACGTACCAGAGCCCGAAGAGCCCAACGCAGGTCCCGAAAGTGCAGGTCCAGATCCACCAGCGGCTGCCTGGCGGCAGCTCGGCCCACAACGCGAGCAGCGTCACCAGCGCGATCGCCCACGCCGCGGTGATGACCGCGGTGACCAGCTGGTCGTTGGCCTCCAGCGGCGGCGGGGGCGGGCGGCGGGTAGTGCTCACCTGAACCAAGGTAGCTGGCAGGTGCGCACATGGTGTACTTGGACCGGGTCCGCGAAGCCCGCGTTCCCGCTCGCCACGCTAACTGTTTGACGGAATCTCCGAACTCTGTCTATCGTTAGCAAGAGTAATGACTCAGGCTAAAGACCATGACCTCACCGCAGCCCAGGTCGGATGCCGGCCTGGCCACAGCGCTCCGGATCTCGGTGAGTCGGCTCGCGCGCCGGCTCCGAGCCGAGCGCGTCGCGCTCGGGCTGCAGCCCGATCTTTCCGACACGCAGCTGGCCGCCTTGGCCACCCTGGTGCGCCACGGCCCGATGACCCCGGGCGAGCTCGCCGAGCACGAAAAGGTGCAGCCGCCCTCCATGACCAGGGTCATCGCGGTTCTCGAGGAGCGCAGCCTGGTGGTGCGGGCACCGCATACAACAGACCGGCGCCAGGTGGTCCTCACCGTGACGGCGGGCGGCCAGGAACTCGTCTACCAGGCTCGAAGGCTCAGGGAAGCCTGGCTGGCCAAACGGCTGCGGGAACTGAGCCCGCAGGAGCGGGCGACACTGCGCTCGGCAGCACCCATCCTGGAGAAGCTCAGCCAGTCCTGACCCGGCACCGCACCTTCCGGTCCCTGCACACCCGCAATTACCGGCTCTTCGCGACCGGCCAGGTTATCTCGAACACGGGCACCTGGATGCAGCGTGTCGCCCAGGACTGGCTCGTGCTGGACCTGACGCATAACAGCGGCACCGCGCTCGGCATCACCACCGGCCTGCAGTTCCTGCCGATGCTCCTGTTCAGCCTGTGGGGCGGTGCCATCGCCGACCGTTACTCCAGGCGGATGCTGCTCATGATGACCCAGGCGCTGATGGGCGGCCTGGCTCTGCTGCTTGGCGTGCTCGCCCTGACCGGCCAGGTCCAGATCTGGCAGGTGTACACCCTCGCGTTCGCGCTCGGCCTGATTACCGTCGTGGACAACCCGACAAGGCAGACATTTGTTGCCGAGATGGTTGGCCGCCGCGCGATGCCGAACGCCATCGCGCTCAACAGCGCGGTTTTCAACTTGGCCAGGATCACCGGCCCGGCCGTCGCCGGGCTGGTGATCAGTGCCGTCGGCACCCCGGTGGCGTTCCTGGTGAACGCGGCGTCCTACGGCGCGGTGCTGGTCAGCCTGAAGCTCATGCGGCCGTCGGAGCTGTACCCGGCTGAGCGGGTGCACAGGGCCAGGGGCCAGCTGCGCGAGGCGATGGCCTACGTGAGGGCCAGACCGAACCTGTGGATGCTGCTCATACTGATCTTCTTCGTCGCCACCTTCGGCATGAACTTCCAGGTGACTAACGCCCTGATGTCCCGCCAGGTGTTCCACACCGGAGCGGCGGCCTTCGGTATCGCCTCCGCCGTGTTCGCTGCGGGCGCGCTCGGCGGCGCGCTGCTGGCCGCCAGGCGCGGCCGGCCGAGCATGAGCCTGCTGCTCACGACCGCGTTCGGCTTCGGGGTGCTCGAGGTGGCCACCGGGCTGATGCCGGCCTTCTGGTCATTCCTCGTCCTGCTGCTGCCGACCGGCCTCGTCCTGCTCACGTTCAGTACGGCCGCGAACTCCGCGACCCAGCTCGGTACCACCCCGGAGATGCGGGGCCGGGTGATGGGGCTGTACATGCTGGTGTTTCTTGGCGGTGCGCCGCTCGGGTCGCCGCTGGCAGGCTGGCTGGCCGAGGAGTTCGGCCCGCGGATGAGCCTGATCTCAGGAGGAGTAATCTCCGCCGCGGCGACGGCTGTCATCGGCATTCTGCTGGTGCGCAGCAATGGCGTCCGGGCCCGCAGGTACCTGCGCCCGGCGGCCCTGGCCCGGATGGTCAGCTGAGCCGCTGCCGCGGTTCGCTTGCCTCCCGACCTAGCCGGCCGTGCCTGCCGCCAGCCTGCACCGCCACGTGGCCCGCCTCGTCGACGCTGCGGTGCTGACAGTGGTGGCCGAACGCCGGGTCAGGGCGGCCGTCGAGCGCACCCGCGTGCTCAGGCTCAGCGCCGCACAGCTCAGCCCAGCCGAGGTCGCCGCCATGAGCCCCAGGGGAAGCACGATCGCTCAATGGCGCGGATCCGCTATTGCGCCGAACATATATGCGCAAGATGGGCGTCCTGAACTTACCGTATTTGACATTAGGCTTGTCTTCGACAAAGGCGTACCTGGACAGCCTGTTCTGTGGTTGAGTTAAACAACTCGAGGCCTGGACCCCACTTCGGTCGAATACTGGCATGCAAGCCACAACCACGGCGGAAGCGGCATATATGACTGTCTTCGATAGAGCCTCGACTCAAATCTCCGCGGCCCCTACGGGGGAGCCCTTTGACCATGTAGCGCGGCTGGCCGCGAGGGTATTGGGCGCGCCGCTTGCATCCGTCGTGCTCAGCGATGAGCGCTCTTCCTGGGGGCGGAGTCATGCAGGTGCGCGGCACCTGGCCGCCCGGCGGAGCCCGATCGAGCAGTTGCTGTGCCAGCACGTCATCGACTTCGGCGAGAAGCTGATCATCGACGACGCAATGCGGGACCCGCGCGTCGTCGCATACTGCCCTGCTGGACCGCTGGGTGTGATCTCCTGGGCGGGGTTCCCGGTGCACGGTCCGGATGGTCATGTCGTGGGCGCGCTCTACGTGGCGGACTGCCTGCCACGCCGGTGGAGTAGCGGCGACGTCGAGGTCCTGGCGTCCTTAGCTCATTTCGCCTCAGGTGAAGTCGCGCTCCAGGTCGCACTGCAGCACGGCGCCGAGTCTGAGGCGCTGGCGCAGACCTTGCAGGAAAGCCTGCTGCCGACGCGCCTGCCGAACATCCCGGGGCTGCAGGTGGCGGCACGGCACGTGGCCGGAGGGGGCGGGGTCGAGGTTCTCGGGGACTTCTACGATGTGTTCCCGTCAGTGCGGGGGAGCTGGGGAATGGTGGTCGGCGACGTCTGCGGCAAGGGCGTCCCGGCCGCCAAGAGCACCGCACTGGCGCGCTACACCCTCCGGGCGGAGGCACATCGGCAGACAAAGCCGCGGCTGATCTTGCGCGCCCTGAACCAGGTGCTGCTCGAATGGCTCACCGATGACCTGCGGTTCCTGACCGCGATCTATGCCACGGTACGGCGGACTCCGGCGGGCGCCTCGGTGCAGATCAGCTCCGCGGGCCACCCGCTCGCCCTGGTGCACAGGGCGAACGGCCGCGTGCAGACATTCGGGCGGCCGGGAACTCTGCTCGGGGTCTTCCCCGACCCAGCGCTGTACGACTCACGCAGGCTGCTGCGGGCCGGCGACAGCCTGATCCTGTTCACCGACGGCGTTACCGAGGCCCGCAGCCGGGCCGGTCATGAGTTCTACGGCGAAGACCGGCTCCGCGACTTCGTCACCGAGCTGGGCGACATGTCCGCACCACAGATCGCTGACGCCATCCAGCAGGCCGTGCTGGCCTTCAGCGGCACAGAAGTCAGCGACGACACCGTCGCGCTGGTGCTGAAGGTTCCCCTGCGCGCATCCCGCCAGCCGCCGGGATCACCGCCTGCCGCCTCGGCGTCACCAGGAAGGGCACCGGATCGGCGAGTCGGCGCAGGTCCCGCGATCACGAACTGGGCCGGGCGACCGAGGAGCCACGGCGCAGGCTGCCCTGGTTGCCTCCGCCAGGCCGGGCTCAGCGCCGCTTGACGGCGATCGTCGCCCGGCTGGCTGGGCGGGTGCAGCGGGTGCAGCGGGTTCGGCGCGGGCCAGCCCAGTCGCCCGGCGCCCGGACATCTCGGCTGCGATCGCGCGAGGGACCTTCGCCGGGACTTTAGTCACGGGGGCCGGCGGCGGAACCGCCGGAGAATGGGACGCCGGAGGCAGGAAAGGTGGCTTGGACGATGGAGGAAACGGCGTTCGCGGAGAGGCTGGCGGCCAAGCGGCGCGCCGCGCGGGTGTTCCCCCGCAGGTATCTCAGCATCATCAGCTACAAGCGGAGCAGCGGGGCGGTGGCCAGGCCGGTCTGGTTCGTCCTGCAAGGCGGCAGGCTTCTGGTGGAAACTGACGCCTCTTCCCTCGAGGTGAAACGCATTTACCGGTAGCCCGGCGGGTGGCGGCCGGGGGGACGGCGCTCATCGCTCTGCCTGGGCGTTTCCTGCTAGGAATGACTCATGAGGCTGTTCGTCGCGATCACGCCTCCGGATGCGGTGCTGGACGAGATCGAAGCCCGCGTGGCGCCGCTGCGGCCAGCCTGGCCCGGGCTGCGCTGGGCGAAGCGCAGCGCCTGGCACATCACGCTGGCCTTCCTCGGCGAGGTGAGCGACGCGACAGCCGCGGCCCTGGAGCCGCGACTGCAGCGGGCCGCGCACCGGCATCCCTGCCTGACCTTGTCGGTGGCAGGTGCCGGAGCGTTCCCCGCGCGCGCTAGGGCCCGGGTGCTGTGGACCGGGATACGGGCCGATCAGCAGGCCCTGTCCAAGCTGGCCGCCTCGGTCGCCGCTGGCGCCCGCCGCGCGGGCGCGCCGCCGCCCGACGAGGGCAGGCGCTTCAGGCCGCACCTGACGCTCGCCCGCAGCGGCGCCCCGGCCGACATTCGGTCGCTGGTCACGTCGCTGGACAGCCACGCGGGCACCGAGTGGACGGCCTCGGAGATCCACCTCATCAGCAGCCACCTGAATGGCCAGCCGCGCTACCAGACCGAGGGCAGCTGGCCGCTGCGGTGCTAGGCGCCGGCCGCGCCGGCTAGCCGCTGGCCGCCGGGTCGCCGCAGGCCGCCTGCCGCGCCTAGCCGCCCGCCTTGGCTGGCCGCCTGCCGCGCCTAGTCTCCCGTTGCGCCGTCGATCCGCTCGCGCAGCAGGTCCGCGTGGCCGTTATGCCGGGCGTACTCCTCGATCATGTGCACCATGATCCATCGCAGTGACACCCGGCCCGCGCGCGTCGGCTCGGCGGCGAGGATGTCAAGTGACGGCGCGGCTGCGGCTGCCTTCCGGGCCAGCTCGCACTCGGTACGCCAGTCGGCGAAGCTCGTCGCGACGTCGGCGGTCGGGGCGCCGTTGAATTCGGCGTCCCGGTCCTGCGGCGTGACGTACAAGTCGGGCACGTCCTCGCCGGCCAGCACCTGCCGGAACCAGCCGCGTTCCACCTCAGCCAGGTGCCGGACCAGCCCGAGCAGGGACAAGGTCGATGGCGGGGCCGACCGCTCGCGCAGCTGATCATCGGTCAGTCCCGCGCACTTCCAGGCCAGCGTGGCCCGGTGGAAATCCAGCCAGCTATCCAGCATCTCCCGCTCGCCCGCCACTATCGGCGGGTCGATCCGCTCACCAGTCATGCCAGCGAGCCTACGAGCAGCCACCGACAACGCGAAACCGGAATTCCGGGCACGGGTATGGGGCAGATTTGTAGGTAACCAAGATTATTGCAAACCGGGTTGTTCACACACGGGCGGAAACAGTCAGCCAGTTGGCGGATGGCCGGGATCGACTGGGTCTGTGATGTCTCGGCGTCCAGGCTGAACGGCCAGCAGGTTAAATAACAAGCTAAGGCAGGTCAGGAGGGGCGAATCACGGTCAGCGTGAACGGCTTGTCGCC
>Ga0187883_10000351_pt1 | contig 30199 bp, 30 predicted proteins | sample June2016WEW_20_1_2_FD_132966 | JGI IMG/M metagenome (GOLD analysis project Ga0187883, IMG submission 132966) | Peatland microbial communities from SPRUCE experiment site at the Marcell Experimental Forest, Minnesota, USA - June2016WEW_20_10 | ecosystem: Environmental > Terrestrial > Soil >...
AAACGCACATCGAGAGGGGCATCACGACGCTCCGCGGCGTGCTTGGGCCCCAGGCTGAAGGAGTCTTCCATGACTGATCGCGACCCACGGTTCCCGGCTCCAGCCTCCGGCCAGCTCGCCGAGGCGGCGCTGCGCAGGGGCAAGAGACTCCGTCGCCGGCGTCAGCTGACCCGCTGGGGGGTCACCGGCTCACTCGCACTCGTGCTCACGGCCGGACTGACGGTCGGGATCATGCATGCGTCCTCCGGGCCGTCGGTGGCGCCTACCGGCGGCGGCACGACCACGTCCAGCTCCGCTACCCCCTCCACGGCTCCTGCCACGAGCTCCACGAGCACCACGAGCGCGACGACGACCATGCCAGCTCCGGCCGGGGGCGTGGTCCCGGCCGACTTCCAGGCGACCTCGTTCACGGCCGTCAGCCTCGACGAGTGGTGGATGCTCGGCACCGCTCGCTGCATCGTCGGATCCGGGACCTGTGGGGCGATCGTACGAACGACGGACGGCGGTTCCACATTCACCGGTATCCCGAGCCCGCCGGTGAGCGCGGGTGACGTGACGCAGTTGCGCTTCGCCACCGCTCTTGACGGATACGCCTTCGGCCCCCAGCTGTGGGAGACGACAGACGGCGGAGCTCGCTGGTCGCAGGTTCCCACCCCGGGGACGGTCACCGAGCTCGAGGCGGCCGACGGCGAAGCGTACGCCCTCAGCTGCGCGGCAGGGTCCAACTGTCAGTCGATGGCACTGCTGCGTTCACCGGTCGGCGCGACTCAGTGGCAGAGCGTCTCGACGCCCGTAACGCTCGGATACGGGGCGCAGTTCGCTCTGAGCGGCCCGAACCTGTACCTCCTGAGCGGCAACGAACCGCCTCTCGTCCTGCTGTACACCGACAACGACGCAGCCACCTTCAGCAAACGACTCGACCCCGGCACACCCTCCCTCGGCGGCAGGCTGACGGCCGCCGCCGATGGGAGCCCGACATTGTGGGCCGCCTCCCCCACGGGAACGATGGCGGCGACCGAGCTGTCGACCGACGGCGGCACGACTTGGCGGGTCGTCGCTGCGACGGGGGAGTTCCCCAACAGCGTCGGACTGGCGGCTGCCTCGTCATCGGTCGCTCTCGTCTGGCCCGGACCAGAGATCTCCGGTCAAGCGCCGACGGCGCTCGACCGTACGACGAACGGGGGCGAGAGCTACTCCGCCGTCCTGTCCAGCTCGTGGTCGGTCTCGTGGGCGGGGTTCAGCGACCCGACTCGCGCCTACGCCCTGGCGGCGACGGTGGGGACGGGCGGCAGAGGTCCCACGCGACTCTTCGAGTCGACAGACGGCGGTGCCACATGGCTCGAGGTCGTCGTCAGGGGCTGACTCGGTCCGCGGACGAGGACCGACGGTACGGCCGGGACGATGCCATCGGGCTGGTCTGCGCTCTCACGTCGTCATCGGGCGGCGACCGCGACGGCAGAATGCGGCATGCGAACGAGCGAGACGCGCATTCTCACGACCCATGCAGGCAGCCTCCCGCGGCCGGCGCACCTCGCCGAGCTGCACGGCCGGCGCAGCCGGGGCGAGTTCGTCGATCCGGACGAGATGCACCGAGCCGTGGAGGAGGCAACTGCGGCCAGCATCGCTGCCCAGATCGAGGCGGGAATCGACATCGGCAACGATGGCGAGCAGGCACGTGAGAGTTTCTTCACGTACGTGAGCCACCGGATGACGGGTTTCGGAGGGACGAGCGAGCGGAGGTTGATGGCGGATCTCCGTGCTCACCCCGACTATCTCGAGCTCGCACTCCCTCAGCGGCAGCACGCCCAGGTGAACCTCATGCGGGCGCGTGCCGGCGTGGGCGACGTCGCCTACGGCGACACGAAGGAGGTGGATGCGGAGTGCGCCTCGGTGGCGGGCGCCGGATTTCTCGAGACGTTCATGACGGCCGCCTCGCCGGGCATCGTGGCCGCCGCCATGGAGAACCGCCACTACCCGACCCGGGAGGAGTACCTGGGGGCGGTGGCCGCCGCCCTCGCCACCGAGTACCGGGCGATCGTCGGCCATGGGTTGCTGCTGCAGGTCGACGCCCCTGATCTCGCCCTCGAGCGCCACACCCTCTTCGCCGACCGGTCGATCGAGGACTTCCTCGTCTGGGTCGACCTCGTCGTGGCTGCCATCAACGGCGCTCTCAGCGGTATCGACCGGGCTGCCGTCCGGCTGCACGTCTGCTGGGGCAACTACGAAGGCCCCCACACCGAGGACGTGCCGCTCGACGACCTCCTCCCCCGCCTCTACGAGGCGAACGTCGGCGCCCTCGTCGTATCGATGGCGAACGCACGCCACGCCCACGAGTTCCGCTGCTTTGCCCGCAACCCCCTGCCGGAACATATGGCGCTCGTCGCCGGCGTCATCGACACGACGAGCAACTACGTCGAGCACCCCGAGGTCGTGGCCGACCGGCTCGAGCGTGTCGTCGAGGCCGTCGGTGACCCGACAAGGGTGATAGCCGGAACCGACTGCGGCTTCGAGACCACCGCCGGGCTGGGCGCCGTCGCCCCGTCGGTCGTGTGGGAGAAGCTTCGCTCTCTCTCCGCAGGCGCCCGGCTCGCCTCCGCCCGGCTGTTCGCTGCCTCCGCGGAATGAAGTGAGTCGCTAGCGGGCGTTGATGTAGTCCACGAGGGCGTTTCGGTCCTGCTCGAGCTCTTCCATGCGGTTCTTCACGACGTCACCGATGCTGACCATGCCGACAAGCACCCCGTCTTCGACGACGGGAACGTGGCGAACGCGGTGATCGGTCATCGTGGCCATGAGCGACTCGACCGAGCTGTCCGGCGAGGTCGATTGCACGTCGACGGTCATGATCGACGACACGGGCTGACCGACTACGTCGGGACCCACCGCCTCGAGGGCGCGTACGACATCGCGCTCGGACATGATCCCTTCGACGACGCTGCCATCACGCGAGACGACGAGCGACCCGATGTTGTGTCGGCCGAGCACGGCGATGGCTTCGGCGACAGACGCGTCCGGTGCGATCGTGACGACGGAGGCACCCTTTGTTGCCAGCAGGGCGGAGATCTTCATGGTGGCTCCTCTCGACCTGGATTCTCCGGCACGAATGGAGCCATGTCAACGCCTCAGGCAGCTACGGTCGCTGGTCGCCCCATTCGAGGCCGCTCGCCGTCAGTCCGTAGGGGGTTTCTTCGTACGTCGTGAACAGCGTGATCGGCGGCGAGTAGGCGTGGATGCTCACGGCCGGGCGCCCCGACTCGTGCTTCATGTCGTGCACGTGGGCGGGCCCGAAGCACCCCGCCGATCCGGGACCGAAGTGGCGAGCATGCAGGTCCGCCCCGGCGTTCGTGCGGTAGCGCTCGTACAAGGTGCCGTCCACCACCGAGAAGCCCCCCGACGAGCCGCCATGGTCGTGCCAGTCCGTCTCCTGGTCCACCTCCCAGGAGAGCAGGCGGACCTCGAAGTTCGCCGTCCGGTGCAAGATGAGCCACCAGCGCTTCTCCGTGCTGTCGACGACGAGGTCGCGCCACAGCTCGGGCCGAGCGGCAACGTCGGCGGCGAGATGCTCCAACTCGGTCGGCGTGAGCCGGTCGCCGCGCAGCTGAAAGGAGTCCAGCAGAGCTCCGATCGCCGCCGCCCGTTCCGCCGGCGCCTCGCTCGTCTTCGAGAGAATCCCTATTGTCATGTCTTCTATAGTATTACTCGCGAGCCCGCTTGTGGTGACATCCGCAGAAATTCTCTCATGAGGCCACGTGCAGACCGTGGCAAAGCGGAATCGTGTGCCCAAGGTGACGAAACGTGGCTCGCTGGATCGCCGCGGCTGCACAGTTCATCGAGCCCTCAGCGGGCGCCTCAGGCCCCATTAGGCTGCGGGCGCTTTGGAGCACGAACCTCATCACGATCACCTGGCGTTGAACGAGCCGGGGGACGGCCTTCTCCTCGTCGGCCACGGCAGCAGATCGCCAACAGGCCGCGCCGAGCTGTTGGAGCTCGGCGCGGGCGTCGCCCGCCAAGCACCCGAGCTCCTTGTCGAAACCGGCTTCCTCGAGCTGTCGGAGCCGCCGGCAGGCGCAGCCCTCGACCGTCTCGTCGAGCGCGGAGCGGAGCGGCTCAGCGTCGTCCCCTTGATGCTCAATGCCGCCGGCCACTCGAAGTCCGATGTGCCTGCGGTCGTCCTCGAAGGCCGGCGGCGTCACCCCCGACTCGACCTTTGTTACGGCCGCCCGCTCGGGCCTGACCACGCGATCCTCACGCTCGCCCGGCGCCGCATCACCGAGGTGGGGGGCGCCGGCTTGCCCCTCGTTCTCCTTGCCCGCGGCACCTCGGATCCCGACGCCAACGCCGATGCCTGCAAGGCGGCCCGCCTCGTGGCGGAGTGCGTCGGCAGCCGCACCGTCGCGACCGGCTACTCGGGCGTGACGTGGCCGAGCGTGCCGGAGGCACTCGAGCAGCTTCGGCGCCTCGGGGCCGAGCGGATCGTCTCGTTCGCCTGGTTCCTCTGCACCGGCGTCCTCGTCGAGCGGATGCGATCGGACTTCGCGAGATTCTCGGCGCGTACCGGCGTCGAAGTGCTCGACGCCGGCTACCTCGGGCCGGACCCGTCCCTCGTGACCCTCATCCTCGAGCGGCACGCAGAGGCACTCAGCGGGGACATCCGCATGAACTGCGACGTCTGTGCCTACCGGCGTCCCTTTCCCGGCCTCGAAGGCCGCGTCGGCCAAGAGCTCGGGCAGGGTCATTCGCACCTCGCCGCCGAGCACCGGTCCCACGGTCACGCCGCAGGCGACGGGGGCATGTGAGCCCGTTGAGGGCCGCTCGTGCCTCCGTGACCGGCCATTCAGAGCGATGACAGGTAGCGATCGGTCATCCGCCTCTGCACCCGGCGCCCCAGCGGCCCACCGAGGCGCGTGAGCACATCGGCCGGACGAGAAAAGGCCACGATCCGGAACACGACGTCGCCATTCGCCTGCTTCGTGACGCAGAACAGCTCCTCGCCCTCCTCGGGATGGCCCGGTAGCGTCCCGTAGGCGAACCCGTAGCGGTCCGGGTCCTCGACTACGTACACGATCCGGCAGAGGACGACGACATGGAGGAGGCCGAGGCGCTTGGTCGCCGCCACATCGACCCCCTCCCTGATGGACGCATCGGGCGGCCAGAGCCGCAACCCGGCGGCCCGAAGGGGCGCCCAGCTCCTGAGCCGCTCGACCGAACGGTCGAAGGCATCGTCGCCCGCGCCGGTCACGACCTCGCGGGCGACGTGGCGGTAGCCGCTCACCAGCCTGCCATCTCGCGTCGCTCCGACCTCGGCGTAGCTGACGGGGCGGTCCCGTACGGCGTCGAGCACAGCCTGCAGCCGGCCGTCGTCGGGCCGGCGGAGCATGAACACGGCTCCTTCCTACCCGCCCGTGCGGCCGCGCTCGGCCGCCGCCAACTGCCGTCGAAACCCGCTCACCGTCACCTCCACGACGACGTCGTGAGCACGCACGAGGAGGGGGCGCGCCACCCGGCTGGCGAGGCGCATGGGTCGCTGCATCATCTCGAGTCTCCAGGCCACCTCGGCCCGCGTACCGTCACCGATCCGGCTGAGCCGCAGCTGGGCCTCACCTTCGAGGTCACCATAAACAAGGGCATCGATCAGGCTCGGACGCCGGCACCGGACGAGCTCCACCCGCAGCCGCATGCGGTACGGGAGAGGCGGCACAACGACGCCCCGCAGCACCGAGCCGGTGCGGAGGGATCCACCCTCGATGGTGAACTCCCGCAACCAGGGCCACCAGGACTCGAACTCCTCCGCGTCCTCGATCGCCGCCCACAGCTCAGCCGGAGTCACGGGGAAGTCGAACTCGCGCCGGTACTCGATGACGGGAGGCGGGAGGGGCACGGGGGCAACGCTAAGGCGTCGGTACGCTCTTCTCGTGCCGAGGATGGAGTTCGACGCCGTCGTGACGGCGAAGGGGACGGCGGGGGCCGCCGTCGCCGGGACGGACGACCTCGCCGCCGCTCTCGAGGGCGGCGGCTTGACCGCCCGCTTCGCCGCGGCGGGCCGGTCTCCCGAGCCGCTGCCTACAACCGCCGACCCGACGATCGGACCAGCCGAGTTGCGGGCTATGCAAGCCCTCGCTAGCCGGGTGTGGGCGCGGCATCCCTCGCTCGTCAACACCGGCGCCACCGTTGGCGAGCTCGCCTGGAATTGGGGTTCCAACCGCCGGCGATCCGGCTCGAAGTGGCGTTCACGCCTACTGCGCGAGGGCGCCGATGTCGTCGCCTGGGGCTGGCTCAGCCCACCGGAGCTGGTCCGGGTGAGCGCCGACCGTCTCGAGCGTTCCGACGCTTCGCTCATCTGGCAGGTTCACCCGGACCGGCCCGAGCTCCTCGGCGGCCTCCTCGACTGGCTCGACGATGAGGCGGGCGACACGGCGCGTGAGACAACGGCGCGAGCCGAGGACGCCGCCGCCCTCGAGCAGCTCCGCCGGCACGGATACGAACAGGACGCAGGCGCTCCGTGGAGCGCCCTCAACCTTCGATCCCTCGACGACATCGCCGAACCCAGGCTGCCCGCCGGCTTCTCGATGCAGACCATGGCTCGTCTGGGCGACGTCTCGAGGCGTGTGGCCGTCCATCGCGCCGCCTGGCATCCGTCCGGGCTCAGGGAGGAGATCTACGCCGACGTCATGGCGACCTGGCCGTACCAGGCGGAGTTGGACGTCGTCGTACAGGCGCCGGACGGCTCGTTGGCAGCGTCCGTGCTCGCCTGGTACGACGAGGCCACGGGGGTGGGCGAATTCGAGCCCGTCGGCACACATCCGGCTCACCGCCGGCAGGGACTGGGCCGGGCCGCCAGCTTGTTCGCCATGCAGGCGCTGCGGGAGCTCGGCGCTGCCGCCGTGGCCGTCTCGTGCCGCGGCGACGACGACTACCCGGCACCGAGGCGGTTGTACGAATCGGCTGGGTTTCGTCGAGCGGCGAGCGACCTCGTGTTCCGAAAGCGAACGTGACGAGCATGGTCTCGAGCGTGGCAAGCTCGGTAGCGATGCCTGAAGAACAGCGCCACGACTCCCTTCGCCGAAGCTACGACGCCGTGGCCGAGGAGTACGCAGCTCGCCTGAACGACGAGCTCGACTACAAGCCGTTCGATCGTGGCCTCTTGGCTGCCCTCATCGAACAGAGCGAGCCCGAGACGACGACAGCTGACGTCGGCTGCGGACCGGCCCACGTGGCGGCGTGGCTGAGAGCCCATGGCGCAGACTCCGTTGGCATCGATCTCTCTCCTGCGATGATCGAGGTCGCCCGCCGGCTTCACCCCGAGGTCCCTGCCTGGGTGGGCGATCTCCTCGCCCTCCCGGCTGACGACGCAGAGTTCGGCGCCGCCGTAGCGCTCTACTCGATCATCCACCTCGAACCACACGAGCGCCCGCTCGCCTTCTCCGAGCTGCACCGCGTCCTCCGCCCGAACGGGCTCTTGCTGGTGTCGTTCCACGTCGGAACGGACGTGCAGCACCGTGACGAATGGTTGGGCCACGAGGTCGACATCGACTTCCGCCTCCTCGAGCCGGCGACGATCGTGGCCGAGATAGAGGCGGCCGGTTTCTCCTTGGAGATGGCGGCCGAGCGGGTGGCTTACCCGGAGGAAGCCGACACCAGGCGGGCGTACCTGCTTGCACGCCGCCCGGCGTGACCGCTCGCCTTCAGCCGGCGATGGCCTCGGCGGGCGTGGAGCTTTGCCTGCCAAGCTCCATGCGGAGCTGGCCGGAGTGGGCCTCGTAGTCGAAGAGCTCGCCGTAGCGGCCTCAGGCGATGGCGACCTCGAGCTGCTGGCGGGCCTCCTCCTCGCTGAACCCCCTTCGAAGCAAGTCGAGGAAGAAACCCTCCCCGAGCGTGCCGTCCTTCGTCGCTTCCAGGCTCTTGCAGATCGCCCGCACGAGCGGAGCGCGCTCACGCGCCTTGCGGCCGAAGATCTCTTTCGACGTGAGGATGTCCGCCTGCACGAAGGTGGTTCCCTCCTCGGTGGTCTCGAGGTCGGCATTCTCGACGGCGGCAAGGCCGAGCAGCTGGGCGGCGTCGACGACCGGGAGGAGGTCGTCGACTTCGAAGGTCAGCTCGTGGGCGAGTTTCGGAAGGTCCTCGCGACCGCCGTGGGCGGCGAGGATCTCGAGCAGTCCCGACATGCCGCCGACGGTGAAGATCGGCAGCGGTGTCTCCGTCGGTGATCCCTCGCTCGGCGCCGTCAAGGTCCACACGTGACCGGGCGCACGCGAGCCGCTTCCTGTCATGAAGGTGTAGATCTCGTCGACGAGACCGGCGAACGCCTCTTCGATCCCCGCCCCCACGAGCAGGTCGATCGGACTGAAACGTCGACGGCGTAGAACGGCACGCACCGGAAGGGACTGGCGTATCGGCACTTCGCTCAGCTCCAGATCCGCACCAGAGCCAGCAGCCGTCGCATATCGATCCTCCGTCGCGTCGCTCGGACGCGCCGAGGCTACGAGGCGTCGACGACGCTCGCCACGTGGGAGGCGACTCTTGCGTCCAGCTGCTCGGCGACCGCTTCGTCGTTCGCCAGCTCGTCCTCGATGCTGGTGGCGCCAAAGGCGAGGACGCCCATGTCGTCGAAGGCCTTCGTGATACGCGGCCCCCAGAGCCCGATGTCTTTCAAGACCGGGACGATGCGCATGAACAGGTAGCTGCGGAAGAGCCGCTGGGTTTCGCTCTCGGCCACGTACTTGGCGACCTCGGCCGGCAGGCCGAGCCGCTCCCACACCTCCTCACCGAGGAAGCGGTCGCGCATGCGGTAGCAGGCGTCCACGCAGAACTCTTCTCGCTCGTCCCGTTCAGCGTCGGTCAGTTGTGGGTAGTAATCCCGCAGTGCCAAGCGGCCGAACATCACGTGGCGCGCCTCGTCCTGCATGACGTAGGCGTTGAGGGCCTGCCCGAGCGGCTCCGTCGCCATGTTGCGGATGAAGCCGAAGGCGGCGAGCGCCAGCCCCTCGACGAGCACCTGCATCCCGAGGTAGGTCATGTCCCATCGCTGGTCCGAGATGACGTCGTCGAGCAGGCTCTTCAGGTTGTAGTTGAGCGGATAGACAAGATTGAGCTTCTCGTAGAGGTAGCGCGAGTAGACCTCGACATGGCGCGCCTCGTCAATCACCTGGGTGGCGGCGTAGTACTTGGAGTCGATGTCCGGCACCGTCTGGACGATCTTCGCCGTGCAGATGAGGGCTCCCTGCTCGCCGTGCATGAACTGGCTGAACCGCCACGCCTCCACGTGCCGGCGCGCCTCGCCCTTCTCGGCCTCGGTCATCTTCTCCCACCAAGTCGTGCCGAAGAGCGGGTGGATCTCATCAGGAAAGCCGAGCGGGTTCTCGAAATCCACCTCCTGCGACCAGTCCAGCCGGTCCTTTCCGATCCACTGCCGGCGCGTGCCCTTGTCGTAGAGGCGCAGCAGCTGGTCGCGCCCGCCCGTGTAGTCGAAGTCGAACACCGTCGTCGCCGGAGAGTCAATCGGCCACGCCTTCGAGTACCCCGCCGCCACCTCTTCGAACGTCTCTTTGGCGCTTTCCCCCATGATGATCCCCGATCGCTCTGACCGCTCCTCGCCGCACTTTAGGTGTCGCGAGCTGCCACCGGCTACGTTCCTCGAATCGTGACGCCGGCTGCTGCGCGAGCTCCCATGCGCAACCGCGTGACGCCTACGGGCGACATCGTCGCCACGCCACTGCGGGGCGCCTGGCTGGGCAACCGGGGGATCCTCCATGAAGGCACCCAGGTCGTGCGATTCCACCGCAGCAGCCTGTGGATCATCTGCGAGCTCGAGCACAAGGGCTGGCGGCTACCGCAGTGGGCTGACGGCCACCTCACGGTGCTGTTCTTCCACGACGAGGCGGTCGCTTTCGCCGCCGGGCACCGGCCGTGCGCCCTCTGCCGCCGCCGGGCGTACAACGACTACCGCCAGGCGTGGTCCGAGGGCCTCCGGACACAGAGGCCATGGGCGAAAGACATCGACCGGCAGCTGCACTCCGAGCGCATCGTCCGGGGCACCCACCGCCGGCGTCTGCACCCGATGGCGTGGCGATCGCTGCCCATTGGCAGCTTCGTGCTCTGGACCGGAAAACCGGCGCTCGTTCTCGACCACGGCATCGTGCCGTGGACGACGGAGGGTTACGGCTGCGTGCAGGAGCGGCCGACAGCAGGAACCGTTGAGGTGATCACTCCCCCATCGACGGTGGCGGCATTCCGGGCGGGATTCCGCCCTCAGATCGACGACACGGCTGGAATCGGCTGAGGCACCGGCCCTTAGGACCTGGCTCGCGACCGAGCGTGCTCGCGATAGAGCGCCGAGCGCCGGTAGCGGATATTCATCCGTCGGACGTCGGCGTTGTAGGCGTCGATGAGCCTGGCGCGCTCGCTCTCGTCGCCACAGAGCTCGAGGCGTGACTCGAGGGCCCGGCGCATCCTCGTGATTCGCTGCCCGTCGGTGAGCACCTCAGGCGCCGGCTGCTCACGTCGAACAGGTACGCCGAACTGGCCGCCGTCGGTCCGGGTACGAGCAGCGATCCGCGGGATGTCCAGCTGCTCGCGGAGCGCCAGCTGCTCATTCGACTTGTTGACGGCGATGGCGACGACGTTCAACGGGCGGATGCAAGCCTCCACACATGCGGGCTTCATGCAATACTCGAAACCTGCGTCCACTCGTTCCTCGGAGACGGGGTCTCCACAATTGCGGCACTGCAAAGTCAGCACGTCTCTCCACGACAACACGGGTGTCTTGACGCCGCAGCGGCAGCACGGCCGCCTGCGGCGACGGCAATTGTACGGTCGGCCGCCGGCGAGCCTGCCCTACCGGGCGGGCTGAGGATCCCGGGTCAGCGGCGCCGGCAGTCGTGCTCGGCGTAGATCATCGGGACGGCGATCGAGCTTCGCGGGCCAGCTCCGGCCTCGGGGCAGCTCCGGCCTCGAGGCGGACCTGGCCGAGCCTATTTCGAGGGCGTTCGTGGACGATCCGAGCCCTTTCTGGATGCAGTTTGGGACAGCGGCGGTCCCTTTCACCCACCCAGAACTCTCTGGACCACCGAGGAAACCCGTCCCCGATCGGCGAACCGGCCCGACCGAGCACCGATGCGGGGCTCAGGGATGAGCGACCGAGGTCACCGCCGGCGTCGTCCCTTCGGCGTGGCTGTGCCCTTCGGCGTGGCTGTGCCCTTCGGCGTGGGTGTGCCCTTCGGCGTGGGTGTGCCCTTCGGCGTGGGTGTGCCCTTCGGCGTGGCCGTGCCCTTCGGCGTGCGAGGGCCACGCGTGGGATTCGAGGTCGCCCCCCTGCATGCGTTGGGCCAGGCGCAGGTGGTAGAGGAGGAGGAGCTGCACGACGGCGAGCGGCTCGCTGCGCACGCCCGGCTCGATCGCGCCGAGGGATTCGGGCACGTCGTCGCTCAGGCCCAGGCTGTTCCAGATGGCCTCCTCCACCTGACGAGTGAGCTCTCGAGAGGCATAGGCGTGCACGTGCAGGGCGTCAACCGGCTTGCCGTCGATGTCGCGAGCGAGCTTGAGATGGATGGCTTCCCGTGTGTCCTCGGTGAGGATGGCGCTGAGGTCGGGGTGGGGGGCGGTTGGGCGAAGCAGAATCGTGGCGGAGAGTGCCCCGTCGGCAACGGTGCGCCCCTCGATGGGCGCAAAGCGGACGACGATGTCCGCCCACTGACGCTGGGGACGGATGAAGGCAGCGGACTCCGGCTCCCGCTTCAACAGGTCCTCGAGAACCTGTTCAGGCGTGTATCCGCGCTCGCGGGTGTCCCGCTTGACCTTCCAGGCGCGACGGATGTCCTCAGGAGGATCCAGATACACACTCAGGTCGAAACATGCCCGCGAGAGCCGGTTGTAGAGCGGGAGGAGGCCCTCCACGATCACGTAGGGGCCGGGCTCGAAGAGCACCGGCCGGTCCAGCGTCCCGTCCCGGTGGTTGTACACCGGCTTCAGGATGGGCTCTCCCATCGCCACCAGTTGAAGGTGCTGCTCCATGATCCCGACGTAGTTGCAGGCCGGGTTGACGGGAGTGAAGGGCAGGCTCTTACGCTCCTGCCGGTCGTAACGGTGGTAGTCGTCGACGCAGAACGAGGTGATCCCCTCACCGGCCATGGCAGAGACGAGCCCGCGGGTGAGTGTCGTCTTGCCGGCGGCGCTGTCGCCGGCGACCGCCAACATGATCGGTCGGTGGGCGCCATCACGGCTTGCCTGGCGCATGACGACGCGCTTGGGGCTCACCGGGGCGCGATTCTGACTCGGGACGTCCCCATTTGGTCATGGTACGGACACATCGTGCTGTCCGCATCCCCCAGGAGGGGGAGCCGCTGCGGGATCGAGACGATTCCCGGTGGGAGGGCGTCTCCCCCAACGGAGGGACGGCGCGGTCCCTAGGCTGGGCAGCAGTGGACCCCATACGCATCCTGGTCGTCGACGACCACCAGATGGTGCTCGATGGCTTGTGCGCCATGCTCCGCCCCTTTGCGGAAGAGGCGATCATCGTGGCGGCCACGACAGATCCGGCCGAGGCACGAAGGCTGACGGCCGAGCTGCGCCCCGACATCGTCCTCGTCGACGTGCGCATGAAGGCGATGAGCGGGTTCGAGTTGTGCGAGCACCTCCTGCGGGCCGACCCGGACGTCAAGGTGGTGCTCCTGACGGTGTACGACGACGAGCAGTACCTCTTTCAGGGCCTGCGGGCGGGCGCGGCCGGGTATCTCACCAAGCAGGTCGTGGCCGAAGATCTGCTTGTTCACCTCCGCCGCGTCCTCGAGGGAGAAGTCGTGGTGGATCCCTCGCTCGCCGGCAGGGTCGCCCTCTCAGCGGCTCGCCTCGACCGTGGTGAGTTCTGGCCGGGAGCCCACCTCGGCCTCAGCCAGCGGGAAAGCGAGGTGCTGGAGTTGATGGTGCACGGCAACTCCAATCGCGCCATCGCCGCCCGCCTCGTGCTCGGCGAGGAGACCATCAAGACTCACGTCCGCTCGATCTTCCGCAAGCTCGAGGTGACCGACCGCACCCAGGCGGTGGCCTTCGCCTTGCGAGAGGGGATCTTCCTGTGAGCGGGCCGGCCAACCCTCCCGACACGGGCGACGCGGGCGCCGCCGGCGGCTCCATCACCGACGACGCTGCCTGGGCCGCCCTGCTGCGCGAGATCATCGATCTCAGCGCCGAGGAGCACAACCTGCGCGTCGTGCTTCGTCGGGTGGCAGAGCTCGTCGTGGCCACCACCCGCGCGGACGCCTGTTTCGTCCACGTGGTCGAGCGCGATGCCGCCGAGGTGGTCCTCATGGGCGCCACTCCGGCCGAATTCGAGCCGATGGTCGGGAACGTGCGGCTGCCCATCGGCGAAGGGGTCGCCGGTTGGGTCGCCCAGCGCGGGCGGCCCGCCCTCGTCGAGGACAAATGGAAGGACCCGCGCTACCGGTACATCCCTGCGCTGCGAGGGGAGGAGTTCAGCTCCCTTGTTTCGGTCCCACTGCTGCGGCCTCACGGCGTCGTCGGCGCCCTGAACGTGCACGCTCGCCGACCGCACCATTTCGACGACCAAGACGTCGAGCGCCTCAACAACGTCGCCAGCCTGCTGGCGGGCATCGTTGAGAACGCCGTTCTCTACGATCGCCTCGTGCATCGGGAGGCGGAGCTGGAGCGATTCGCCGCCCGCACCATCGAGCTACAGGAGCTGGACCGGCGGCGGATCGCCGCCGACATCCACGACGGCATCAGCCAACGGCTCGTGAGCGCCTGGTACCACCTGCGTGCCGTCCAGTCGAGCTCGGCCGACCCGGCCACGAGGGCCGAATTTGCCGCTATCGAGGGCTTGCTCTCCGACGCTCTCGAGGAGGCGAGGAGGGCGATCATCGGGCTGCGCCCAGCCGTGCTCGACGACCTCGGCCTTGCCGCCGCCATCACGAGCGTGGCGGCCTCGCTGAGCGATGACCTCGACATCGACCTCGACGTGGCCGACTGCGAGCTGGCACCCCACGTGGAGGCCTCCCTCTTCCGGATCGTGCAGGAGGCGCTCCAGAATGTCGTCAAGCACGCCGCCGCCTCACGGGTGGCGGTGATGCTCCAGTCCGATGAGGAGGGCGTGACGCTCGCGATCGAGGACGACGGTCGGGGTTTCGATCCCGACACGGCCCGCGGACCGACGTCCTACGGGCTGAGCGGCATGCAGGAACGGGCCGGCCTGCTCGGGGCGACGCTCGAGATCCGGTCACACCCCGGCGACGGCACGAGGCTCGTGCTCCACATCCCACCCCAGCTGCGGCCGGCGGCCGACGAGATGCCCAAGGACCATCCCGGCGACGTCGGCGCTCTCCCTCGTCACTGACCTCGAGGGCTGCGGCCGGCTCCCCCACGAGCCGTCCTCAGTTCGCAGGGGCGGGCTTGGTCCCGTCGGAAGCGGCCTCGGCGTCGGCGAACACCCGGCTGCGGAGGATGTCGTCCGCCTCGATGCGCATGAGATCCGCCTTGCCGAGCTGGCGGGCCCCGGAGGACACGAGGCGGTCGGCCTGCCGGAGGCGGGCCCGCTCGAGGGCGTTGCGGACGCTGCGGGCGTTGGCAAAACGGGGCTGAGCCATCCGCCTGACGACGTAGTCGGCGAGGGCGACCTCGGCCCCCTCCGACAGCACGTAGCCCTGCTCGTGCAAGATCAGGCGTGCGATCGCCATGAGCTCGTCAGCGGTGTAGTCAGGGAAGTCGAGGTGATGGGCGATGCGAGAGCTCATGCCCGGGTTGGACTGGAAGAACGTGTCCATCCGGTCCTTGTAGCCGGCCAAGATGACAACGAGATCCTCCCGGTCGTTCTCCATCACCTGCAGGAGCATCTCGATCGTTTCCTGGCCGTAGTCGCGCTCGTTCTCCTGGCGGTACAGGTAGTACGCCTCGTCGATGAAGAGCACCCCGCCCATCGCCCGCTTGAGGACCTCGCGTGTCTTCGGGGCGGTGTGGCCGATGTACTGGCCGACGAGGTCGTCGCGGGTAACTGACACGAGGGTGTTGCGCCGCAGGTAGCCGAGCCGGTGGAGCAGCTCTGCCATACGCAGGGCCACGGTCGTCTTGCCGGTACCCGGACTGCCGGTGAAGCACATGTGGAGCGAGGGCCGGCTGGAGCCGAGCTGGTAGCGCCCACGGAGCCGGTCGATCAGCAGCAAGGAGGAGATCTCCCTGATGCGGGTCTTGACGGGCACGAGGCCCACGAGCTCGCGGTCGAGGCGTCCGAGCACCTCGTCGACATCCGAGGCGGCTCGCTCCCCAGCCAGGTCGACGAGGTCGTCGTCGCCGAGGACTTCCGGCCCTTCCGATGATCCGGCGCCCGATCCGGACCCGGCAGGAGCGGGCTCGGCCGGCGGTCCGGCCACTGCCGGCGCCGTCCCCGGAGGTGTCATGGCAAAGCCCCCTGGTCGAACGCGACCCTGCTCAGCCACGCTCAACTCCCGGCATACCGCTGGCCGGAGGGAACGTCGGTGGCATAGGCGTGAAGTGTGTAGCGAATGGTGCGATCGGGCCCCTCTTGGCGATCGAGGCGGAAACCCGGCTCCACTGCTGGACGATGCACGATGAAATCCAGCGCTGTCGTCTGGCGACCGAGGGTGGCGTCATAGGCGTTCACTCGGACGTAGTGGTTCGGAAAGGCCTCCCGGCAGCGGTTGACCTCGAGGAGGGCGGCGGAGGCGTCGCCGAGCTCGAACATCGGCAAGCCCCACATCTCCCAGTACGTGTTGCGGGGGTGGGGATCGTCGGTGAGCTCCACCGAGATGGCCCACCCCTTGTCCATTGCGTACTGCAGCTGGGCGAGGATCTCCTCGTCGGTGAAATCCGGCAGGTAGGAGAAGGTGCCTTGTGTGACTCGCATCGTCGCTCGTTTCGTCTCGTGGGCTGTCTAGGCGGTCGGAGTCGCCAGGACGTCCGGGGTATCGGTGGACTCGTAGTTGAAAGCGACGTCGCCCCAGGTGTCGAGAGCCGTTTGCAGCTCGGGGCTGCGGCGGGCGGCGAGGCGGAGGATCTCCTCCCCTTCGGCGAGGAAGTCCTTGCCTTCGTTGCGCGCCTTGATCATCGCCTCCACCGCCACGCGGTTTGCGGTGGCGCCGGCGGCGATTCCCATGGGGTGCCCGATGGTGCCGCCTCCGAACTGCATGATGACGTCCTCGCCGAGATGGTGGAGGAGCTGGTGCACCTGGCCGGCATGGATCCCGCCGGACGCCACGGGCATGACCCCGGGCATGGACGCCCAGTCCTGATCGAAGTAGATGCCGTGTGCGGGGTTGGCCTCGACGTGCTCGAGGCGGAGGGTGTCGTAGTAGCCGGCGATGATGTTCGGATCCCCTTCCAACTTGCCGACAACGGTGCCGGCGTGAAGGTGATCTACGCCCAGCAGCCGGCACCACTTCGCCACGACGCGGAAATTGACGCCGTGGTTCTTCTGGCGTGCAAAGGTGGCGTATCCGGCGCGGTGCAGGTGAAGGAGCACCCCGTTCGCCCGCGCCCACTTGGACATGGACGTCATGGCCGTGTAGCCGATCGTCAGATCCATCATGACGATGATGCTGCCGAGGGACTTGGCGAACTCCGCCCGCTCGTACATCTCCTCCATGCTGCCCGCCGTCACGTTCAGGTAGTGGCCCTTGACCTCGCCGGTGGCGGCCTGAGCCCGCTGGACGCCCTCCATCGAATAGAGGAAGCGGTCGCGCCAGCGCATGAAGGGCTGGCTGTTGATGTTCTCGTCGTCCTTGGTGAAGTCCAGCCCGCCACGTAAGGCCTCGAAGACGACACGGCCGTAATTGCGTGCCGACAGACCCAGCTTGGGCTTGGTGGTGGCGCCGAGCAGGGGGCGACCGTACTTGTTGAGGTACTCCCGCTCCATCACGATCCCATGGGGTGGGCCCTGGAAGGTCTTCACGTAGTGGATGGGGATGCGCAGGTCCTCGAGGCGGAGGGCCTTGAGCGCCTTGAAGCCGAAGACGTTTCCGATGATCGACGACGTCAGGTTGGCGATCGAGCCTTCCTCGAACAGGTCGAGCTCGTAGGCGATGAGCGCGAGGTACTGTCCCTCCACCCCCGGCACGGGGTCGACCCGGTAGCACTTGGCCTGATAGTGGTCATAGGCAGTCAGCCGGTCGGTCCAGACCACCGTCCACGTGGCAGTGGAGGACTCACCAGCCACGGCGGCCCCCGCCTCCTCGGGCGGCACGCCCGGCTGGGGAGTGATGCGGAATGCGGCGAGGATGTCGGTGTCCTTCGGCTCGTAGTCGGGTTGCCAGTAGCCCATCTGGGCGTACGGGATGACGCCGGCGCCCCAGCGTCCCGCCTCACCGTCGGAGGAACCAGCCATCGCCGTCACTTCCTTCCTCTGCGCTTGACCTTCATTCCTTCATCATGACGATTGAATCTTCAACTGTCTATGAAGAGTTTCTCCTAGACTCATAAGCTAATCTTGATGAATGACCATCAACCAGCTGCGGGCGTTCGTCGCCCTGGCGGGGGCCGGCTCGGTGCGAGAGGCCGCCAAGCGCCTCTTCGTCACGCAGCCGGCGGTCTCCGCCAGCGTGGCGGCCCTGCAGGCAGAGCTGGGTGTCCGGCTTGTCGAGCGCGATGGGCGAGGCCTACGGCTCACCGACGCCGGCCTCGTGCTGGCTGGCTACGGCCGGCGGATCCTCGGTCTCTTGGAGGAGGCCAAGCTCGCCACGGTTGCCGGCGCCGACCCCGAACGAGGCAGGTTGCGCCTGGCCGCCGTGACGACCGCTGGCGAGCACATCGTGCCCGCAGTGCTCGCCACCTTTCGGGACGATCACCCCGAGGTGGAGGTTGTCCTCGAGGTCGGCAACCGCAACAGCGTGTGGGACCTGCTCGCCAACGGGGACGTCGATCTCGCCATCGGGGGCCGCCCTCCGCAGGGAGGTGACGTCGTCAGCCTCGCCGAGGCCGAGAATGAACTGCTCATGGTGAGCGCCCCCGAGGCGACGGGGAGACGATCACCCCGGCAAGTGACGGTGGCGGAGCTGGCGCGACGCACGTGGCTAGTCCGGGAGCCGGGATCAGGTACGCGGTCGGCCGCCGAGGAGCTCCTCGAAGAACTCGGCATCGCCCCCTTACGGCTCACCTTGGGCTCGAACGGCGCCCTGCGGGAGTCCGCCATATTGGGACTCGGCGTCGCCTTGATCTCTCGGGCGGCGGTGGCTCGCCAACTGAGCGACGGCACCCTCGAGGAGTGGCGGGTAGGACCCCTCCCGCTGCAGCGGCCCTGGCACGTCGTGGCCAGGGGTGGCTGGAGCCTGCCGGCCACCGCCGGCCTGTTCGTGCAGCATCTGCTCAAAACCGGTGAATTCGGGCCCGGTTCGGCCGCTCTGTAGCATCGGCACCACCTATCGGGTCGGGCGTCTGCCCGTGTGCCGGTGGGCCGGAGGGGGCCGCAATGACATCTGCGACACTGCCGATCGTTGCAGCCGTGTTGAAGCCGTACGTCGAGACCCATCCCATCGGTCCGCTCTGGGTCGCGGTGGTAGTCGTCGCCGGCGTCATCGAGCTGGCGGGCGCCGGCCGGCGACGCGTCGAAGCCACCAAGAGGGACAGGGGCAGTCAAGTCGTCCTCCGTATCTGCGAAATCCCGGGCGTCGTCCTGCTCCTGTTGTCGCCGAGGATCGCGCCGGCGGCAGAGATTCGCCCCCCGCTCGTCTCGGTGGTGGTCGGGATCGTCGTCTTCTCGTCAGGAGAGGCCCTGCGGGTGTGGGCGAAAGTCGCCCTGGGCAGATACTTCACCTATACCGTCCAGACCAGCAGCGATCAGCCGGTGATCACGAGCGGCCCGTACCGATTCCTTCGCCACCCCGCCTACAGCGGGATCCTGCTGATCGCCATCGGGGCGGGTGCCGTATGGGGGAACTGGCTCGGGTTGGGTGCGCTGACGTTGCTGACCCTCGTCGGCTTGATCTATCGCATTCGCGTCGAGGAGAAGGCCCTGCTCGAGGACCTCGGCGACAGCTATCGCACCTACGCCGAGCACCACAAGTGCTTGATCCCGTTCGTCTGGTAACCGAGCGGCCTGGCCCCCCGCACGTTCTGTTGCGCCGAGCGCCCGCCGGTAGCCGGGCGGCGCCCGTCGGAGCGCTAGGCCCTGGGAGCCTGTGACATTGTTCGCCTCTGCCCTGCGGGGTGCAGTGGGCCAGACGTGGCCCCCCTTCGTACTCGTCACCGGCCTCCTGCTCATCGGGGTGGTAGCCGCCTCCGACGGGCTGTTCGAGGCGGTGGGCGGCCGGCTCGCGCGGCTGCCGGGCGGCGGGATCGCCTTGTTCGCCGCCCTCATGGCGCTCGTGGCGGCCGTGACGGTCGTCTTGAACCTCGACACGTCCGTCGTCTTCCTGACGCCGATCGTGCTGCATGCCGCCCGGCAACGCCGCGTCCCCGAGACCGCCTTCTTGTACGGAGCCGTCTTCATGTCCAACTCCGCCTCCCTCCTACTGCCGGGCTCGAACCTCACCAACCTGCTCGTGCTGGCTCCTGCCCACACGAGCGGCAGCGTCTTCGCCGCCGCCATGCTCCCTCCCTGGATCGCAGCCGTCCTCGTAACGGCCGTCGTACTGGTCGCCTGGCGCTGGGGCGAGCTGCGATCGCCAGGACAAGCGAGCTTCGAGCTCGTCGCCCTACGCCCCGGGCTCGGCCTCCTCGGCGTCGTCGCCGCCGTCGTGCTCGTGCTCGTGCTGAAAGACCCGGCACTTCCCGTCCTGTTCGTAGGCGCCGCCACGGCAGGCGCCCAGATCGCGCTTCGACGCCTCGAGCTGGCCTCGGCTCGCCGGGCGGTCAACCTCCTCGTCCTGGGCGGGCTGTTCCTCTTCGCCGTCACTCTCGGGACACTGGCAAGGGTGTGGGGCGCCCCTGGCCGGCTCGTCGGCTCCATCGGGACGTGGGCGACTGCCTGGCTCGGCGCCGGTACGGCCGCTCTCGTCAACAACCTCCCGGCGGCTGTGCTCCTGTCGTCGAGCCCACCGCCTCACGTGCAGGCCCTCCTTGTCGGTCTCGATCTCGGGCCGAACCTCGTCGTCACCGGCGCACTCTCGGCCATCTTGTGGATGAGGGTGGCCCGCGGGGAGGAGGCGCGGCCTTCCGCCCTCACCTACTCCAAGGTCGGCGTCGTCCTGGTACCCCTCACGATGGCGGCCGCCCTCCTCGCCCTTCAGGTCTTCGGCGCCGCACACTTGTAGGGCCCACGGGTGCTAGCACGACACGGATTGAGCAGGCTGGCCCCCTTCCGACTTCGTCGGCTTGGCTGCAGACTTGCTCGCGACGGAGAGGGGTCGGATGCGGGCCATATGGATGGTGTTCTTCGCCGAGCTCCGCCACCGCTGGCGGTCGTGGCTCGCGCTCACGATCCTCGTAGCCCTCGTGGGCGGCACCGTGCTCGGCGCCGTCGCCGCCGGTAGGCGTACGCCTCGGCTTTCCCGCGCTTCGTTGCCCGTTTTGGCTTTGACGCCGAGGTCTTCGACACCTCGCCCGTGCCGCAGGGCTCGCAACGCTGCCGATCGTCTCGGCGCTCACACGCGTGAGCTACTACGGCAACGGCAACGCCATTGCCAACGGGCACATCCTGCCCGAGGACGATGTCAACGTCTTCAGCTCGCCTGCACAGCACGGGCTGAGCACGATGAAGCTCGTGGAAGGGCGGCTGCCGTCCGCCGCCGACGAAGTCCTCGTGGGCTTCCCGCTGCAGCAGCTCGGCGTGCACCTTGGGTCGGTCATCACCATGCCCTTCGACGCACCTTCGCAGCTGAACGCCTTCCTCAACGGCAACCCGACCCCCCGGGGCCCAGAGGTGAGGTTTCATGTCGTCGGCGTCGAGGCGAACGTGACCGACTTCCCGTCGGGCAACAGCACGACGTACAACCTGTTCACGAGCGCAGCCTTCGACCGCGGTGAGGGACTGCGCGCCCTTCGCATCTACGGAGCGCTCGTCCGTATGCGTCACGGCGCCGCCGACCTGCCGCAGTTCCAGTTCTACCTCAGCCATCACCTCTCCGACGCCGAGGCCCAGTCGGCCGATGAGGGTGTCACGGCGGTGGAACGTTCGATTCACCCTCAAGCGGTCGGTTGGTGGCTCTTCGCCCTGCTCGCAGGCCTTGTCGGTGTCGCCCTCGTCGGTCAGGCACTCGCTCGCCAGAGTGTCATCGAGGCCGACACGTACCCGACGCTCGAAGCCTTGGGTGTCCGTCCGACCCAGTTGCTTGCATTGGGAATGGCGCGTGCGGCTGCCATCGCGCTCGCCGGCGCCGTCGGGGCGGTTGCGCTCGCCTTTGCCGTCTCGCCCCTGACGCCCGTGGGCGAGGCTCGCATCGCGGAACCCGCGACGGGCTTCGCTCTCGACGTCCTCGTGCTCGGTCTGGGAGCGTTGTCGACTGCCCTCGTGACGGTCCTCCTCGCCGTCCTGCCGGCTTGGCAGTCGACGCGGCTTGGGCGTACACGCCGCAGTCGGAGTTTGGAGCCACCCGCGCCTCCATCGTCGTCGCCGGCTTGACGCGAGCAGGCGCTCCACCGACCGCTCTCGTCGGTACGAGCCGCGCCCTCGAGCGAGGAAAGGGGCGCTCATCGGTGCCCGTCGCCACCGCCCTGCTTGGCACTGCGTTGGCGGTGACCGCTCTCGTCGCCACCTCGGTCTTCGGCGCCAGCTTGTCGAACCTGCTGACGACTCCACGCCTCTACGGCGTGAACTGGCAGGTCCTCCTCGACGACTTGAGCTACCCGCAAGTCCGCGCAGAGGCGGGCACGCTGGCCGGCGATCCCAACGTGGAGACGGTCACCTACTCCGTGGAGGGCAAGTACGTCAAGGTGGGCGACGCCACCGTGCCGGCCACGCTCGTCGACGTCGCCAAGGGCCCCATGGCGTTCTCCCTCGTCAATGGCCACTACCCGACCGGTGCGGGCGAGATCGCTCTCGGAGCGACGACCCTTTCCCAGTCCGGTGCGCACGTCGGTTCGAACATCCCGGTCACGATTGTCGCCGGCTCGGGTGTTGCCCGGACGGCCCTGCTCACGGTGGTCGGAACCATCGCCTTTCCGCCGTCGTTCGGCACGGGCGGGTTCGGCATCGGGGCGGTGGCGACCGTGCGGACCGCCGAAACCCTCGCCTGCCCGGCCGGCCCAGGGCAGCGTGCCTGCATCAGCACGATTGTCAAGCGGATCGAGAACCCCAACAACACCGGCTGGGACATGGCGATCGGCACCGCCTCGAGCGCAGCCGGCCGTGCCACCGCTGCTCGTCTGCAACGCGAGTTCCTTTCGGACGTGGCCCCGCCCGGCGTGCCGAACGAGCTGGCGAACTTCGGCCAAGCGGTCAACTTCCCGGGGCTGCTCGGCGCCACGCTCGCCATCTTCGGTGCCGCCGCCCTTCTCCATCTGCTCGTGGCAAGCGTTTCCCGCCGCCGGCGAGAGGTGGCCATCTTGAAGGTGCTCGGCTTCGTGCGGATGCAGGTGGGAGCGACCGTGTGCTGGCAGTCCACGACCGTCGCCCTCGTCGGGATCGTCCTGGGCGTGCCCCTCGGGATCGCAGCCGGACGAGTCATCTGGCGCGCCTTTGCGGCCAACCTGGGCGTTGTGCCCGTCGACGTCGTGCCGTTGCAGCTCGTCTTCGTCTTCGCGGCCGGAGTCCTCGTTGTCGGCAACCTGCTGGCGCTCGTTCCTGCGATGTTGGCGGCGCGGACTCGACCGGCCGAGGGCCCTGCGGGAGGCATAGGCCGTCTCTGGCTGTGCGCTCGAAACCCCGCCGAGCCTCGAGGCTGTCGTTAGGCCACTTGGGAGGGGCGCCTGCGCAGCGCCCGCAGGCCGACGGCGGCGATGATGCAGGCGAGAAACAGCATGGCCGCAGCCATCAGCAAAGCCAGATCGAGGCCGGCGCCGAAAGCCCCGTAGGCGGAGGCGACCACCTGGTTCACGATCGTCTGGAGGGAGCCGCCACCGTGGTACGCCTTCGCCTGCGAGCCAACCGTGCCGGACTCCACGGCGGCGATCACGATGGACTGGAATTGCCGGGGTATCCCGATGGCCGTGAGCCGATGCGCCAAGCCCACGGTCAGCTGGGCGTTCACGACCGATCCGAGGACGGCGACCCCGGCCACCGCCCCCAGCTCCCGGCTCGTGTTCGTCATCGACGCAGCCATGCCGGAGTGTTCGGCCGGGATGACCGACAGCGCCGTGGAGGTCGCCGGCACCATGGCGATGCCGAAGCCGGCGCCCGCCAGGGGAAGCGTCCATCCGAGCGTGGAGAAACCCGTGTGCGGCGTCATGTACAGCTCGGTCATCAAGATGCCCAGGCCGGCCAACAAGCAGCCGGTCACCATGGGGATCCGCGGCCCGACAGCCGCCACCCACCTGCCCGTGAAGAGGGAGGCGAGCACCATGACGGCGGCCATGGGAATGAAGTCGACGGCCGTCGAGTAGGCCGACGCCCCCACGACCTCTTGGAGGTAGAGGGCCACGAAGAAGAAGATGGAGAAGATCCCGAAATACGTGGCGAAGGCGACGAGGTTGGATGCCGTGAAGGGCGCCTTGCGAAAGTAGTGGACGTTGAGGACCGGGTTCGCCGCCCTCCGCTCGCGTAGCACGAAAGCCGAGAGTGCCACGATCGAGCCCGCGAAGAGCACGTCGATCCACCAGGTCAGATAGCCGTGCGTCTCGCCGAGGATGATGGCGAAAGCGACGGCTCCGACGGACAGGGCGCCGAGGACGAACCCGGGTAGGTCGAGCCGTCGGCTCACAGGGTCAGACGACTCCGGCAAGACGATCGCAGCGCCGACAAGGGCGACGAGGCCGAAGATGAGGTTGAACCAGAAGATGGCGCGCCACGACCAGATTCCCACCAGAACGCCGCCGATGACCGGTCCGAGGGCGAGGGCGAGCCCTGCCACCGCCGTCCAGATACCGAGGGCTTGCGCCCTGTCACGACCGTCGGAATAGAGGTGCCGGATGATCGAGAGAGTGCCCGGTTCCGAGGCGGCCGCGCCGACGCCCATGATGACGCGGGCGGCGATGAGGACGTTGGAGTCCGGTGCGAGCGCCGCCAGCGCCGAACCGGCGCAGAACACCGCCACCCCGCCCAGCATGACCTTCTTCCGCCCGAAGAGGTCGCCCAGCGTCCCTGCGGACAGCATGAAGCTGGCGAACACGAGGGCGTAGCCGTTCACGACCCACTGGAGCTGGCTGACCCCGGTGTGGAGAGAGGACTGCACCTCCGCCAGCACGACGCTGACGATGGTGTTGTCGAGGAACGTGAGGAAGAGCACGAGCGACAGCGTCGCCAGCGCAAGGTTGCGCCTCACGCCCGCCCCAAGACCGCGCCGAGCCCTGCGATCCGCAAGGGCCGTTCCGGTCACGAGCTTCCTCTCAACGTTCGTTGCAACAGCACGCAGGCAGGGATCCTTCCCGGGCGCGACCACAGCAAGACCCAGCCGCAGCACCGTTCGGCGTCCTGCGAACGCTCAGACGCTGTGGTCTCCCGAGATATCGTCGAGTGCAACCGGGGCCCCCTTCGCTCCACAGCCTAGGAACTCCGCCTCCTCAGCGGGCGCACCCAGCCGGTCAGGCAGGCTGACGGCGACTTCCGAGCCAGGTCGACAGCCTTCCGCGTGCAGCAAGAGCGCGGACACAGTCATGGCAGTCCGGTGACGCTTCAGTACTGCTGCCATCAGTTGCTCGTCGGCCCAACGAGCTCAAGCCGCCAGCATCGCTTGGCGAGGCCGACCTTTCGAGGCTCGGCTCAGCGTCGGCTCAAACGTTCGGCGTAACCGGCAGGCAGCTCCGAGCGATCCGCTCGGTGAATCATTGCGTGGTCTCGACCGGCACGGCGACGGGACGCTTCAACAGAGCGCAGATGAGCCCGCAGCCGATGGCCATCGAGGCGCCGTACACCCACAGGTGCCGGAAGTCGGTCAGCGCCGCCGCCGGGGTGTGCGGAGTTGCGAGGATGACGACCAGCAAGGCGACGCCGAGAGCGCCGCCGACCTGTCGGGCGGTCTGGTTGACGGCGCTCCCGACGGCGAAGCGCTCCGCGTGCAGGCTCGACACCGCGGCTGCGCTGAGCACCGGGAACGTCAACCCGATCCCGAGTCCGGTGACGAGCGTCGCCGGCAGCCACTCGGCGAAGTAAGCGGGATGCAGACCGACGCGGGTGGCAAACCACGCCAATCCTGAGGCAAAGCAGGCCGTGCCGGCGAGCAGGACCGGCCGGAACCCGAGGCGGGCCGCCAGCCGGCCGGCCGGTCCCGAGACTGCGGCCACGACGATCGGGCCGGGTGTGACGGCCAGGCCTGCGCGCAGGATCGAGTAGTGCCATACGCCCGTGAGGAACAGGATGTTCCCGAGCAGGATGGCGAAGAAACCCATGGAGTAGACGAGCGTGGCGGCGTTGGCGACGCTGAACGAGCGCGCCGAGAACAACGAGAGATCCAGCACCGGCTGCAGGTGACGGGACGAACGCAGGACGAAGAAGGTGCCGAGGACGATCGCCAGCACGAAGCAGGCGACCGCACGTCCGCTTGACCATCCCCAAGTCGGGCCCTGCGAGATCCCGAGAACGAGGGCGGCGAGCGAGATGCTCACGAGCACGACGCCCGCATAGTCGGGCCTGCCCCGCGAGCTCACACGGGGCGAGGAGGCGAGCACCCGGCTCCCGAGAAGGACGGCGGTGACGCCGATGGGCAGGTTGACGAAGAAGACCCAGCGCCAACCGGCCGCAGCGATGAGGGCGGCTCCGAGCGACGGCCCGGTGGCGACAGCGAGGGCACCCACTCCCCCCCAAAGCGCCACGATCTGGGAGCGCCGCTCTGTCGGGAAGGCGCCCAGCAAGAGACCGAGGGAGGCAGGCAGCATGGCTGCGGCCCCGGCACCCTGGATCAGGCGCCCGGTGACGAGGAGGCCGAGCGAGGGGGCGAAGCCGCACAGGGCCGATCCCAGGCTGAAGACGACGAGACCCGCAAGGAACACCCGCTTTCGGCCGAGACGGTCTGCCGTCCGGCCGGCTGTGACCAGCAATGACGCAAAGACGATGCTGTAGCCAGTGATGACCCAGACGAGCGATGCCCGCGGATCGTGCGAAAACGATCGCTGCAGGGCCGGAAAGGCGATGTTCACGATCGAAAGGTCGAGGGAGGCCATGAAGGCCCCGAGCGCCGTGACGAGGAACACGGCGGCTGCGGCTCCGCCGACGGTACCTCTGAGCTCGGTTTCGGGAGACTCGACCAGAGTGGGTTCTGTCATGCAATGCACTCTACAGAGTTGCGTTGCATAATGCAACTGACTAGAATGGCCGACATGGAGCGGAAGAGCTTTGCCGGGATGGACTGCTCCGTCGCCCAGTGCCTGGAGGTCGTGGGAGAGTGGTGGAGCATGCTGATCGTGCGGGACGCCTTTCTCGGCGTTACCCGCTTCGACGAGTTCCAGAGCCGGCTCGGCATCTCGAGGAACATCCTCCAGCAACGTCTCACGCGCCTCGTGGACGCAGGCGTGCTGCAGCGGGCGCTCTATTCGGAGCATCCGCAGCGCTATGACTACAAGCTCACCGAGAAGGGCCGCGACCTGTTCCCCGTGCTGACGGCCATGCGCCAGTGGGGCGACCATTACGCCGCTCCGTCCGGCCCTCCCCTGCGAATCCGGCACAAGGCCTGCGGCGAGCTCACCGAGGCAGTGCTCGTCTGCGGCGCCTGTGGAGAGAGGCTTGGACCAAGAGATGTCGAAGCGGTCAGGCGCCAGGCTCAGCCGACCGCCGGTCAGCTCGTGAGCGCCAGGGGAGCCGGCGAGTCTCCGCCCTCAGTGATGAACCGCTGAGCCGCTGAGCCGCTGAGCCGCTGAACCGCAGCCCGACGAGGATCGCTCGCTCGGCATCGGTCACGCTCGGGGGCGCAGCGCCGCCATCTCCGCCGCAATGTCTGCGGCGAAAGCGTCGACGTCCTCCTCGGAGGAGTCGAAGGACGTCATCAAGCGGACCTCTCCGGCGGGTTCGCTCCAGGTGTAGAACCCGTAGCGAGGGCGCAACCGCTGGGCCACGCCGGCCGGCATGACGGCGAAGACGGCGTTCGCCTCCACCGGATGGGTGATCGTGACCCCGGGGATGCCACCCACGGCCGCTGCCAGACGGGCGGCGAGCTCGTTGGACCTCCGAGCGTTCCAAAGCCACAGGTCGCCACCGAGGAGCGCCTCGAGCTGCACGGAGATGAAGCGCATCTTGGAGGCGAGCTGCATGGCCGCCTTGCGCAGGTAGCGGACGCCTGAGACCGCCTCGGCATTGAGCACGACGATGGCCTCGCCGAGCATAAGACCGTTCTTCGTTCCCCCGAAGGAGAGGACGTCGACGCCCACGGCCGTTGTAAGGGCGCCAAGACCCACCCCGAGGAAGGCGGCGGCGTTGCTGATGCGCGCCCCGTCCATGTGGACGAGCAACCCGGCGCGATGGGCGGCCTCACAGAGGACCGCCAGCTCGTCGACCGAGTAGCACGTGCCGAGCTCGGTCGACTCAGTCAGCGATACGACCCGCGGCTGCGCGCGATGCTCGTCCCCGATGCCCGAAAGGCGGGCGGCGACGAGCTCGGGTGTCAACTTGCCGTGCTCGGTCGGCACGCTCAACAGCTTCAGCCCGGCGACCTTCTCCGGGGCGCCGCACTCGTCGACGTTGACGTGGGCGCACTCGGCGCAGATGACGGCGTCCCAACGCCTCGTCATCGACTGCAACGAGACGACATTGGCACCGGTGCCGTTGAAGACCGGGAACACTTCGCATGCCGGCCCGAAATGCGCTCGGAATACGTCGCCCAGATTGGCGGTGTACTCGTCCGCACCGTAGCTGCCCTGGTGACCGCCGTTGGCGGCTTCGAGGGCCGCCAGCACGGCGGGGTGGATGCCGGCGTAGTTGTCGCTCGCGAAGCCGCGGCGCAGGGGATCGTGTCGCTGCGGGACGGTGGACGCTTCGTCGCTGGCCATGGGTCGATCCTGCCAGCTCTGGCAAGCCTCCCGGCCAATTCCCGCTCAGTCCCGCCGGCCCGGCTGCCCTCACGCCTCGATGGCGGCCTCCGCTAGCTCGCCTGCTGAGCGGTTCGTCGCCCTCAGCAGGCTGAGGGTGGCAATGACGGCCATGGCGAGCAGGGCGGCGCTCACCACGAAGGCGGTTGTGTAACCGTGGACGAGCCCGGCTGCGATCGTCGGGAGCCCACGTCCGTGAACGACGAGGTAGGACGCCGTCGCCGACGCCGCCACCGTGTTCAGCAACGCCGTACCGAGCGAGCCGCCGATCTGCTGGGTGGTGCTGACCATGGCGCTGGCGACGCCGGCATCCTGCGAGGACACACCGAGGAGGGCAGTGCTGCTGAGCGGCACGAATGCGAGGCCCATGCCGCAGCTGACGATGATCTCTGCCGGCAGGACGTGGGTGAGGTAGCCGGTGCTGACACCGATCTGCGTGAACCACGCCAGCCCGATGGCACCGAGCAACAGACCGCTCGTCATGACGGCTCGTGGTCCGAAGCGGGGAAGGAGGGCGCTCGCCAACGTTGCCGCCCCGATGATTCCGGCGGAGAAGGGCAGGAAGGCGAAACCGGTCTTGAGCGCCGAGTATCCCAGCGTCCCTTGCATGTAGTACGTGAGGAACAGGAACGTGCCGAACAAGGCGATCCCGACGAGCAGCGAAGCCAGGAAGGAGCCGCCGCGGTTGCGGTCGAGCACGACTCGCAGCGGCAGCAGCGGGTGTGTGGAGCTCATCTCGAACAGGACGAAGGCGGTGAGGAGAACGGCGGCCGTGGCGAGCAAACTGACCGTGACGGAGGCGCCCCAACCATCGGACTCCGCCCGCGTGAAGCCGTAAACAAGGGCGAGCAGACCTCCAGTGACGGTCAGAGCCCCGCGCACGTCGTAACGTCCGCGACTGTCCGCCCGGCTCTCGCGGATCTCGAAGAACGCAAAGACGGCGGCGGTGATGGCGATGGGCACGTTGATGAGCAGGGTCCAGCGCCACGAGGCGTACTCGGTGAGGATCCCACCGAGGATGAGGCCGATGGCGGCACCGCCACCGGCGATGGCGCCATAGACGCCAAAGGCCCGGGCCCGCTCATGTGGCTCGGTGAAGGTGACGGTGAGGAGGGAGAGGGCGGCCGGCGCCATGACGGCGGCGAAGGCTCCCTGCAGGGCGCGGGCGCCAAAGAGCATGGCGGCGCTCCGAGCCAGTCCGCCGAGGGCGGAGGCACCGGCAAACCCGAGGAGGCTCACGATGAACATGCGCTTGCGCCCGACGTAGTCTGCGACGCGGCCCCCGAGAAGGAGCAACCCGCCAAAGGCAAGGGTGTACGCCGTCAGTACCCACTGCCGGTTGGCGATCGAGATGTGCAACGCACGCTGGGCGGACGGCAGCGCGATGGTGACGACGGAAGCGTCGAGGACGATAATCAGCTGAGCGATGCCGATGATGGCGAGGGCACGGAAGCGCTTCGGGTCCGGCGACGCCGTCTCGCCTTCTGCGGCGATGATGGGGTCGCTGAGTTGGGTCGCTGATGACACGGGAGCCTCCTCGAGACCGGCGGAACAGCGGTCGGTCGCTGCTAGTGGACCTCTGAACCTGCCGAGGGTATAATCGGAACGGTGGTTCCACTTGCACTATACGGAACGATGGTTCCGTTTGTCAACCTCCTCATGCCCATACCCGTCTCATGGTGATGGAGGCGCCGTCCGACACCGCCGACGAGCTGGCGCGCCAGCCTCGGTCCGACTCGGTCCGCAACCGGACAAAGATCCTGGAAGCAGCGGATGAGGTCTTCGGATCCGAGGGTCTGTCGTGTCCGGTGGATGCCATCGCCGAGCGCGCCGGGCTCGGCGTCGGCACGATCTACCGCCATTTCCCGACGAAGGAAGCCCTCTTCGAAGCGATCGTGCTGCGCCACTTCCAGCGCCTCGTCGATACTGCCCATGCAGCTGCTGACAGCGACGACGCCTGCGCGGCCCTCTTCAGTTTCTTGACCGAGCTAGTGAAGGAAGCAGCCGACAAGCGGGATCTGTCCGATGCCCTCGCCGATGCAGGCATCGAAGTCTGGGCGACCGCCGGCGAGCTGAAGCAGGAGCTCAAAGAAGCCATCGAGCTTCTCCTCGTCCGCGCCCAACAGGACCGCTCCATCCGGCCGGACATCTCCATCACCGACCTGATGGGGCTCGTCGCCGGCACCTGCATGACGGCTGATCGCTT
>Ga0187883_10000352_pt1 | contig 30166 bp, 25 predicted proteins | sample June2016WEW_20_1_2_FD_132966 | JGI IMG/M metagenome (GOLD analysis project Ga0187883, IMG submission 132966) | Peatland microbial communities from SPRUCE experiment site at the Marcell Experimental Forest, Minnesota, USA - June2016WEW_20_10 | ecosystem: Environmental > Terrestrial > Soil >...
CGGCGTTGTCCTCGAACAGCGAGTTCGACCAGGCGGGCCCGCGTCCCTCGGCATCGGTCGTCCAGGGCGTCGTCGGCAGGTTCCCGCCATAGATCGACGAACAGCCGGTGGCGTTGGCGATCACCGCCCGGTCGCCGAACAGCTGGGAGAGGAGCTTCAGGTACGGCGTCTCGCCGCAGCCGGCGCAGGCGCCGGAGAACTCGAACAGCGGTTGGAGGAATTGCGTGCCGCGCACCGTCCCGAAGTCCACCCGGGAGCGCACGGCCACCGGCAGGGTCTCGAAGAAAGCGATGTTGTCCCGCTCGGCCGTGGCGACCGTCTCGAGAGGCGCCAGGTTGATGGCCTTGCGGGACGGGTCATCGGTCGCCGCCGCCGGGCACGCCTCAACGCACAGCCCGCAGCCGGTGCAGTCGTCGACGTAGACCTGCAAGGTGTAGCCGGTGTCGGGCAGCCCCCGTGCCCGCAACGGCGCCGAGCGAAAGTCTTCCGGCGCCGACGCCAGTTGGGACTGGTCGTAGTACTTCGAACGGATGACGCTGTGCGGGCAGACAAAGCTGCAATTGCCGCACTGGATGCAGAGATCGGGATCCCAGAGGGCGACCAGCTCGGAGATCTTGCGCTTCTCATAGGCCGCTGTGCCGCTCGGCCACGTCCCGTCCGTGGGCAGCACGCTGACCGGCAGATCGTCGCCGTTGCCGGCCATCAGCGTGGCGGTGACCGTGCGGACGAACTCCGGCGCGTTCGCCGGCACGAGCGACGCGAACTCGGCGGTGGAGGTCACGTGGCTGGGCAGTTCGACGCGCTCCAGCCCCTCGAGGGCGCGATCGACCGCCTGTAGATTCGCTTCGATCACCGCTTTGCCGCGGCGGGCGTAGCTCTTCTTGATCGCCGCCTTCACGCGGGCTATCGCCTCGGTGTGCTCGAGTACCCCGGAGATGGCGAAGAAGCAGGTTTGCAGCACCGTGTTGATGCGCTCGCCGAGCCCCGCCCCGCCGGCGATGCGGCTGGCATCGATTACGTACAGCTTGATCTCCTTGGCGAGAATCTGCTCCTGGATCGGTCGGGCGAGGGCATTCCAGATCTCGTTGGCGGGATAGGGAGCGTTGAGCAGAAGCGTGGCGCCGTGGGCGGCGCGGGCGAGCACCTCGCCCCGGCTGAGCAGCCCGAAGTGGTGGCAGCCGACGAAGCTCGCCTGGTCGACGAGGTACGGTGCTTCGATCGGCTCCGGCCCGAAACGCAGGTGCGACACCGTCTGTGAGCCCGACTTCTTCGCGTCCAAGACGAAATATCCCTGGGCGTACAGATGCGCCTCGGAGCCGATGATCTTCACCGTGTTCTTGTTGGCGCCCACCGTCCCGTCGGAGCCGAGGCCGAAGAAGACCGCTCGCAGGTTGGCGGGCGGCTCGATGTCGAGCGACGCGTCATAAGAGAGGCTCGTCCCGGAGACGTCATCGGTGATGCCGACGGTGAAGCGCCGCTTGGGCCGCTCCCGGCCGAGCTCCTCGAAGATCCCGGTGGCCATTCCCGGCGTGAACTCCTTCGAGGCCAGCCCGTAACGACCGCCGATCACGAGGGGCATGACATCGCGCTCTGCGTTTGCGTGCGCCTCGGCAAGGGCGGCGATGACGTCGAGAAAGAGCGGCTCCCCGAGTGAGCCCGGCTCCTTCGTCCGGTCGAGCACCGCCACGCGCGAGGCCGTCGTCGGCAGGGCGGCGAGAAAAGCCTCGGTCGGGAACGGCCGGTAGAGGCGTACCGTCACCGCCCCGACGCGCTCGCCCCTCCCGCACAGGTGAATGACCGTCTCGCGAACCGTCGCCGCCCCCGACCCCATCGCCACCACCACGCGTTCCGGCTCGGGGTGCCCGGCGTAGTCGACGAGGCGGTAACGGCGCCCGGTGCGACCGGCGAGGCGCTCCATGGCGTCTTCGACCAGGCCTGGGGTGCGAGTGTAGAAGGGGTTGGAAGCCTCGCGGCCCTGGAAGTAGACGTCGGGGTTTTGCGAGGTGCCGCGGATGAACGGGTGCTCTGGCGACAGCGCCCGCCGCCGATGCTCACGGACGAGCTCCTCGGGCACGAGCGCCCGCAAGTCGTCGTCGGAGAGCACCTCGATCGTGTTGAGCTCGTGCGACGTGCGGAAGCCGTCGTAGAAGTGCACGAAGGGCACCCGTGCCGAGAGCGTGGCGGCGTGCGCCACCGCCGCCAGGTCGTGGGCCTCCTGGACGGAGGAGGACGCCAGCATCGCCACCCCGGTCTGCCGGACGGCCATCACGTCGGAATGGTCACCGAAGATCGACAGCGCCTGGGCGGCCAAGGAGCGGGCGGCGACATGGAGGACGGTCGGCGTCAGCTCACCGGCGATCTTGTACATGTTCGGGATCATGAGCAAGAGGCCTTGGGAGGCGGTGAAGGTCGTCGACAGCGCCCCGCCCTGCAGGGCGCCGTGCAAGGCGCCAGCCGCCCCGCCCTCGCTCTGCATCTCGATGACCGCCGGCACGCTGCCCCAGACGTTGGTCCGCTTGTTGCTCGCCCACTCGTCGGCCAGCTCGGCCATGGTCGAGGCCGGCGTGATGGGGTAGATGCAGCAGACCTCGCTCAGGCGATAGGCGACCGAGACGGCTGCCTCGTTCCCGTCCATCGTCGTTCGCATCAGCTGCCCTCCTCGACCATCTCGATGGCGTGCACGGGACATTGCTCGAAACACGCCCCGCAGCCGGTGCAGCGGTCGTAGTCGAACCGGTAGCGATGCCCGACGCCGAGCTTGATGACGGCGTCCTCAGGGCAGGCGCCGAGGCAGCCATCACACTCGAAGCAGTTTCCGCACGACAAGCACCGGGCGGCCTCGTAGGTTGCCTCCTCGACGGACAGACCGCCGATCACTTCGGTGAAGTCGGCCACCCGCTCGGCCGGAGCCAGCTCGGGCTGGCGGCGTCGGGCGGCGTCACCGAAGTACCAGAGGTGCAGCGCTGAGAACGTCGCCACTTCGTGTTTCGGCGAGTACGAGCTCGAGACGCCACCCAGCCAGGTGTCGATGTGACGGGCGGCCTTTTTTCCATGCCCCACACCGACGGTGATCGTCCGCTCGGCCGGCACCATGTCCCCGCCGGCGAACACACCCGGGCAACCGGTCATCATCGAGCTCGACACCACCACGGTGCCGTCCGGTGTGAATTCCACGCCCGGCACGGCCGTCAGGAAGGCGGTGTCGGCCTCCTGGCCGAGGGCGAGGATGACCGTGTCGGCGGCGAGATCCTCGAAGTGCCCGGTTGGCTGAGGAAACCCCTTCTCGTCGAGCTCCATGGCCTCGACCGTCAGCGTGGGGCCGTCGAAGGCGGTGATCGTGCGCAGCCAATTGATGCGCACCCCCTCGCTTTCGGCGTCCCCCGCCTCCTCCTCGTGGGCGGGCATCTGGGCGCGGGTGCGTCGATAGACGATGAGGGCGTCGTCCGCCCCGAGCCGCCGGGCGGTGCGGGCGGCGTCCATCGCCGTGTTGCCTCCCCCGTAGACGGCCACACGCCGGCCGATGGCCGGCCGCTCGCCAGAGGCGACGCTGCGCAGGAACGACAAGGCGTCGATGATCCGCCCGGCATCACGGGCAGGGATGTCGACGCGCTTGGAAAGGTGTGCACCCACGGCGACGAAGACGGCATCGAAGCCGCCGTCGCTGCGTTCGGCGGCGAGGTCCTCCACGCGATGCCCTCCCGTGATGCGCACACCGAGCGCCTCGATGCGGTGCAGCTCGGCGTCGAGCACGTCGCGGGGAAGCCGATAGGCCGGGATGCCGTAGCGCATCATCCCGCCGGGCTCGCTGCCGGCGTCGCGGATCTCGACCTCGTGGCCGAGCCGGGCCAGGTGGTAGGCGGCCGACAACCCGCTTGGCCCGGCACCGATGACCAGCACCCGCTTGCCGCTGCGGGCGGGCGGGGGCGAAAACGCCCACGCCCGCTCCACGGCCAGGTCGCCGAGGAAGCGCTCGACCGAGTGGATCGAGACCGAGCTGTCGAGCTCGGCGCGATTGCATCCACTCTCGCAGGGGTGATAGCAGACCCGGCCGTGGATAGCCGGCAACGGGTTGTCGGCGACGAGGGCACGCCACGCCTGCTCATGCTCGTGTGCCTCGACGTGGCCCAGCCAGGCTTGGATGTTCTCACCGGCCGGACATCCGACGTTGCACGGCGGCAGCAGATCGACGTAGATCGGACGGCGATCGCGCACGGGCCCCGTGCGCGAGTGCTCGTGCGCCAGGTCGGGCAGGGGCGTGAAATCTCGCGGAGTCACGTCGTCGGCCACGGGATATGGGTCACCGCAACGAGTGTGCACGCTGGGCCGCCTGCCCGCAATGCTGCGGTGTGCGGGTGGGACGCCGTCAGTGTCGGGGCGGACCGGCGGCGACGGTGGCCTCGATCTCCGAAGCGGGCGGCTCGCCTGGCCCGAAGCTCTCGAGAATCCAGGTGGCGCCTGCCTGCTCGAGCGACGCGACCGTCTCCTCGAGGACTGCAGGGCCACCCCGAGGCATCACACAGCGGACGACCAGGTCTGAGCCGGCCGGAGCCCCCAGACGATCAAGCTGCTCGCGGACGGCAGCGACCTCGGAGGGACTTGGCGGCGTCACCTCGCGGGCCGGGAAGATCACAAAGCATCCCTCGAGGTGGGCTGCCCGTTTCAGAGGTCGCCTGTTCGGCCATCTGCACGCGCCCCAGATCGGTACGGGGTCCTGCAGGGGGCGGGGCAGGAACGGCCCGCTGTGCACGGAGAGTCGCTTGCCCTCGTAGTCGACGGGCTGGCCGGTCAAGAGCTGGCGCAGCACGGCGAGCGACTCGTCGAGCAGCTCTCCCCGGGCCACTTGGCCAGTGACCTCGCCGAACGAGCTGAACTCCTTCCAGTCGTCGTCGCCGATCCCGACGCCCACGACGAGCCGACCGCCCGACAGGTGATCGAGCGTGGCGATCTGCCGGGCGATCACCCAGGGCCGGCGACGGTTGAGCGGCGTGACGAGGGCACCAATCCGCAGCCTGCTCGTCGCCATGGCGACAGCGGAGAGCGTGACCCACGCATCGGCAACGGCCATGCCCGGGATGGCGAGAACATGGTCCCAGAGAAAGAGGCCCTCCCAACCGGCGTCCTCCGCCGCCACCGCCAAGCGCACGACTCGCCTCGGATCGGCAAACTCGGCAAAGGCGGGGAGAAACAACCCGTATCTCACACAGGGAGTCTGCAGGCCAGCCGCGCCAAAGGCAACGGCGGGCGGTATTCAGGAGCGGCGACTCCGACCTTCGCAGGCGCAGGGGCCGAGCGGGTGCGGCACTCTCCGGCTCACCGGTCTGCGTTCATTGCGGCCACGACGAGCAGGCCGCTCGGAGGACGGTCGTGGTCGCCGACGGTGTGAGCGCTCGGAGCCGTCTCGAGGCCCCCTCGAGCTACCGTCCGATGACGGTGGCCGCGGGCCGGCGGGGTACGGGCTTGTCCGTCTCCACCAACCTGTGTCCGGACCACGATTGGTGCGCCGCATCAGCAGAGGGAGGCCAAGCACGACCACACCCATGACCACGAATCGGAGGACGAGCCCGATCATCGAGAACTGCGTGCCGGGCTCGTACGTGCAGTGCAGCAAGTCATTGCAGGGCGGCGGAATGCCCGCGGCCACGATCGTTGCGGTATGGAGCATTCTGCCTCGGCTCCCCCCTCGGAGGACCCCTGTCCCGGCTACCCACGCTAACCCGAAAGTCGGTGGTCCGGCAGCAGCTCGCCGCTGACACCGGCATTTCGCTGGCGTCAGCGGCGCCTCACCCGACGATGCGCTCGCCGATCGGGCCGAGTATCAGCATGGGCAAGTAGATCAGGCCACCGACGATCACGATGACGCCGAGAAGGAAGACGACAAAGGTCGGCCCGGTGCTGTCGAGGGTGGCCCTCGTGCGAGCGTGGACTCGCGCCCCCGGCGAGCGATCCGGCGATGGCGAGGGAGAGCACGATGGGCACGAAGCGCCCCACCAGCACAGCGAGGCCGAGCGTCGTGTCGTACCACGGCGGGTTGGCCGCCAGTGAGGCGTCAAGAAACGGCTGCCGCTCGTCAATAGCGCGTGAATCGCTCCGCCCGCACGCCCACGGCCGCACTCCTGCGAGCCGAGTGAGGGGCTTCGAAGGCGGCAGACTCCTAGGCTCGCGGTGGTGCGGCCCTTCCGGTTCGGCTACCAGCTGAGGAGCGAGAACGACCCAGTGGCCCTCCGCCTCGAGGCGAAGGCCGCCGAGGAGGCCGGCTTCGACACGCTCTGCAGCTTCGATCACCTCGGCGGGTACTTCTCGGCACTCGCCCCACTCGCGGCGGTAGCAGGCTGGACGGAGCGCATCCGCCTCTGCCCGCTCGTGATCAACAACGACTTCCACCATCCGGCGCTCCTCGCCCAGGAGCTCGCCAGTCTCGACCGCCTGTCCGGTGGGCGCCTCGAGGTCGGCATCGGGGCCGGCCACGCCTTCACCGAGTACGCCGCCGCCGGCCTGACCTTCGACCCGCCGGCGGTGCGCAAGGCTCGCCTCGCAGAGTCGGTCGAGATCCTCCGCCGTCTCCTCGACGGCGAGACGGTCACCTACACCGGGGAGCACTACCGGCTGCAAGAGGTCTCGGTGCTCCATCCGGAGCAGGACCATGTGCCGATCCTCGTCGGGGTCAACGGGCGAGCAGCCCTTGCTCACGCCGCCGGGCATGCCGACACGATCGGGCTCACCATGCTCGGTCGTACCCTCGCTGACGGCCAGTCGCACGAGGCACGCTGGGCCCCCGAGCGACTCGACGCCACCGTGGCGTGGATCAGACAGCATGCCGGTGACCGCTGGCCGAGCTTGGAGCTCAACGCCCTCATACAGGCGGTCACGGACACCGACGACCCCCTAGGCGCGGCCGAGCGGTTGGCAGTGGAGGTCCCCGGGCTCACCGTCGACGACGCCCTCGCGACCCCCTTTGTCGCCATCGGCAGCCCTGAGGAGATGGCTGCGCACCTCCTCGGCTGCCGCGAGCGATGGGGGATCTCGTACTACGTCGTTCGAGACATGGACGCTTTCGTCCCCGTTATCGAGCGGCTGCGGCGGGCGGACGCAGCGAGCTGAGGAGACACCGCCTCCTCACGAACGACGTCCTCTCGACGAATCAGAGCGCCCTGAACCGTGCGTCACGTGGGGGTGGCTGACGCCTGATGCGAGGCAGCGCCCGCGCCGACGGCGTTGATCGCCCTCACCACGAAGTAGTACTTGACCCCCTTGTTGAGCCCCCTGACCACGAAGCTGCTGGCGTGTGGCGAGAGCGGTTTGGCGGTCAATGGCTTGCTGGCCTCGTGGCCCGACTTCGTGCCCTCGTAGACGTCGTAGCCCGTGACGGCGCTGCCGCCATCAGAGGTCGGAGCCTTCCAGGAGAGGGTGACCTTGTCCTTGCCGGCGGTCGCCTTCACGAAGCGAGGCGGTCCCGCCGTCGTCGCGACCACGCCCCAGGTCCAGGTGTCGTCGAGGGCGGGGTAGCCGGAGAAGAGCAGCAGCTGGCTGGTGTGAGCGTCGTACGCCATCGTGGCGAAGGCGCGGGCAGGCGGGCTCTTCGACGGTGTTGAACGGCTCCACGTCGCGCCGCTCCAGGTCCAAGTTTGATTGAGAAGGGGGCCGGCGTCCTGGCCGCCGAAGAGCACGAGCTGGCCGGTGGCCTGGTCGTAGCCCATGGAGGCGCCGCCGAGAGTCGGCGGAGCCGTCGATGGGTGCGACTCCGCCCAACTCGAGCCGTTCCAGGTCCAGGTGTCACCGAGATCGAGCCCGCCGCTGTTCTGGCCCCCGAAGAGCACGAGCTTGTGGGCGGCCGCGTCGTACGCCATGGCGGTGCCGTCGCGTGCTCCGAGAACGCTCGTGGAGGCGGAGGCCTCGGTCCAAGTCGTGCCGTTCCAGGTCCACGTGTCGCTGTAGAAGGAGAAGGCGTCGGGGTTCTCACCGCCGAAGAGGACCAGTTGGCGGGTGGCGGCGTCGTAGGCCAAGGAGGCGTAAGCGCGCCCGCCCGGGCGGCTGGCGGGGGAGAGCTCGGTCCAGGTCCTGCCACTCCAGATCCAGGTGTCGTTGAGCTCGCCGCCATGTCCGAGCCCGCCCACAACCTCCTCGCCGCCGAAGAGCACGAGCTGGCCGGTGGCGGCGTCGTAGGCCATGGAGGCACCGAAGCGGACCGAAGGGCTCTGCGACGGAACGACCTCCTTCCAGGTCTTGCCGTTCCAGATCCACGTGTCGCTGATGGGTTGGTAGTTGTTGTTAAGACCGCCGAAGAGCACGACCTGGCGAGTGGCCGGGTCGTAGGCCATGGCGCCATTCTCGCGGGCAGGGGGTTGCGGGGAAGTGAGTTGCCGCCAGGTCGGCGCTGCCGGGCCGCCGGCCGCGGCGGGCGTGACGGCAGCCCCGAGGGAGGCAACGAGGCCGGCCAGCACGAGGAGTGCTCTTGCGAGTGTGCTCACGAGCGGGGTCGAGCGGGCGCAGGTTGCGGAGCGCTCGTCGGACCGTAGGTCGCGCCTTGCTGAACTCGAACGTACGGACATTGACCGCTCCCCCGTTGAGCGCAGAGCGCTAGCTGCAGCATCCCGCCCACGTCGAACCGGCTCGCCCGGCTGCTCATCGGCAACACTACGAGGTGATGAACTTCGTCGCCCATTCTCATGTGGCCCTCCGCTGCGACGGTGCCAGCTGGGAAGGGGCATTTGGGGCCGCTCTGCCGGATCTGGCTTCGATGGCGGGCGCTCGCATCGAACGCTCGCGCTTGCCCCCATCGATCGAGCAGGGTGTCGCTCTTCATCACCGGACCGACAACGCCTTCCACGCCCTCGCGGCGTTCCACGAAGGATCGAGACACATACGCCAAGGCTTGCGAGCGGCTGGTGTAGCGACGGGTCCGGCTCGTGCCGTCGGGCACGCCGGTTACGAGCTTCTCCTCGACGGCTGCCTGCTGACTCGTCCCGGAGTCCAAGAGGAGTTCCTCCGCGTGCTGGCAGGAGCACCCGATGTCACGCAGGCAGTCTCGTGCGCCGAGCCCGGCCGCTGGCGGGTGCTCTTCGCCGCCATGAGGGACGAGCGGTGGTGGCTCGGCTACATGGACCCGCAGATGGTCGCACGCGGCCTGCACCGCCGGCTGCAAGCTCGCCGGCTGCTGCGATTCTCGGAGGCGGAGCTGCCAGCCGTGACGGCGGCCCTCCGGGCAGCCCGTCCCGCCGTCGACGCCGGCGCTGATGACATCATCGGCGCCGTCACCGAAGCGGTCCGTGGTGTCCAGCCTTCCGCGTAAGGGACCACCGAGGACTCGCGAGTTCGGCCTCGGGCGAGGCAAGGTGTTCCCAGCCGAGCGCGCCGGGTCGCTCGTGCACCCGCTCCGGCGGCTCGTGCAGTCGCCGAGCCGGGCCGTGGCGGCGATGGGTCTTGCAGCGGACGCAAGGGTCCTCGAAGTAGGCAGCGGCCCTGGTTACTTCAGCCCCTTCATCGCCGGCGCCGTGCCGCAGGGCCAGCTGACGCTCGTCGACGTTCAGACCGAGATGCTGGCCGCGGCTCGCCTCCGACTCCCAAGGGTTGCGAATGTCTCGTACGCGACGGCGGACGCCTGTGCGCTCCCGGTGCGGACGGCATCGGGTCGACGCCGTCTTCCTCGCGACCGTGCTCGGCGAGGTTCCGGACAAGGACCTGTGCGTCGAAGAGGTCAGGCGGAGCCTCCGGCCGGGTGGACTGCTGACCATCGTCGAGACGAGACGTGACAGCGACTTCATCCCCTTGGCGTCAGTGTGCGAGTTGCTGGCTCGTCACGGCTTCTCATTTGTGGATCGCCGGGGTCCGCCTTGGCAGTACGCCGCCCGGTTTCGGACTGGCGAACGGGCTACCACGTCGACGGGATAGGTACGGCTCGGCAGACAGCTCACGACCACTTCTCGAACGTGGGAAGGAGATAGCCAAAGCCAGCGATCACCGTCCCGACGAACATGAAGGCCATGCCGGTGAGCCTCAGCGGATGGACCACGGTGAGAAGGCCGGCGATACCGGCGATCGCCACGCCGATTGCGCCGATCCATCCGCTCAGCCGGGAGATGCGCGTCGACGTGCGCACGCGGGCGAGGAGCGCCACGGCGCCGAAGGCGAGCGGGAGGCCGATGATCGTGTGGGCGAGATAGATCGTCGCCCACTTCGCCGGCAGCCAGCCGCTCGGGCGTGCCACCGGCAAGAAGATGAGCGCCACGATCCCGAGTGCCAGCTCAACCCCCACCAGGACGGCGAGCGACATCGCCAGTCGGGCGGTCGTGTCCTCGACCGTGACCTGGGCGCTCGCTCGATCGGCCGGACCCACAAGGGCGAGCCCCTCTCCGTCAAGGGGGGCCTTCTGTTTGCGCGCCCTGTAGGCCTCGGGATCCTCGTGGATGAGGTACCACCAGCCAGCAACGGCGAGCAGAGCGAACACCGGCCACTCGACGGTGTAGACCCAGCTCAACTCGTTGCCCGCCAAGGCGCTTGTCGCTTGCCACCATCCGGCCACGACGCACCCGGGAGCGACGATGGCGACCTCGAGATGGAGCAGCAGCGCCCTGCGGGAGAACCATCGTTGCCGCCTGCGAGCTGCGTCGCCTGTGAGCGATCGGCCACCAGACTTGACAGCCGCCGTCTTCGCCCGACCGCCGCGGGCTTCAAAGCGCTTCGTCATCTTCCGCTCGGCCACAAAAGCGCAGAACGGCACGGTGCCTGCCAGCAGCACGAGGACCATCTGCCACTTGGGGACGCCCAGCTTTCGTGTCAGTTGGAACGCAACGTAGAGATAGACGAGGTACAAGAAGCCGTGGATCGTGCCGACGTCGTTCACGACCTCGGGCCGCCCGGCCGCCAGCTGAAGAGGTATGCCGACAAAGACGAGGATGATGAGCAGGGTCGCCGTCGTGAACGCCATCACCCGGTAGCGCACGAGAAGCCCGCGGTCGACGACTCCCGCCTCCACCGGCTCGTTGCGAACTGTTTCCCCGATCATCTCGACATCAGCTCTGTCATATCGACTCCTGCACGTCGAGGCGCCCTCCTCAGACGGCCCGACCCACGCGTCCGACCAGGAGCTGGTGCAAGCGCGCCGAGCTGTTAGTCACATCCACGCGGCCGTGGCTCGAATCCTAGGCGCCGGGACGATCGGCAGCGGCGACGACGCTGACGCCGCGTCGTCCATGGGGTGGAACGAAGCCGCAGGCGGATCTCGCCCGGACACCTCAAGGAAGGCACGGGGCACGCCGATGACTATCAACAGATGAAACCTCCTTGCGACCCTCCGCGCCTCGGTGAGCCTGGCGGCGGCCCGGCCGTGCGCTTTTGCAGCGTCGTGCACCGCTACCGCTCAGTCGTCGCCCTCGACCACGTCGACCTCGAGGTGGCCCGCGGCGAGACCCTCGCACTCTTGGGTCCCAACGGCGCCGGGAAGTCGACGGCGATCTCTATCCTCCTCGGCCTCCAGCGTGCCCAGGAGGGCACCATCTCGGTCCTCGGCACTGATCCGCGCGCCGCCATGGTGTCGGGCAAGGTGGGGGCCATGCTGCAGGTAGGCGGGGGCAGCGGTCTCCCCTACGGCGTCAAGGTCGGCGACCTCGTGGCAATGACAGCGCGCCTGTATCGCCACCCGGCCGATGTCGCCCGCACGCTCGCCCGCGCCGGGCTCACTGGTCTCGCCGATCGCCAGACTCAGCGGCTCTCGGGTGGGCAGGCGCAGCGGGTGCGTTTCGCCTTGGCCATCGCCGGGAACCCGGAACTCGTCTTCCTCGACGAGCCAACCGTCGCCATGGACGTGGAGGGTCGGCGGAGCTTCTGGGCGATGATGCGCGGCTTTGCGGGCGAGGGGCGCACGGTCGTCTTCGCCACCCATCACCTCGACGAGGCCGACGCCGTTGCCGACCGCATCGTCGTGTTGCGCAAGGGAGCGGTGGTGGCCAACGGCGCCGCCTCGACCATCAAGGCGACCGTGGCGACGCGGCGCCTGCGCTTCGTGTCCGAAGGAGCCGACCCCGCTCGACTGCGCGAGTTCGACGGCGTCGATGCCGCCAGCGTGCGCGGCTCTGAGGTGGTCCTCGACTCCCTCGACGCCGACGCCACTGTGCGGTCGTTGGTGGCCTCCGGCATGCCCTTCAGCGACCTCGAGGTCACGGGTGCGGATCTCGAGCAGGCCTTCGTTGCGCTCACCTGCGACTTGGCAAACGTGCAGACAGTCGATGACGCCATCTCGAACCGGCTACGGGACACGCGGAGCGAGACGGCGGCGTGACCGGGCTCGGTGCGTTCTTGCGTTTCGAGGTGCTGCGCCTGTTGCGCAACCCGCGCTATGTGGCCATCACCCTCGGCTTTCCGGTGGTCTTCTACAGCCTGTTCCTGCATAGTCTGCAGCCGGCCGTGCACCTCGCCGGCACGACCTGGAACACCTACTTCATGGTGTCGATGGCCAGTTTTGGAGCCGTGGTGGCGGCTCTCAACGCCGGCGGCACGCGACTGGCGGCCGAGCGAGCCTCAGGCTGGACCCGTCAGTTGAGCGTCACTCCACTTCCCACCTGGAGCTACATCGCGACGAAGATCGCCGCCTCCATGGTCATCGCCCTGCCCGTCATCTGCGTCGTCGAGATGACCGGCCTGCTCATCGGCGGGGTGCGCCTCGGGCTCGAGACGTGGCTTCTGCTGACGGCGGTGCTGTGGGCCGGCACTCTCCCCTTCGTCGTCCTCGGCGTTCTCGTCGGGTTCGTCGCCTCGAGCGAGACGGCCTATCCACTCGTCACCGCACTCATGTTCCTGTTGAGCTTCTTCGGCGGTTTGTTCACCCCGGTCGGCGACATGCCGACGGTTCTCCGTCACGTCGCCGCCTTCCTGCCGAGCTATCACGGAGCCTCCCTCGGATGGGCCGTCGTGGCCGGGCGGGCACCCGCGCTCCGCGACGCCGGAGTTCTCTGTGTCTACGCGCTCGCCCTCGGGTTGGCGGTCAACTGGCGTCACCGCGCCGAGGAGTCTCGCGCCTTCGCCTGAGCGACAAGGGTGAAACGCTCCGCAAAAATTGCCTCTGCCAACAGGTCGTAAGGCGGTCTGCTACCGTCGGCCGCGGGTGTGATGGGCGGTCTTGCATTCGGTCTTCTCGGCCCGATGGTGGTGGTAGGCGAGACAGGCGAGATCGCGATTCACGGGGTGGTGCGGCGCCGGCTCCTCGTCCGCCTGTTGATTGCCGCCAATAGGCCGGTAGCGGTCGAGCGCCTTCGGGAGGACCTCTGGGAGGGCGAGCCTCCCGCCAGTGCGGCCTCCACGCTGAAGAGCCACATCTCGCTCCTGCGGCGCTCGTTGGGCGCAGATCGGCTCTCGCACTGCGATGGCGCCTACGTGCTGGCGGTCGGGCCGGACGAGCTCGATATCACCCGGTTCGAGACAGAAGCCGCCGCCGGCCGTGCGCTGCTTCGAGGCGGTGACATGCGAGGCGCCGCTGAGACCCTCGGCCGCGGTCTTGGCTGGTGGCGCGGCCGGGCTCTTATGGACGTCGCCGATACGTCCTGGGGGGAGCCGGAGGCGGTGCGGCTGGAGGAGCTCCGCGCCGGCGCTCTCGAGGGCTGGCTCGAAGCGCGTCTGGCGCTCGGCGAAAGCCACGAGGTCATCGCCGATGCCGAGTCTGCCGTGGCCGAGCACCCCCTTCGCGAAGGCTTGTGGGCCAAGCTGATCACCGCCTTGTACGGATGCGGCCGGCAGGCCGACGCCTTGCGCGCCTACCAGCGTCTCCGGGAGCTGCTCGCTGAGCAGCTCGGGATCGCCCCCAGCCCCGAACTGGCGGCCTTGGAAGGAGCCGTCCTCCGTCAGGACCTCACCCTCGGCCCCGTGTACGGCAGCGCCCGGCCCGCCCCGCCGCGAGCCGGGCCGACGAGCAACCTCCCGCAGGAGCTGACCAGCTTCATCTCGCGACCGACGGAGGCGGCGGAGTTGGCCTCGCTCCTGCGGCAGCCGGGCCTTGTGACCCTGACAGGCGCCGGCGGGACCGGCAAGACCCGGCTGGCTCTCCGGGCGGCCAGAAACGCCGAGCCCGAATGCGAGGGAGTCTGGTTCTGCGAGCTGGCGTCGCTGGACGACCCGAGCCAGCTCTGGCCGGAGCTCGCCTCGGCGATCGGATGTGCAGACCAGGCCGGCGTCGAACTGGCCGAGACCGTCACCCGCCGGCTGGCAGAGGGCACCCACCTGGTGCTCCTCGACAACTGCGAGCACCTGCTCGACGCCGCCGCCGCCCTCGTCCTTCGACTTCTGCGGAGCGCACCCAACCTTCGAGTGCTCGCCACGAGCCGGTCACCGCTCGGGGTCGAAGGCGAGGTGGTGGACCGGATCCCTTCGATGTCGGTGCCCGGAGACGTCACCGGCCCGGAGGGCCTCCTCGCCTTCGAGTCCGTCCGGCTGTTCGTCGAGCGGGCGAAAAGCCAGCAGGCGGCGTTCTCGCTCGACGAGAGCACGGCTGCGGCCGTGGCAGCCGTGTGCGCTCGCCTCGATGGGATCCCGCTCGCCCTGGAGCTGGCAGCCGCTCGCTTGCGGACGATGTCGGTGGCTGACATCGAGCGCCGCCTCGACGACCGCTTCCGCCTGCTGACGAGCGGGGTGCGGAGCGCTCCAGCCCGGCAGCAGACGCTCAGGTCGCTGATCGACTGGTCCTACGACCTGCTCGACGAGCGCGAACGGGACACCCTGGGCCGCTTATCCGTCTTTCCTGCCGGCTTCGACCTTGCGGCCGCGGAGGCGGTCGCCGCCGGCGAACAGCCGCCGGCGCTCGACGTCATCGCCTCGCTCGTGGACAAGAGCCTCGTGCAGGCGGACATGACAGGCGTCACCGCCCGGTACCGACTGCTGGAGACCGTGCGCGAGTACGCCTCGGCCACGCTGGGTGGGATCGAGGCAGCTGAGGCTCGCGCTGCCCACGCCCGGCATTTCCTCGAGCTCGTGGAGACGGCCGCTCCGTACTTCTCCGGGGCCGGCCAGGCGGCGTGGCGCGCCCAGCTGGATGCGGACGACGACAACCTGCGCGCCGCCTTCAACACGCTGCTTGCGGCACCGGAGGCGGAGGAGTCGTTGCGCTTTGGGGCCGCCGTCAGCAGGTACTGGAACAGCCGGGGCTTCTACGGCGACGAGATGCACCTACTCGAGGCGGCGCTGGAGCGTCAGCAGCCGTCTGCCCGAACGCCTGCACGCAGTGCTGCCTTGGCGGCGGCTGGGTACCTCTTGTTTCGCCGGGGTGAAACAACTCGAGCTCAGCAGCGGCTGAACGAAGCCCTCGAAATTGCCCGTGACCTAGGGTCGGCGTCGTTGGCGGCGGACGCGCTGCGCACGATGGCCTGGGTGGCGGATCGACGAGGTGATGGCGAGGCCGCACTTGCATTGGCCCGCGAGGCGGTCGACGAGGGCCTCGCGAGCGGTGAGAGCCACCTCATCTCGCGCGCCTACGAGGTACGCGCAGCTGCCTCGCAGTACCACGACCCTCGCGCAGCCCGAGCCGATTACGCCGAGTCGCTGCGGTATTGCCAAAGCGCCGGAGACAGCTTGGGCCAGGCAACGGTGCTCAACAACCTGGCAATTCTCGAGCTGGAGCAGGGCGAGCATCAGTCCGCCCGGAGCCACTTCAGCCAGGCGCTGGCCATGGCGGAGGACGTTCGAGGCGCCGCCCTCCTCCCCTTTATCGAATATGGGGTAGGACTGGCGGCCGCCCTCGACGAGGACTACGCGGCGGCCGAACCGGCGTTCACCGGCGCCCTGCACGCCGCCCGCCGGACGGGCCAGCGCTCCCTCGTCGCGTATGCCCTCCTCGGCATCGCCGTCACGCGCGCCGCCACGGGCCGCGAGGCCGATGCGGCCGCCCTCCTCGGGGCGTCGTCTGCGCTCTTCGATGAGCTTGGCGAGCAACCCGAGCGGATGGAGGCCAGGCTGCAAGAGAGCACTCTGAAGGCCCTGCGCGCCGTGCTCGGCGAGGAGCTGGAGGGAGCCGTTGAGGCCGGCCGGCGCCTGATCGGAACCGAGGTCGTCCGCTTGGCAAGCCTTTGAGCGGCGACCGCTTGTGATCCTCGAACAGGCGTGGTGCAATTCGCACCGAGCGGGAGCACATGAGGAGGCTCACATGCCGGTCGGGCTGCGAGGGTTGGCACAGTTCGCGTCCGTCGCCGCAGTCCTCCTAGCCACGGTCTCGGTCAGCGCCGGCTCGGCTGGCGCCAGCGTGGCTCCGAAGGCCGGCTTCTCGATCAACCCGGCTGCCGGCGCCCTCACGGTCACATTCGTTGCCGAGGCCTCCGGGTTCCCGGCACCGGTTGTCTCGTACGCGTGGACTTTTGGTGACGGGAGGTCGAAGAAGACCTCGAAGCCTACGGTGACCCATACGTACCCGTCGCCCTCGGTGTTCTCTGCGTCGTTGACCGAGACCGACGGCAGGGGCGACAGGGCCACGGCGAAGGGCACGCTCGAGCTGTTCAAGTGCCCGGTTGGAACGACCCAGTGCACCAAGGCCCTGCACCACGTTCGCTCCGTGCAACTGCTGCAAGCCAGTGGCCACGTCAGTCCCGCCACCCGCGCCACGCTCCACCTGTTCGTGGGACCATTCCGGATCCGCAACTGCGAGACCGGGATCGCAGCTGCCGTCGGCGTGACCGACACGGGCTTCAGTGGGGACCTGACCGTCAGCCTCGAATACACGACGAGCGAGCCGGACCAGGTCGAGACGACCTGTTTCGCCTCCACTGTGCCATTCGTCGACGCAGGCGACCACGACGTCACGAGCGGCGCACTACCGAGGTGTCCGGCAGGGGGGCCGAAGCCTCCCTGCGTGCAGTCGATCCGCACCTCAGGTGCCCAGGTGACCAAGGTGCTGATCATCCCCGCCGGTGATCCGAAGGTGGGGGGTCCCTAGGGACGGCAGCGGAGCAGAGCCGGACACGTCTTGTCCGCTCGTGTGTCCCGTCACGGACGCGCCGGTGCCCCGCCCCTAGCTGGGGGACGGGGCAGGGCGGAGTGAGCTTTCTCAGCAGGTCTGGTTGTCCGTCGCCACGGAGAAGTCCTGGATGCCGAGGGAGGTGTTTCCGAACTCGGCGTTGGCGTCGAGGCCGGCCCCGATGTTGAATTCGACGTTGGCCAGAAGGCTGCCGCCGTCGGCCACGCCCTTCGTGAACGTGGCGGCGTTGATCCAGCCCCTCGCCTGCACGGACGCACCGCTGGCCGCACTCGGAAGACCCTGCGTGATCAGGGTGAGGGGTCCTGAGTAGGTCACCAACGTGCTCGACGCGTCGCTGTGGAAGACGGTCGTCCCCCGGAGGACGCCCCTGTCGGTCTTGAGGTTGATCGTCCAGACGATGTTCTTGATCGTGATCGGCCCCGACAGGTTGTAAGGGGTCGACCCAGGCGTGTGGTCGGTCTCTCCACCCTTCCACGTTCCCCGCCAGGTCTCGTAGGTGATGCCTTTCACGCCGGTGCACCGTACGACCGTGAATTTCGACGCCGCCAGCTGCATGCCGGCGTTCGCCTCGTTGATCCGCGGCGCCCCAGCCGCGACCGCGATCGCGACGCTCCCGACAGTGATGAGAGCAAAGGTCACGAGAGCTACAACAGTCTTCTTCATTGGATCCTCCTTGGTTTTGGTCCTTGGTTCGCACTACGGAGCATGCAGGACGAGGATTGAAGGACGGTTGAACGGCGGTAACACGGCTTCGCGGCCTCCCCGTCGAAGGGCGATCTTCATGCTGGCGTCACCTTCGAAGCGCATGATCTGACCAGGCCGGCCGGTGCGCCATCTGCCTGCCATACGATCTGAGAGGTAATTCCGATGCAGTCCAACCCAGGCGCGGACCCTGCGCCGAGCCCCCAACACCGCGAGCGGATGCGGTCGAGGTGGCGCCCTCGTAGCCGCTCACGCGGCCCGCGCAGCCCGCGCCGGCACCCTTGGCGGCACCGCATCGCCGTGGTCACCCTTTCGATCGTTGTCTTCCTCGGTCTCGTCGTCGGCGCCGGCTACGCCTACGTCGCCTACCGAAACCACCAGATCAAGAAAATCGACATCAAGTCCCTCGTCCGGCCGGCGACGTCAGGCCCGGACGTCGGAGTGCAGACGTTTCTCATGATCGGATCAACCTCGCGCTGTGCCCTCTCCAAGCAGAACCCCGTCTTCGGGACATGCGCCGAGGGCATCACGGGGATCAACAGCGACGTGATGATTCTGCTCCGCGCCGATCAGAAGACCCACACGATCTCCGTGCTCTCCATTCCACGGGACCTCGTCCTTGAGAATGTCCGGGACGACGATCAGAGGTTCTACAAGATCGATGCCGCCCTGGCTGACGGTCCCGGGCAGCTCGTCACCGTGATCGAGCAGGACTTCGGCATCCCGATCAACCACTTCGTCGAGCTCAACTTCGACACCTTCCAGAATGTGGTGGAAGCCCTCGGCGGGATCTACATGTATTTTCCCTACGCAGAGACCGACGACTACTCGTCCCTCGACATCAGAACTCCCGGCTGTCACCTCCTCGACGGCTTCGAAGCTCTCGCCGTCGTGCGGGCTCGCCACTTGAGCTACTACGACAACGGCCAGTGGGACTACGACGGCAGCGGCGACCTCGGGCGCATCACCCGTGTCCACGAGTTCCTGCGGGTCCTGGCGACGACGATGGAGGAGCAGGGGCTGGACAACCCGCTGAAGGACAATGCCGTCATCGGTGCCATCGCCCCCCAGTTGACCGTCGACTCGGGTCTGTCGGTCACCGACATGGTGAACCTCATCCTCGCCTTCCATGGTGTCAACCCCCTCACGGCCCCGCAGCAGACGCTCCCGAGTATCGAAGACCATGACGATTACCTCTGGGAGGGCATCGACTTCGGATCCGTCGTGTTGCCTTCCTACCCGCAAGACCAGGAGGCCATCGACCAGTTCGAAGGGCTCTCGGCACCACCTGGGTCGGACATCGCACCGAGTGCGGTGTCTGTCTCGGTCGTCAGCGGCACCGGAGCCGACGACGAGGGAGTCGTCGCCTCCCGCCTCCAATCACTCGGCTATCACGTCGTGGGCACGGGCACGGCGACGCCTGTCGGCCCGATCTCACAAGCCATCGTTTACTACCGCCGCGGGCACCTGCTCGACGCCGAGCGCCTTCTGCAGTCACTGAGCGGAATGGTCTCGATGGCGCAAGGGACGACTCAAGACGGCGCCGACGTCACCCTCGTGACGGGCTCGAACTTCTCCGTCAAGGTGAAGCCGCCAGCTCACCACCGCGCCTCTCACGGTCCGACGACGACCACCGTTCCGAACCCTTACCCGGTCCTCGGCCCACCGAGCGCCGCCGTTCAAACCCTGCCGACCTACGACCCCCGCGCTTGCACGAGCGCCCAGATCGCGGCGTTGAAGCACTGAGGCCGGCTGTTTCACCCGTCCCCAGGAGGGATCAGTGGGCGAGTGCGCCCATCGGATCCCAAGCAGGCAAGACCGTCGGTTCGGCATCGAGCGCCTTCTGCAGCTTCTTCGGGAGCAACTCCCGGCGAGCGGCGATTTCGAAGAGGTATTCGTCGAACCAGCTGTCGTTCATCGTGTAAAAGCCGTCTCGGCCCCGCTCGGCGCCCCAGCTGTTCTCGACCCGCCACCGACGTGGGACACCATCGACCCGATCGACGCCGGTGAAGAGCATCGCGTGCGTCATCTGGGAGTCGTGGGCGATGAGCCGGTCAGCTTTGGAGAGCTCGAGCGAGGTGCTGTACACAGAGTCGTAGTCGAAGAGCTTGGCATCCCAGAGGGCGAAGTCGTTGCTCATCATCTTTCCGACGTCACAGCCGAACCACACAGGCTCACCCGACTCGATGGCCCGAGCGGCAAGCTCCTTCATCATGGCGATCTCGACGTTCAGATACGTGACGGGAGGGGCGCCGATCACGTTGCCGAGGTATTCGACCGTGTAGGTGCGATTCAGCGGGCTCGTGGGGCGGGGGTCGTGAACGAGGCAGACGTAGTCGTCAACGGGCAGCGTGACATAGGACTCGGCGAACTCCTTCGGTGTGAGGAGGCCGTCGCGGTGGAATGACTTGTCCTTGTCCTGCCACTGCCAGAGGAACCGCTGCGGTGGGGTGCCGAGGTGGATAGAGAGGATCCGGTAGACGACCTGGAGGACGTCCGTCTTCTGGTCGCGCGCCGTCTCGACGTCCTCTCCCACGGCCGCCCGCACCGCGAGGGCGCCCTTGCGCAGCACCTGCCGCAGCAGCGAATTCATGCGGGCGGTCTCCGACGAGCTCTGCGTCTCGGGCATGAAGGGCTTCGGCACGAGGCCGTACTTGTCGACGAGGGCGACGAACATGTTCCACTGACCACCGTCTCCGGCCACGGAATCGAGGAGGTAAGCGACGGTGCGGTCGTCGATGTCGCGCCCGGCCGTCTCGATGATCGCCTCCAGGAAGTAGTTCGCTCTCTCGAGCTTGTCCCAGAACATCATGTAGTTCTGGGAGAACTCGAAGTCCTTCATGTTGAGCTTGGCCATGGTGCCTGGCCTCAGCAGGTTCAGCCCGGCGAACAGCCAGCAGCGCCCGCTCTTGCCCTGGCTCGTCACCTTCCAGTCGTCGAGGGAGGCCGACATCGTGTGATCGGCTTCGTTCACGATGGAGCGGTCGATGGCGACATCGTCGACCGTCACGCGAGTCACGGCGTTCTGCACGATCCTCAGGGCTGGATCCGTCTGGAACTGCTTTTTCAAGAGCTCGACATCGGATTCCTGAAGTGCCCCTCCGACCGACTTCGCTCTCATGCCCATTCCGTCACCTCTGTCGTCCATGGCGGTCCCCTCGGTCAGACGTCCGCCCGCTCGCATCCTACGGCGCTGTCCACTCCCGGCGACCCCTCGCCGGGAGTGGACAGCGCAGGCGCGAGAAGAGGGCAGACTTGCAACGGTGGTGACCATCGAGGACGTGCGGGCACTGGCTTCCCGCCTGCCGCGCTCGTACGAGGCGCTGGTGCGCGACCGGGTCAAGTTTCGTGTCGGCCGGATCGTCTACCTGGCGTTCTCGCACGACGACGCCGTGATGGGTTTCGCCTTCCCGAAGGAGGAGCGCCAGGCCCTTGTGGAGTCCGAGCCCGACAAGTTCCTCATGCCCGCCAAGTCCGACCTGCGTTACAACTGGGTGGAGGTGCGTCTCGGGGCCATCGATCCCCCCGAGATGCGCGAGCTCGTGCTCGATGCCTGGTGCATGGTCGTGCCGAAGAGCGTGGCAGCGGCTTACTTCGCATCGACGTCGTCGAGCTGAGGTGGCCGGGAGACGCCGCCCGCCCTCCTACCAGAAGCGCTTCTGAGCTGGGATCGTCTCGAGGTCCGCCAAGACGAGCTTGCGGTCCTCGTCCTCGGCGATCTGCTCGACAGCCTCGAGCGCCCGCTCGGTCATCGCTCGAGCCGCTTCGGGGTCGCCGGCGACGGCGTGACCGCGGGCGAGCGCCTCGTAGGCAAAGGCCAGATCCCAGTCGGCGATCCCGTTGGCGAGGCAGATGTCGAGCACCCGCTGGGCGTGGTGCAGGCACGGTTCGGAGCGGTGCAGGACGGCGTAGACCCTCGAGACCTGCCACTCGCCGCGGGCGATCTGCTCTGGTTTGCCGACCTGGCCCCAGTGGTGGCGGGAGGCATGAGCCATGTGCAACATGAGGTCGTCCTCCTCGGTCGTGCGGTCCTCTTTCTCCATCAGGTCCCAGACCGAGTTGAAGTAAGCGGCGCCGAGCTTCCGCTCCTGTTCAGGGGACAGGAGCTCGTCGGTGGGCTGGTTGGTCACAGTGGTCTCCAATCCGTCGCTGAGCACGTGCATGAGGTCGTGCAGATCGCCGGCGATCCGCGTCGCCCTGCTCTCGAGCCGCCTGCGATGAGCAAGGAGGATCTCGTGCAACGCAGTCGCCTGGTCGGGCGATTCCAGGCACCTGCGGATGTCGTCGAGCGGCACGTCGATGGAGCGCAAGCGGCCGACGACACGCCCGGCCGGAATCTGATCGGTCGAGTAGTAGCGAAAGCTCGTTGCGTCGTCTACGACGGCCGGCCGCAGCAGCCCGACGCGATCGTAGTAACGCATCGCCTTCACCGTCAGCCCGCAACGGCGTGACATCTCCCCGATGCTCATCAGGTCCCCCGGCACTGTGGCAACGCTAGATGTCTCCCGTGTGGGAGACGCAAGCGGATCTCCCTCGATGACCCGGGCGGCAGGTCTGTGGGACGTCGCCGTCGTTCGGGCGCCGTGTTGGTCCGCCATGGTGCAATTGCCGTTGTGCCGATGCCGACCGACCTCGAGGCCCTGACGGCACTGCTCACGGGCGCCGGGTTCGTGGCGGCGCATGAGGAGGCGTACGAGCTCCTCGCCTGCGCGGCGGGCGATGTCGAGCTCCTCGACTCGCTCGTCGGGCGTCGCCTCACCGGCGAGCCGCTCGCTTGGATCACCGGGACCGTGGCGTTCTGCGGTGTGGAGATACGTGTCGATCCTGGTGTCTACGTTCCCCGCTGGCAGAGCGAGCCGCTGGCGTGGCGCGCGGTCGCCCGCCTGCCGGCGAACGGCGTGGCGATCGATCTCTGCACAGGGGCCGGAGCGATCGCCAAGATCTTGATCACGGAGCGCCCGGGTGCCCGCGTGATGGGGTCCGACATCGACGCGCGCGCAGTTGCATGCGCGAGAGCGAACGGCGTGGAGGCCTACGAAGGCGACCTGTTCGCCCCACTGCCCGAACCGCTGCAAGGGCGCGTCGACGTCGTCGTCGGCGTCGTGCCGTACGTCCCGACGCCCGCCCTCGGTCTGCTGCCGCGCGACACCCTGACGTTCGAGTCGCCGCGCTCCTACGACGGCGGCCCCGACGGCACCTGGCTGCTTCGGCGAGTGCTGATCGAGAGCTCTCGTTTCCTTCGACGCGGTGGTGCGCTCCTGCTGGAGCTCGGCGGTGAGCAGGCCGATGCTCTGGAAGGCGACCTCGAGCGTCTCGGCTACGCCGACGTCACGGTTCTTCTCGACGAAGACGGTGATGTCCGCGGCATCGCGGCGACGATGGAGGACCTGCCGGATCCATCCGGGAAGAGCACGTGAGCTGACCGCCTCCAGCCCCTGCTCACAGCCCCTGCTCATTCCGAGCGGTGCAGGAGGGCTGTGGGCGTGCGGGCGGCGATGCGCCCGGGGACAGCGGCCACGAGATTGGCGAACACCAAGCCGCCGAGCGCGACGAGAACCATCGACAAGACCGGCACGGTGGGATCAGGAACGCTTGAGATTCCCCGGGCGAACAGCGTCCAGAGCCATCGTCCGAGGGCGATGCCGAGGGGCAGGCCCACGAGAACCCCGACGGCGGCGGAGACGGAGGACTGCCAGGCGACCGTTGCCGCCCGCTGCCGTCTCGTGAAGCCGAGCGTCTTTGCGAAGGCGGGTCGGTCGCCGCGCCGCGAGGCGGTCGGCTCGACGGCGTCCGAGCCCAGTGCCCGCAGAGTCTCTTTGAGCGCGCTACCCATGACTGCTGTTTTCGCACGTCGGGCTGGGTGACCGCAAGGGGGTCAACGCCGTGTTGAAAGTAGTGGTATTCCCACTGCCCAAACAGAGGTGGGTGCGCCATCGTGGCGACGACCGATCAGCAGGTGCTGTGATGAACGCTGGGGCACAGGTGGCCGAGCGGTGGCACTCCGGTCAGTGGGTCCCTGGAATCTCGAGAAGGACGTCAGGCCTCGGCTGGTCGGCCCAGTTCGAGAACGCCGTCACCATCCCCCTTACGAGCCGGTCGAAGCTGCGGTCGACGTCGAGCGGGAGGCCGAAGCCGCCAGCCGCCTCGAGGCTCACAAAGCCGTGCAGGGCCGATCGCAAGGCGCGGATGGCGTCGATGGCGTCGTCACCGCGCAAGTCGAAGCCGTACAAGACATCGGCCACGACCTCCACAGCAGAGAGGGCGGCTGCCAGGTGGTCCGTGTCACCTGCGGCGGGGGCGCCTTGGCTGGCGGTGTAGCGCCCCGGGTGCTTGTGCGCCCAGTCCCGGTAGGCGTGCGCCATCGCGACGATGGCGTCTTCGCGCCATCGCCCGACGGCTGCACGGGAGAGCACGTCGGTCAATTCGACCTGGGCCCGGATGGCGATGCTGCGCTGCAGTCCTTCCATGCCGGTGATGTGCTTGTAGAGCGAGGGCTGGCGCACGCCGAGGCGCTCGGCGAGAGCGGCCAGCGTGAGGCGGGCCAGGCCCACCTCGTCGGCCAGCCGCTCGGCTTCCTCGACGACGCGGTCCTCGCTGAGCCCCGCCCTAGGCACGGCCAGGCACGGTCGCCAAGAAGGCCACGACGGCGTCGGTCGTGACGTCGGGGCGTTGCGACTGCGGATAGTGCCCGGCCTCGGGCACGATGACGACCTCTGCCCGCAGGGCGCGGCCGATCCATTCGGCCTCCGCCTGCGGGTCGTCGAAGTCAGGGTCGAGAGCGCCCATGACAACGAGAGCGGGAGCCTGGACGTCTCCCAGCCGCGCCTCTGCGAGGGCGTGGCTCGTTCGCGTCGTACGGGAGAAGGCGGCCGCGTAGCCGGGCCGCCGCAGGTTGGCCACGACCTGGAGACGGTACTCGTCGAAGTCCGCCGGTCGCCTGCCGGCGTACAGCTTGGGCAGGTAGGCCTTCCACATGGCGGCCGCCCATGGGGGCGCCATGGCGACGCGCAGGAGGAGGCGGGAGGCCGCCCCTATGCGAGGGTCACGAACGAAGGGCCCGACAAGTACCAGGCCATCGACCAGGTCGGGCCGCTCGGCCGCTGCCAGGATGGCCGCTCCGGCGCCCATGGAGTTGCCGACAGCGGTTGCCGGCCCACCGAGCTCGGTGATGAGGGCGGCGATGTCCGTCGCCGTCGCAGTGTCGCCGTAAGAAGTGAACGTGACATCGCTCTCGCCGTGGCCGCGCAGGTCCGTGCTGGCCACCCGGTAGCCCGCCGCCAGTAGGGATGGGGCAAGGAACCGGTACGTGGCGCGGAGGTCGCCCATGCCCGGAACAAGCACGACGAGGGGACCGTCGCCGGCGACGTCGTAGGCGATTCGCCCGTCCGGCCGGGTGAGATAAGAGGTCCGTTGCGTGTCGGAGGCGTTGTTCATTGCCATGAAGCTATGATACTTAGCGAATAGGCTACTGTCAACAGCCAACAGCTCCCCAACCCGCTCGCAACCGCAATTGCTCGGATTTGATCGCCGGTGTCTGGCCGAAGACGAGCAAGAAGATGGCCTGGCGGGCGAGCAGCTGAGCGACCGACTCCAGCAGCACGGCTCGTCCCCCCGTCTCGATGACGAGCGAAGTCGCCGTCGCCAGTGCGAGTTCGGCGGCTTTCGCCCGTGCTCGGGGGAGCGCGCCCGAATCGCTCCTGTCGAGCTGGTTCCGCCGTTCGGCCACCAGGTCCTCCGCCGCCCGCCCGGCGGTTCCACCGAGGAGGCGCGCACACCGGAGGGCTAGCCCGAGGGACAGGGAGCCGTTGGCGCGCAGACCGCCGGCGTCACGTTCCTGCCAGGAAGCGAACGGCTCGAGCCCGACGACCCGATCGTCGTCGACGAAGGCGCCATCGAAGGTGACCCGAACCGTGACGCTGGCGTCGACCGCTTCGAGGCGGAGGCGTTCGGCCGACACCCCCTGGCGCTCGACTGCGTCCACCAGCAGCCACAACACCGGCACATCGGGCATCGCCGGCACGCGAGCGGCGACGAGCATCACACCGATCCGGCTCCATCCGGTCACCCAAGGAGCGGTTCCGGTGAGGGCCCAGCCTTGCCTCGTCCGCTCGGCAGTGATCAGCGGTGGCCCCGGGCGCCGCAATCCGGCGAAGGCGACGCCGGCACGGCGCTCTCCGCTGCAGAGTGGACGCAGCCATTCCTCGGCGATGGAGCCACCCGCCAGGCTCACCGCCCGCACGGAGGCGTGGTGTTGAAGCCAAACGAACGTCGTCGTGAGGCAGCCCGAGGCGAGACGCTCGATCACGGCGAGAGACTCCTCCGCCTCGAGGCCGAGACCCCCGTAGTCGAGTGGCCCGGCTAGGCCGTAGAGCCCTGCAGCCGCCAAGGCATCAAGATGCGAGACGGGAACGGCTGTTGCCTGATCGACGGCGAGCGCCGCTGGGAAGAGCAACGTGTCGCTCAGCTGGGCCGCGAGCTCGAGCACGCCTGTGCTCCCGGCGCTTGACGGGATCGGAGCGTTCGCAACCGGGTCGGCTGCGGCGGGTTCAGGCACTCCAGTGTTCTACCGTCCGGCACACCGGCCTGGCGAACCACCGAGCCGGGGGCTATCCCTTGGTGAATCGCAGTCTCTCGGCTTGTTGGGGCCAACCGCTTGATCGCCAGAAAGCTGTCGCCAGCGGGTCGGTCTCGACGACGATCGCTTGCAGGCGGACAGCCCCGAGACCCGCCAACCGCGCCTCCGCCTCAGCCAGCAGCCGTCGACCGAGGCCGCCCCGCCGCTGAGAAGGTGCGACGGCGAGGCGATACACCGATCCCCGCCAGCCATCCCAGGCGGCGATGATCGAACCGACGACGCTGCCGCCGAGCTCGGCGATGAGCAGCGCCCCGGGGTCGTGGGCGATGAGGCGTTCGAGACTGTCGAGGTTGTCAGTGTGTCCGGCTTCGACCTCAGCCTCCGTCCACAGGGCCAGAATGGCTGGGAGGTCATCTCGCCCGGCCGCACGGATCGAGGACGCCATCGACCGATGTTATTTCCGGCGCGCCTCGGGACCGATATGGGAAGGTAATTGCTGTGCAGCGCCCGTCGATCTTCGAGGCCGCCGGCGGGCAGGCGGCCTTTCTCAAGCTTGCGGCCGCCCACCACGAGCGGTGCCTGCAAGATCCAGTCTTGAACCATCCGTTCTCTCATCCAGGACATCCGCAGCATGTCGAGCGACTCGCCAGCTACTGGGCCGAGGTGTTCGGCGGACCTCCGCTTTACTCGCAGTCCTGTGGCGGTCACTCGGGCATGCTCCACATCCACGCCGGCACGGGGGCGCACGTTGAGCTGGGGGTTCGCTTCGTCGAATGCTTCGTGAGGGCAGCAGATGACGCCGGTCTCCCTGAGGATGCCGACTTGCGGCGTTGCCTTCGTGCCTACATGGAGTGGGCGGTGGGAGAGGTGATGTCGTACTCACCGCAGGGAGCGACGGTGCCGACGGACCTGGCGGTTCCCCGATGGTCCTGGGGTGGACTCGAACCGAAGCCCCTCGAGTGAGACGCCGAGCGGGCGCCTCCGTCTCCGGCCTGCTGCTGGCGCCGGGAGCGAGTGCCGGCAGGGAGCAGTCGTCGCTCGTCGCCATCGACCAGGCCGTTTCCCAGTTGGGTCTTCTCGTGGAGCGCATCGACTTTCCGTACCACGTAGCGGGCAGGCGGAGGCCGGACGCCGCCCACGTACTCATCGAGACGGTGCGCTCGTCCGCCCGAGGGCTCGCCGCTCGTGCCGGCCTCGGCGCTGCTGGGTCTGGCGATCGTGCGGCCGGCGCCAGGATCGAGGAAGGCCCGCTCACCGGTTCTGTCGTATTGGGCGGCCGATCCATGGGTGGTCGCATCTGCTCGATGGCCGTTGCCGACGGCCTGCCGGCGGCAGGTCTCGTGCTCGTGAGCTATCCGCTCCATCCGCCAGGGCGACCGGACAAACTCCGGACGGAGCACTTTCCCCGGCTGACGGTGCCCTGCCTGTTCGTGTCCGGCACTCATGACGCCTTCGCGTCGCCTGCCGAGCTCGAAGCCGAAACGGCGACCATCGCTGGCGCCGTCACGCACGTCTGGGTGGACGGCGACCACAGCCTGCGGCGACGAGACGCCGAAGTTGCCTCGCGGGTGGCCGAGTGGATGCGGACGCTGATGGGCGTGCGTACGCCTGCGTGACGGTGAGGGCCACGTCACCGAGTTGCAGTGGTCGCCGGGAGCAAATCGGGAGCAGAATGGATCTGTGAGGCTCGTCCTTCAGCCCCCGCGCTGGTGGTGGCTCGCGATTGCGCACGAGCACGAGCGCCGTCGCGAGGCCGCGCAGACCTTGCGGCTGGCGACGGAGTGCGACGTACCGATGTACGGCCTCGGCGACGAGTGGCAGGGAAGCAGGGAGGTGCGCATCGGGTTCTGCCATGCCAGCTTTCGGAGAGGATGGTTGGGATTGCGCCTGCAGGACGGTCCCCTCATCGTCGATGAGCTCCGGGCCTATCATGAGGCCGAGGGCAAGACGCTCATCGTGACGAGCCATCGCGAGGGCGAAGAGGTGGACACCGCCCGACTCGTCAACAATTTCCTCTCCATCAGCTGGGTGATCGACCAGCGACAGCCCGCCTCGACCGAGAGCGAGGACGATGAGCGGGCGCCGTCGCGGTCCCGGCCTGCTTCCTCGCTCGACAGGGACTGGCGTGCATTCGAGGTGAGGGTGGATGGCGCTCCCGCACGATTCCAACGCCTCAGCATGGCGGGTCACTGGCTCGCCCTCGGCACGATGAACGACCACCTGGTCTCGATCGAGGGACACGGCGTCGTCGCCGAGGACCTTCGCCTCTCGAGAGTCACAGATCCGTCCGCCTGGGTGAGTCGGCCGTGTCCCGCAACGACGGGCCGGACAATCGTCGAGCTGGGCGATCGGCTGGGGGATCTCCTCGGGTTGCCGTGAGAGGCAGACGCGGGTGAACCCATCGCGGGCAACGCCGCTGCATCGAGCTCTCTCGTCCGGCGCACTTCTCATCATGCTGCTCATGCTGGCGGCAACGGGTGGCGCAGGGGGAGCGTTGGCCTCCACGAAAGGCGCCGGCGGCTCAGGCGCCTCCGCCTCCGCCTCCGCCTCCGCCGTGCACGGCTGGCGCCTCGCCTGGAAGTCGAACATCCGCTACCTGAGCGCACTGGCGTGTCCCACGGTCTCGGAGTGCTTCGTAGCCGGCGGCACGCCTCGATACGGGTACATCCTGCGGACCGAGAACGACGGGCAGAGCTGGACGGCCACGACCATCAAGGCACAACAGTTCTTCGACGCGGTGGCGTGTGTCGACCAGGAACATTGCGTCATCGGTGGGAGCGGCGACCAAGTCATGGTGACCTCGGACGGTGGCGACCACTGGTCGCCAGTCGACCTTCCGACTGGCGTCACGGGACCTTCCGGGCTCTCGTCTGTCACCTGCGCGGCGAACGGCACCTGCTACGCGGCGGCTGGTCTCAGCGGCTACAGCGGGACCATGCTGTACGTCTCGACCGACAGTGGCCAAAGGTGGGGCTTCGAGAGCTTCGTCCACAACCAGATCAACTTCATGACGTGCCCGCAGCCGTCGTCCTGCGTCGGTGTGGGATCAGTGCCACCGGCGGACGGTTCGGTCGCCTGGCCGGCGGCAAGTCGGACCACTGAGAACGGTTGGTTGACGTCGTCAAAGGGCAGGTTCCCAGGAAAGTGGTTGTCTCTCACGGGCGTGTCGTGCCTCAGCTCATCTCGCTGTTATGCAACCGGTCTGAACGAAACCCTCAAAGATCCAGACAACATGGTCCTACTCACCAACAATCTCGGCCAGACGTGGAGAGCCGTCGCGACCGCGCCTGGACTCGGCGGTTTGACGCCTTGGAGCATCAGCTGTCCAACGAGCACCATTTGCGTCGCCGGCACTGACGGGCAGTCTGTCGTGACGACGAACGACGATGGGGCGTCGTGGGGGAGAGAGGTGATTTCGCGATTCTCGGGCCTCGAGGGAGCGACCGCGGTTACTTGCGCGGCGCCGCAACACTGCATGGCCCTCGAAAGTGGCGACCTATACATGATATTGGTCCAAGGTTGAGCTCCCATGTATTCGGGTATCGGTCACCCCGCCTCACCGGCATTTGAGCAGGCGGTCTCGAAACCTACGGTGCGGGTCTGACCCGTTAGGCTGCCGACATGACCGACGAGGGCGTTCCGACACCGGCGAACGAGCCCGCTCAGCAGCCCGCTCAGCTGAGCAGCCATCATCGTGACACCCTGGAGCAGATATTTCGGCACCCCAGTGGCCATAACATCGAGTGGCACGACGTTCTCTCGCTGCTCGAGGCGGTGGCGTCGGTGAGAGAGGGCCATGACGGCAAGTACGTCGTGACGCTCGGAGGCGAGACGGAGATGATCGAACGACCCAAGCACAAGGACATCGCCGTCCAGCAGGTGGTCGACCTGCGCCGCATGCTTCGTGCCGCCGGCTACCACGAGCAGCTCGAGGAGGCCAAGGCCGA
>Ga0187883_10000354_pt1 | contig 30086 bp, 28 predicted proteins | sample June2016WEW_20_1_2_FD_132966 | JGI IMG/M metagenome (GOLD analysis project Ga0187883, IMG submission 132966) | Peatland microbial communities from SPRUCE experiment site at the Marcell Experimental Forest, Minnesota, USA - June2016WEW_20_10 | ecosystem: Environmental > Terrestrial > Soil >...
ACAATGGCGGCCTCGGTCGCGAAATTCACGGTGGCCGCGACGCCGTCAATAGTGTTGAGTTTCTTCTCGACCCGGGCCGCGCACGCTGCGCAGGTCATCCCCTGGACCGACAATTTCATCGCCTGGGGCGCGGATGACGCCTCACCAGTGACTGCCGTAGATGACACCTGAGTAGTCCTGTCCTCCAGCAAGAATCTGGCTCATCATTCCGCAGGGTGCTACGGCGGACCGCATAGGCCGCCCGCACAGCCCCTGACCTGCCGCCGGCTGCACGGCTGCACGATCACCCGCAGCCGTGCCCGGAATCTACACCTCCCAAAGCCGACCGCAACGCTAAGGGCCCAACTTGTAATCTCTTTACTTCCGGTAAATACCCCACCAGGGTTCCGCAGATACCGCCCGGGGGTTTCCCCGATACCCCAATGGGGTTTATGGATCCCTCTTCCGGCGGCCGGGGCATCCCGATATCCGGCTTGTGCGGGCGACCGGCGGCCAATTACCATTGGGCCATCATGCGCCAGCAAGTAACCGCGGTCCTGCGCAGCGGCTTCTCCGCGTCTTTCCCCGAGGCCGCCAGCGCAGCCTGGGGTACGCCGTCAGAGGGCAGCTGACGTGGCCGGGTCATCCTCGCTCACGGGCGTTTTCGCGGCCGTCATGATCCTGGCCGCGGGCTACTCCGCAAGCCGGCTGGTCGTTTCCCGGCTGCGCGGGCTGGCTACCGAGGCGGACGCCGACGGGCTGCATGCGGTTATGGGCGCCGCCATGGCGGGAATGCTCATGCCCCAGCTGTCCTTGATGCCCCGCATGACGTGGATGGTGGTGTTCGGGACCGGGGCAGCATGGTTCGGCGCATGCGCCCTCCGCTCCCGGAACCAGAGCAAGTTCAGCTGGCAGTGCCGGTACCCGGTCCCGCACCTCATCGAATGCATCGCCATGGTTTACATGCTCCTGGCGCTAGGCGGGGCGCATCAGGGGACAGGTATGGCGATGCCCGGCATGGGCACCTCCGCTAGCACACTGGCAGACTTCCCGGCCCTGGCGGTGGTTCTGGCCCTGTTCATGCTCGGCTACGTCATGTGGACCACCGATCAGCTGGCGTCCCTCGCCCGTGCCAGGACCAGCACCCAGGCCGACACCGGAACCACGCAGCAGCGGGCCCTGGCTGCCGCGCCAGCGAGCGGCCTCGCAACCCCAGCCGGCGCTTCAGAAGCACCAGCCACCGCGGGTATGCCGCACCCCGGGCCCGCCGCCAGCCAGGCGCTCCTCGCCCCCGGGCTCGCCGCGTTCGGCAAGATCGCGATGAGCATCACCATGGGCTACATGCTCATCCTCATGCTCTGACCCCAATCTGCCGGCAGCCTCGCGCCAGTCCGTGGCATGTCGGCGACCGCTTATCCACGCCGCAGTTCGGGTTGAACTCGGCGGCCGGACTGAACGGGGTGACGGATGGCGACTCCTGGTACTGGCCCGAGGGCAGCAGCGCGGGTCTGCCGTGCCACCCGCCGTGCTCGTCGCGGAAGGCGTAGGCCGCCGCCAGGCCGGGACTGCGAGCAGCGTGGGCGACCTGCTGGACCCGGGCCTTGTGAAACTAAGCCCCTGCGTGATGGTGTCGTACATCGTCGGTCGCCACGAAGCCACATTGCCATCGCAATTGTTGCGTATCCGCATGTGAATCACGCACTAACTGAGCTGGGATAGGTCGTTTCCGCAGATCAATGGGGTACAGGAATAGTCGGGAGCGCAGACCTGCTCTATACTTATCTCAGCTCCATAGCTTATGGAGCAATATGGGGGTATGGGGTCGATCCCCCCTCGGACACACAATTTCCCCATGAGCGCCTGATTTCAGGCATGGTGCGATCCGGGCCCGGCCTCCGGCCAGGGCGGGTGCTCTGCCTGCTGATTCAGCTCCTTCCTGCCTTGCCGGGAGGTTTCTGGTCGATGGTGATGGCTGCGGCGTCGTGGGTGCTGGCCCGGAGGGTGCGCCGGTGTGGATCGTAGGTGAGTGTGATGCTGCTGGCCCGCAGGTAGGCAATCACCTCGGCCGCCGCGGCGGGAACCGGGCCGTGTGCGTTGTCCTGCTCCTGGCCGCGGCCGGCCGGGAGCGGGCCGCGCAGGAGGATGGCCAGGGCGGCGAGGCGGGGCAGGATCTGGCTTCGCGGATGTAGGCGTTCTTCGGCCGGGCGGGGCCCGGGCTGGTGGCGCTGGTGTGGCCGTGGCGGCACCGGTAGGCCGCTTTGCCGTTGGACCAGCAGGACTCCAGGAGCCGCCCGCACATCCCGCAGCGCAGCAGTCCGGCTAGCCGGTGGCAGCGGGTTGCGGGACTGTCCCGGCCGCGCCTGAGGCTTAGGTCCTGGGCGGCGATGTAGTCGGCCTCGCTGATGATGGCCGGATGCGCGGGGCGGGTGGAGATGACCCAGCCCTCGGGCAGGTTCCACCGCGCCACCGCGCGGTGCCCGAGCCCGGTGTTGGCCGGGTCGACCAGGTCGGTGTCGGTGCGCTGGCGGTTCCATACCTGCCGCCCCGTATAGCGGGGATTGGCCAGGATCGCGCGGACCGTGTGCAGCGTCCATGCCTGGCCGCTGCGGTGCGGGTTGCGCTCCGGGTCGGCCGCCGACGGGCACGCGATTCCGGCCTCGTTGAGCGCGCGGGCGATCCGGGCCATGCTTTGCCCGGACAGCCGCTGCGCGAAAATCCACGACACCTGCGGCGCCGTCTCGGGATCGGGCTCCAGCCGGTGCGCCCGCCGTCCCCACGCCGCGTGCGCCTTGTTCGGGTGCGGCCCGGCATCCGCCAGCTGGTACCCGTAAGGCGGCCGGCCGCCGAGGTAACGGCCCTGCTCGCGGGTCTGCGCGGCCATCGCGGTCCGGACCCGGATCTTCGTGCGGGTGATCTCCCGCCTGGGCTGCAAGCCCAGCGCCATCATCGTCAGCTCGTGATCCCCGGCACCGAAGTCGATCCGGCCGCCCACCTCCGGCGTCCACAGCTGGATGCCGTAGTGCTCGAACAGCGGCGCCATCGACGCGTACCGGCCGCCGTAGAACGCCCGCTCGTACTCCCCGATCACCACCGCGTCCCACCCCGGTCCGGGTCGGCCATCTGGGCGATCAGGGCAGCGGCCTGCGGGCGGCGCGCCCAGGCCAGCGTCCGGCTCAGCCCGGAATCGAAGAAATGCGCCACGATCTGCCCGTGCCCGGCCACCAGGGCCCCGGCCTGGCCCAGCTGCCGCGCTCGCGACGTCACCGGATCCTGCCAATCCTCCGTCGATACCCGCCCGTAGAACGCGAACCGCAGCCGACCACCACCCGGCGCCAACGCCTGGCGGCGCCCGGTGCGCTCTGCCCAGGCCAGCAGCCCATCCTTGTCCGGGGTGCGGACTGCCGCCGGCTGATCTAGCTGTGCTGCCATGGTGACGGTCCCCCGTTAATGTCAGCCCCTGTGATGTGGCATGAGAAGTGCCGCGTCAGTTGTCGGGCGCTGTGAGGCGGTAGCCGACCGCCGGGTCGCTCTGCAGGAGTTGCCCGTTCTCGTCGCCGAGCTTCCGCCTTATCCGGTAGGCGTACACCTTCAGGTAGTGCAGTTCCTTCTCGTAGCCAGGACCCCAGACGTTCTCCAGGATCATCCGGCGCGTGCAGACCTTCCCGGCGTGGCGGGCCAGGTAGGCAAGGAAGTCGAACTCCCTCGGCGTGAGATCGAGGGCACGGCCGCCGACGGTGGCCTCGTAGTGGACGAGGTCGAGGTGAAGGTTTCCCACGTCGAGTTCTGCTGGGTGCCCGGCGTTGTCCGGGGTGCTGCGATGCCGGACCGCGACTCGCAGCCGGGCATCGAGTTCGCGCATGCCGAAGGGCTTGGTCATGTAGTCATCGGCGCCGCCGTCCAGCGCTTCGACTTTGCGGTCTTCGGAGCCGTCCGCGGACAGCACGACGATGGGCGCGTCGCTCCAGGTCCTGATCCGCCTGCAGACCTCCAGCCCGTCCAGGTCGGGGAGGCCCAGGTCGAGCACGATAACGTCCGGTGCGCGGATCGCCGCTTCGGCGAGTCCCTCATTTCCTGTCTCCGCGGTCCGCACGAGGTATCCGAGAGCTTCCAGGCCGACCCGGCATACGTTCAGCAGGCCCGGATCGTCATCAATGATGAGAATCTGTGGCAACCCGTGACTCCTCGGGTAGTTGCGCCGCTACGGGCAGCGTGAAGCAGAATCGTGCGCCGCCGTCCGGGGCGTCTTCGACCCAGATGCGCTGTCCGTGAGCTTCGATGAAGGTCTTGGCGATGGTCAGGCCGAGGCCTGCCCCGGTGTCGCCTTCCCGGCGGGCGAACAGCCCGAAGACCTCGTTACGCCGGTCAGGACTGACGCCGGGGCCGTGGTCGGTCACGGACAGCTCGATCGTCCCCGATGCGGTCCGCGCGGCGCGGATCGAGATCGGGGTGTTCTTCGGGCCGTGCCGGATGGCGTTCTCCACGATGTTGGTGAGCACCCGGGAGATGAGAACCAGGTCCGCGTCGATGGGCGGCAGGTCATCGGGCACATCGACGTGGACCGCGTGTCCGCGCATCGCTGGGGCCAGGTCGCCGGCAACGGTTGCGACCAGTTCGGCGAGCGGGGCGACCGTCCGGCGGGGTTCAAGGACGCCCGCCTGAATCCGGCTCATGTCGAGCAGGTTCGTGACGAGGTCGGCGAGGCGGTCAGCCTGGACGTCAATGAGCTTGGCCAGGCCCTGCCGCGCTTCAGGGCTGATCTCAATCTCGGTGTCGGACAGGGTGGATGACGATGCCTTGATCGAGGCGAGCGGCGCCCGCAGGTCGTGGGCGACCGCGGCGACGAGCGTCTTGGCCAGACGGGCCATTTCCTCGGTCAGCCTGGTCCGGAGGGCCTGCTCGCGTAGCTGCGCGCGTTCAACCGCGAGGGCGATCTGGTTGGCGAACAGCAGCAGCGGCTCGCGTTCGTGCGTGGCCGCCGTCTCCCCGGACAGCACGAGCAGCCCGACCGGGCGTCCCGCCGCGGTCAGGGCGAGAACGAGAAGATCACCGCGCTCATGTGACTGGGCTTCGGTGCCTGCCGGTACCCCGGGGGCGGGAAGCACCCGGCGCACCTGCTCCTGGGTGAGCGGGTCACCGGCGGACGCGGCGATCTCCAGGCGGCCGGCCTTGGGGAGGAAGAGGGCTACCTGGCGCGAGCCGAAGACATCCGCCAGCGCCGTCACGATGACCGACAGCAGCACGTCCAGCGGTTTGTCTTCGACGAGGAGGTCTGACAGCTCGAAGAGCTGCCGGATCTCCCGGCTCTGCCGTCGTTCCTTGGCTCTGGCCGTGTTCATCCCGGCCACTACCCGGGCGACCGGGAGCATCACGACGGCGTACACGCCGAGTGCCGCCCAGTTCTGCGGGGCGCCGACCCACAGCGTCAGGTAGGGCGGGATGAAGAAGAAGTCGTAGACGAGGAAACCGGCGATCACGCTAAGCACGCCGGTGATGAACCCGCCGATGACGACGCCGACGACGACCGGCACCACGAGGACCAGTGCTGTCGTGGCGATGCTCAGGTGGCTGCGCAGGGGAAGCATGGCGCTGGTGAGCAGGGTCATGCTGGCGAGCGCGGCGACGGTGCCGATCACGCTGCGTTTCATCGCTGTTCCCCTCGGCTCCATCATGGCGCACCGGGGTCACAGGGGCATCGGCCGACTGCCCGGCAGCGCCAGCGCGCAGCACGGGCCAGCGGCTTGCCCGCGATGTTCAGGGCACGTTCTCCTCGCGCCGGGCCAGGATGTGCACGTCGATTCCTGCCCTGACGGCGAGCCGCGACACTCGCTTGTCAGTCGAGCCGCCGCCGATCAGTTCTGCCCAGCGGCTGCACTGGCTGGAGCCCATCACGATCTGGGTGACGTGGTGGCTGCGGGCGAACTCGATCAGGGCGCCGGCCGGGTCGTCAGTGTCCAGCTCGTGCCAGCTGGCGCCGACGTCCGCGGCCACCTGGCGCACGGAGGCGAGGCGCTCGTTGCCGGACCGCCGGGTGACGGCGTCGCTGGTGATGTGGGCGATGTGAAGCTCGGCCTTGATCCTGGCGGCCAGCTGCGAGGCGCGGCGGACGATAGCCTCGGTGCCCGGCGCGGTGGTGACGCTCACCATGATGCGCTCGCTGGTTTCCCAGGGGATCCCGGACTGATAGCGCGCGAGGTGTTCGAGGAGCCCTTCTCCGGTCTCGCCGGCGAGGAACCACAGCGCTAGCTGGCGCAGGACGGCCAGGTTGCCGGCGCGGAAGAAGTGGGCCAGGGCCTGGGGGACCTGCTCCGCCGGGTAGATGTTGCCGTGCAGCATCCTGCGGCGGAGTTGCTCTGGTGAGGAGTCGACGAGCTCGATCTGGTCGGCCCGGCGCACGACCCAGTCCGGGACGCGTTCGCGGACCCGCGCCCCGGTGATGCGCTCGACGGCATCGCCGAGGCTTTCCAGGTGCTGGATGTTGACGGTCGTGATGACGCTGATCCCAGCATCGAGCAGGTCCAGGACGTCTTCCCAGCGCTTGTCATGGCGTCCTGACCCGGGCAGGTTGGTGTGGGCGAGTTCGTCGACGAGCGCTACCTGGGGCTGCCGGCTGAGCACGCGGTCCAGGTCCATTTCCTCGAACCGGGTGCCGCGGTACTCAACGACCTGGCGGGGTACGGTCTCCAGGCCTGCCATGCGCGCTTCGGTCACCGGGCGCCCGTGGCATTCAACGAAGCCGATGACGACGTCGGCGCCTCGCTGGCGCCGCCGGTGCCCCTCCTCGAGCATGGCGAGAGTCTTGCCGGCCCCCGCGGCCACCCCGAGGTAGACGCGGAAGCGGCCCGCCGTCTCGACCTTGGCGGTGATGTCGGTGGCCTCGGTGGCGCCCGGAGCGCTGGTTGCGGCCAGCACGGCGGTTCTCACCGGGTCACCGGCGATGCCACGCGAGCCATTTCCCCGGCCCTGACCGGAACCCACCGCTTCCGCGGGCATCTGTTCCCGGTGTCGTCGGATGGCTCTAGCCAGTAGCGCGGGTTCCAGACCACTAGCCGTCCGCCGCTGGTCCCGGCCGTGCCTGCCACGCTGCAATGCCTCCCTGCCGTCAGGCCGGAGACTTCGGTCCGCCCGAGGAAGAGCACGTAGATCTCGCCGGTGCCGTCGGTCAGGGTGCACCGGCAGGCGGGGCTGCTGCCGATGGTGACGGTCTGGATCGCGGTGATGATGCCGGTGACCGTGACGCGGGCTTGCGGGCGGGCGTCGCTGATCTGGCGGGCCACGGGCCGCCCGCCCCAGAAGGTGGCGCCGGTGAGTTCGAGGCCGCTCATCGCCGGCTCGCCAGTGCCTCGTTGAGCTGGAGGACGTTGATGTAGGACGACCCAAGGAACCCCAGCTGAGGCTGCTCGATGTGCACGCTCACGAGCTGCCGCACCGCCGCGGCGGGCAGGCCCCTGGCTTGTGCCACCGCATTCACCTGCGCGTAGGCGTCAGCGGGAGAGATATCGGGATCGACGCCGCTTCCCGAGGTCGTGACCAGGTCGGGGGTTGGGGTGACGCCCGCTTTCCGCAGCAACACGATCTGCTGCCTGACCGCTTTGACGAGGACCTTTGAGCGGGGCCCGAGATTTGCTGCGCCCGTGGCCATGGGATTGTCAGCGTCGGGCCGGCCGTGGAACCATCGCGCGCCGGCCCAGCTCTGACCGACCAGGATCGAGCCGTGTGCGGTCAGCGAGCCATTCGCCTGGCGGGCAAAGAGTCCCTGCCCGATGGCCGTTTCAGCGAGGGGGTAGGCCAGGCCGAGCAGGACGAAGAAGACGGCCGAGATCGCTACGGACCGGCCCAGGTTGGCAAGCATCAGTAGGCCCCCGTCACGGTGAGGATGATGTCGATGAGCTTGATGAAGATGAACGGGGCGACGATCCCGCCGACGCCGTAGATGAAGACGTTGCGGCGCAGGATCGCGGCCGCGCCCGAGGGCCGGAACCGCACCCCGCGCAGGGCGAGCGGGATGAGGGCGACGATGACGAGCGCGTTGAAGATGACCGCGGAGAGCACGGCACTCTGCGGGCTGTGCAGGCCCATGATGTTGAGCGCCCCGAGCTGGGGGTAGGTGGCGATGAAGAGCGCCGGGATGATCGCGAAGTACTTGGCCACGTCGTTCGCGATCGAGAAGGTGGTGAGCGCGCCCCGGGTGATGAGCAGCTGCTTGCCGATCTCGACGACGTCGATGAGCTTGGTCGGATTCGAGTCGAGGTCGACCATGTTCCCGGCTTCCTTGGCCGCTGTCGTCCCGGTGTTCATCGCCACGCCGACGTCGGCCTGGGCGAGGGCGGGGGCGTCGTTGGTGCCGTCGCCGGTCATCGCGACGAGCTTGCCGCCTTCCTGCTCGGCCTTGATGAAGGCCATCTTCGCCTCCGGGGTCGCCTCCGCGAGGTAGTCGTCGACACCCGCCTCCTGGGCGATCGCGGCTGCGGTCAGGGGGTTGTCACCAGTGATCATCACCGTGCGGATCCCGGCCGCTCTCATCTCGGCGAAACGCTCCCTGATGCCTTCCTTGACGATGTCTTTGAGTTCGATGACGCCCAGGAGATCAGGGCCGTCGGCGACGGCGAGCGGTGTCGAGCCTGACCGCGCGATCCGCTCGACGATGCGGTCGAGCTCTGCTGACGGTGCGCCGCCCTGCCCGGCCGCCCACGTGCGCACCGCGTCGGCCGCGCCCTTGCGGATCTGCCGCCCGCCGGCATCAAGCCCGGACATGCGCGTCTGCGCAGTGAAGGGCACAAAGACATGGCCGGTGCCGAGGTCGCGCTCGCGGAGACCGAAGCGGTCCTTGGCGAGCACGACGATGGAGCGGCCCTCGGGGGTCTCGTCGGCTAGGGATGCCAGCTGGGCCGCGCTGGCCAGCTCCTCCTCGCTGTGACCGTCGACGGGGCAGAACGCCGACGCCATGCGGTTGCCGAGGGTGATGGTGCCGGTCTTGTCGAGCAGTAGGGTCTGCACGTCGCCGGCCGCCTCGACGGCCCGGCCGGACATGGCCAGCACGTTCCGCTGGACCAGGCGGTCCATCCCGGCGATCCCGATGGCGGACAGCAGTGCGCCGATGGTGGTCGGGATGAGGCAGACCAGCAGTGCGACGAGCACGATGACCGAGACCGTCGCCCCGGCGAAGTGCCCGTACGGCTGGAGCGCGACGACGACGGGTACGAAGATGATGGTCAGCGCCGCGAGCAGGATGGTGAGCGCGACCTCGTTGGGGGTCTTCTGCCGGTTCGCGCCTTCGACCAAGGCGATCATCCGGTCCAGGAACGTGTGGCCACGCTCGGCGGTGATGCGCACGATGATGCGGTCCGAGAGCACCGTGGTTCCGCCGGTCACCGCGGAGCGGTCACCGCCTGCCTCGCGGATCACCGGGGCGGATTCGCCGGTGATCGCCGACTCGTCGACGGACGCCAGGCCCTCGGTGATCTCTCCGTCGGAGGGGATGACATCACCGGATTCACAGACCACCAGGTCACCCTGGGCCAGCGCGGCGGCTGCGACCCGCTCCTCGCCCCCGCCGGGCAGCAGGCGGCGGGCCTCGGTGTCGGAGCGCATTCTGCGCAGCGTGTCGGCCTGGGCCTTGCCGCGCCCTTCGGCCATGGCTTCGGCGAAGTTGGCGAACAGGACGGTGAGGGCCAGCCAGACGGTGACTGACCAGGCGAAGATGCTCGGATGGGCGACCGATTCGGCGAAGGTGACAACCGTGCCGATCAGCACCACGAACATCACCGGGTTTCTCATCTGGACCCGGGGGTCGAACTTCTTCAGGGCATCGACCGTGGCGTGGGTGAGGATCTCACGGTCGAACAGGCCGCGATTACGGCTGACTGCGCCAGGCCGCATATTGTCGTTTTGCGGCACGCTGGCGGATGCGGGCGCCTGAAGTTTCTGGATTTCTGGCATTCAGCTCAACCTTCCGTGATACGGCTGCCGGACATCAGAAGAACTTCCCGTGCGACAGTTGCTCGACGATCGGCCCGAGTGACACGGCGGGGAAGAACGTGAGCGCGCCGACGATCATGATCACGCCGATGAGCAGGCCCATGAACATGGGCTTGTCGGTACGGAGCGTCCCGGCCGATGCGGGGACGACGTTCTTGGCCGCGAGCGACCCAGCCAGGGCCAGCACGGGGATGATGATGGCGAACCGGCCCAGCAGCAGGCCGACGGTGTTGATGACGTTGTAAAAGGCCGTATTGACGCTGATGCCGGCGAAGGCCGAGCCGTTGTTGTTGGTCACCGAGGTGAAGTCGTAGAGAATCTCGGAAAAGCCATGTGGGCCGGCGTTCAGCGGCGCGACCCGGCCGGCGTGGACTGACACTGCTACCGCCGTGAGGATAAGCACGGTGATCGGCATGACCAGCACGCCGAACGTGGCCAGTTTCACCTCCCGGGCCTGGATCTTCTTCCCCAGGTACTCCGGGGTCCGGCCGACCATCAGCCCGCCGATGAACACGGTGATGATGGCGAAGAGCAGGATGGTGTATAGGCCGCTGCCGACTCCGCCCGGGGTCACCTCGCCGAGCATCATCCCGGTGAGCACCGCGAACCCGCCCATGGGCGTGTAGGAGTCCTCGGCGGAGTCGACGCTGCCGGTCGAGGTCTGCGTGGACGTGGTCGCGTACAGCGCTGAGGAGGTGTCGCCGAAGCGGACCTCTTTGCCCTCCATGTTGCCGGCCGGCTGGTGTGACAACCCGGCGGCGCTGATAGCCGGGTTGGCCTGGTGCTCGGAGACCGACGCGATGGCCAGCCAGCTACCGAAGATGATCGCCATCACGCCGAGGATCGCGGCGCCCTGCCGGATGCTGCCGACCATCTTGCCGAACGTGTAGGTGAGCGCGACCGGGATGCACAGGATCAGCGCGATGGACAGGAAGTTCGTCAGCCCGGTCGGGTTCTCGAAGGGGCTGGCCCCGTTGGCGTTGAAGAACCCGCCGCCATTGGTGCCCAGCTGCTTGATGGTCTCCTGCGAGGCCACCGGGCCGCGCGGGATGACCTGCCGCGCGCCGTTCAGCGCGTCGTGGACGCCAGCCGGCCCCGCCAGGGTCTGGAGGGCGCCCTGGGCCATGAAGACGACCGCGAACACGAACGCGATGGGCAGCAGGACATAGATCGTGCCGCGGACCAGATCGACCCAGAAGTTGCCGATCGTGTTCGACCCCTTGCGGGAGAACCCCCGGATGAGGGCCACGGCGACAGCGATACCGACGGCGGCGCTGAGGAAGTTCTGCACCGCCAGCGCGCCCATCTGCGACAGGTACGACATCGTGCTCTCACCCGAGTACGCCTGCCAGTTCGTGTTCGTCACGAACGACACCGCCGTGTTCCACGACAGCGCCGGGGTCACCCCGGGGAGATGCTGCGGGTTGAACGGCAGGGATCCCTGGAGCCGGAATATCCCGTATGTCACCAGAAGGGCTACGCCCGAGAAGGCGACGACGGAGGCGCCGTACCGCTGCCACGATTGCTCGAGCTCGGGATCGACGCCGATGATGCGGTAGACCGGCCGCTCGATCAAGGAGAGCCACCTGGTCCGCCCCTCATACACCGACACCATGTAGGAGCCGAGGAAGCGCCAGGCGATCGCCATCACGACGACCAGAGCCACAATGGTCCAGGCGAAATCCATCAGAACCACTCGGCCTTGAACAGCGCCACGCCGAGGTAGATGAACACCGCGATGGACAGAGCGAGGAGAATCCCCTGGATGACGGTCATATCCGCTCCAGGCCCCGGATCAGGGCCAGCATCGCCACCACGAAGACGGCGATCCCGGCAACAACCAGCAAGTCAGCCATGGCCAAAGCATGACCACCAGGCCGGTAACCACGCGGTGGACGGCGCCCCGGGCCAGGTAGAAAAACGGTGAACAGACCAAGTGCCCAGAGTGCGGCGTCCCGCGACAACACGGCCGGTCCTGGTCGGGGCCCGGCAGCGGTGCTGGGGGCGGCTGAGTCGTGACCCGGCTCAGTGCCCGGCCACGGCGATCACCGCGCCGGCCAGGATGAACAGCAGCCCGGCGATGAGGAACGCCCGGTCCCCTACCCGGCCCCAGCGGCCGAAGACCAGGGCATCGTCCGGGTCGGCGGGGTCATACCAGATCAGCACCTTGTCCCCGGGGCGTGGCGCGCCGGACCTGCGGTCCGGCACCGGGCCGATCCGCTCGACCACCCGCCCGTCGGCCAGCGTGTACCTCAGCCTCACCCGGCGGTCCGGATCGGTGGGCTGCTGGCCGGCGGGCTCTGGCGCGGGGACGGCCAGGGCCCAGGCCGTCACCCCGTCCCGGCGCAGCCGCCGGACCCGGTGCAGCCCGGCCAGGCCGGCCAGGGCCGCGACGCCGCCGGCTACCGCCACCCAGATGGCGAACAAGATCAGCATTGCTGGCCCGGTGGACGGCTAGCCATGGGTGTGGCCATGAGCTGCTCCGCGACCAGGACCGCATGCACCCGCTCCAGGCTCTGGCGGCGGCGGAATTCCAGTTCCGAGCCCTGCTGGCGGACCGGTGCCACCGAAGCCTGCCGGGTGCACCACTGCGCCAGCAGCGGCACTGACCGCTCGTCTCCGTGGTCGAGAGCCACCAGCAGCGCCGCCGTCTGCCGGGGGTGAGCGGGCCAGCCCACCTGGAGCAGGACGAGCGGCTGTCCGCCGGGTTCCGGGATGACCGCGTGCACCCGGAGTTCCGGCCAGTCCAGTGCGGACGCCGGTTCCGGCGTAGCCAGCTTGTCCGCCAGCGCCTGCATGTCCAGATGGCCAATGTGCACCCGGTGCGCAGCCCAGGTCAGCCCGGCGGCAATCAGCACGATCACGCCCGCCAGCGCGGCCGCGATAATCACACCTCGACAGTATGCTCGGACCGCTCGCGTGTCACCCAGCGCGTATGGGCCGCGCATGATCCTCGCGGCCTAGGAGGTCCCGCACCGGGAGCTACCGTGGCGGTTCAGGTGAGCGGCCGCCGCCGTGGTCCTGGTCGCAGGGATCGTTGGCAGGATCCCGCACACCGGCCTTGCTCTTCCGGCCCTGGTCGTGCTGGTCATCGGAGGCGCTCGCTGCTGCGCGAGCAGCCCTGACCCAGCGCCGGTCGCCGCGTATGCCTCCCGCCTGAAGCGAACCTGGATCCGCATAGGTTTCGCAAGTAAGCGCGTCTGGCGCTGCCCCGACGGGTTATCTGGAAGGCGTTTCTGACCCCGAATAAGAGAAAGAAGGCCGACCATGTCCGGCCCGCGTCGAATCATCATTGGCGCGAACGGCTCCCCCGGCAGCATCCGGGCCCTCCGCTACGCGGAACACCTGGCCCGCTCCAGCGACGCCAGGCTGGTGCCCGTGATTGCGTGGACGCCGCCCGGCGGGGAACTGGCCGAGCGCCGGTTCCCCTCGCCCGAACTGCGCCGCATCTGGGCTGAGGCGGCCACGAAACGGCTCCGTGCGGCCCTGGACGCGGCCTGGGGCGGGCTGCCCGATGGGCTGGGTGTCCGGGCCGTCATCGCCCGCGGCGAGCCAGGTCCGGTGCTGGTCGATGTGGCTGACTCCAGTGAGGACCTGCTGGTGGTCGGGTCAGGCCGTCGGGGTCTGCGGTCCCGCCTGGTCAGCGGCCGGGTGACTCGTTACTGCCTGCGGCACGCTGGGTGCCCTGTACTGGCCGTTCCGCCCGCCGCGCTGAGCAGCACGACCGGGATGCGCGGCTGGGCGTTCCGGCACCGGGAGCTCACCCTGGACCGGGCCATGCGGGAGTGGGACCGGGCGGCTGCATAGGCCCCGTTGATTAGCCGGTGCCGGCGGTCGGCTCGCGCTGGGCGATGACGTGCACGTCGATACCGACCGCATTGGCCTCCTGGATGACCCGCTGCACATTTGACCCACCGCTGGTCAGCTGCTGCCAGCGGCTGCGCTGGCTGGACCCGATCACGATCTGGGTGATCTGATGCTGCCGCGCGAACCTCGCGATGGCCCGGGCGGGATCGTCATCGGCCAGCTCGGACCAGCGGGCACCAACGTCGTCCGCTAGCTCCCGCAGCTTCGCGAGCGCCTGGCGTTCCCCTGGCCGGGCGCCACCGCCGGAGCCGACATGGACGACGTCAAGCTCCCCCTTGAGCCGGGACGCCATCCGGGCGGCCCGGCGCAGCAGCGCGTCGGTCCCGGGCGCCGCCGTGACGGCCACCATGATGCGCTCGGCCGTCTCCCAGATGCCCGGCGACTCATGCCGCCGGAGGTGCTCGAGAAGCTCCTCGTCCGTCTCGTCCGCCAGGAAACGCAGCGCCAGCTCGCGCAAGGCGATCAGGTTGTCGGTGCGGAAGAAGTGGGTGAGCGCCTGGTTGACGCGCTCGGCAGGGTAGATGTTGCCGTGCAGCATCCGGCGGCGCAGCTGCTCCGGCGAGGAGTCGACCAGCTCGATCTGGTTGGCCCGGCGCACCACCCAGTCCGGCACCCGTTCCCGGACGCGTGCGCCGGTCATCTTCTCCACCTCGCCAGCGATGCTCTCCAGGTGCTGGATGTTGACCGTCGTGATCACGTCGATCCCGGCGCCGAGAATCTCCATGACGTCCTGCCAGCGCTTGGCGTTCGGGCCGGACCCAGGGACGTTTGTGTGCGCGAGCTCATCGACGAGGGCGAGCTGGGGCCGCCGCCGCAGTACCGCGTCGAGGTCCATCTCCTCCCGAGTCGGCCCCGGTGATCCGGGAGTCGGGCGGCGACCGCAGCGCGGTGACCGGCGGCACCATGGTGCTCTCCGACCGGATCGTTGTCCAGGTCACCTCCAATCCCGGCGAGACCTTCCTGGACCGGATGATCGCCCTGGTGGAGGGGGCGGACCGGCAGAAGACGCCCAACGAGGTCGCGCTGGACATCCTGATCGCCTGGCTGACGCTGATCCTGCTGGTGGCGGTGGTCACGCTGCAGCCGATGGCGATCTACTCCCATGCCATCCAGTCCACCGTGGTGCTCGTCGCGCTGTTCGTCTGCCTGGCCCCGACCACCATCGGCGGGCTGCTGTCGGCCATCGGCATCGCCGGGATGGACCGGATGGTGCAGCGGAACGTGCTGGCCATGTCGGGCCGGGCCGTGGAGGCCGCCGGGGACTGCTCGACGCTGCTGCTGGACAAGACCGGCACCATCACCTACGGGAACCGGATGGCCGCCGGGTTCCTGCCGGTCAGCGGGGCGACCGAGACCGAACTAGCGGAGGCGGTGTACCTGTCCAGCCTGGCCGACGAGACGCCGGAAGGCCGCTCCATCGTCGGGCTGGCTCAGGACCGGTACGGGCAGGCCCGCAGCGAGGTGACCGGCGGCGAACTCGTCCCGTTCTCGGCGCAGACCCGGATGAGCGGAATCGACATCGGGGGACGCCGGATCCGCAAGGGCGCCGCCGACTCGGTACGCCGCTGGGTCACCGAACTCGGCGGCACCGTGCCCGCCGATCTTGCCCCCATCGTGGAGCGGATCGCGGGCAGCGGGGGCACCCCCCCTGGTGGTGGCGGACGGACCGCGGGTCCTCGGCGTCATCCACCTGAAGGACACGGTCAAGCAGGGCATGGCCGAGCGCTTCAACGAGCTGCGCGACATGGGCATCCGGACCGTCATGATCACCGGGGACAACCCGCTGACGGCGGCGGCCATCGCCAGGGAAGCTGGCGTCGACGACTTCCTGGCCGAGGCCACCCCGGAACAGAAGCTGGACCTGATCCGGCGCGAGCAGCGCGGCGGCCACATGGTGGCCATGACCGGCGACGGCACCAACGACGCGCCCGCCCTCGCCCAGGCCGACGTCGGCCTGGCCATGAACACCGGGACGCAGGCCGCCAAGGAAGCCGGCAACATGGTCGACCCGGACTCGAACCCGACCAAGCTCATCGAAGTCGTGGAGGTCGCCAAGCAACTGCTGATCACCCGCGGCTCGCTGACCACGTTCTCCATCACCAACGACGTGGCCAAGTACTTCGCGATCATCCCGGCGATGTTCCTGGTCGCCTATCCCGCGCTCAAGGTGCTCAACATCATGCACCTGGACAACCCGCACACGGCCATCCTAGCCGCGGTGATCTACAACGCCGTGATCATCCCGGCCCTGATCCCGCTCGCACTGCGGGGGGTGAAATTCCGGCCCCGCGACGGCGCCGCCATCCTGCGGCGGAACGCCCTCATCTACGGCCTGGGCGGGATCGTCGCGCCGTTCGTCTTCATCAAGCTCATCGACCTGCTGCTGACCGCGATCGGATTCCACTGACATGCGCCGCCACCTGCTTACCAGCCTCGTCATGCTGCTCGGGGCGACGATCGTGCTCGGATTCGGCTATCCGCTGCTGGTCACCGGGCTGTCCCTGGCCCTGTTCCGGCACCAGGCGGACGGCTCGCTGGTCTACCGGGGCCGCACGCTGGCCGGGTCTTCGCTGCTTGGCCAGAACTTCACCAGCAGCAAAGGCACCCCGCTGGCCCGGTACTTCCAGCCGCGCCCGTCGGCCGCGGGGACCGGGTACGACGCCTCCTCGTCCGGTGCCTCCAACCTGGGCCCGTCGAACCCGCTGCTCATCGGCTTCGTGCCGGGCGTCAACACGGTCGGGCTCAACGGGATGCCGTCAAAGATCAACCCTTTTGCCACTAAAACTGATCCCGCCTGTGTACCCACGGACCCGCAGGGGGTCCCGGTGACCAGCCCGACGCCGGGCCAGCGGTACGCCCGGGGCCCCGGCGGCTCCTACGTCTGTGACCCGGACACGATCCCGGAGCGGGCCATCGCCTACCGGAAGCTCAACGGCATGGCCCCGGGCACCGCCGTGCCGGTGGACGCGGTCACCGCGTCAGGCTCCGGTCTGGACCCAGATATTTCCGTGCAGAACGCCCTGGACCAGGCGCCGCGCGTGGCCCGGGCGCGCGGTCTGCCGGTGTCCCCGGTAACCAGCCTCGTGCACCGCTACACACAGGGCCGCCAGCTGGGCTTCCTGGGTGAGCCCACGGTGGACGTCCTGTCCCTCAACCTCGCACTGGACCGGCTCAGATGACGGCATCAGGATGGGAACAGCTGGTCTTCATCGCCGCGGTGACCGCGATCGCGGCACCGCTGCTCGGCCGCTACCTGGCCGCGACGTTCCGCGGCGGCCCGGCCCCGGGCGACCGCGTGTTCCTCCCGGTCGAGCGGCAGGCGTACCGGACCCTGGGCACCGACCCCGAGAGCAGCTGGACGTGGCGCGGCTACGCCCTCGCCGTCCTGGCGTTCGGCCTGGTGTCCACGCTCTTGCTGTACCTGATCCTGCGGTTGCAGGGCGTGCTCCCGCTGAACCCGACCCACACGCCGGGGATGCCACCGCTGCTCTCGTTCAACACCGCGGTCAGCTTCATCACCGGCACCAACTGGCAGGCCTACGAGGGGGAAACCGCGGCCAGCTATCTCGCGCAGATGGCCGGGCTGGTGGTCGCCCAGTTCACCGCGGCCGCCATCGGGCTCGCGGTCGCCCTGGCGGTGGTCCGCGGCATCGCCGGGAAGTCCCGGACGATCGGCAACTTCTGGGCCGACTTCACCCGGAGCCTGGTGCGTGTCTTCGTCCCGCTGTCCATCCTCGGCGCCCTGGTGCTGGTCAGCCAGGGCGCGGTGCAGAACTTCAGCGGTTTCCGGACCGCGCGGACGCTGGCCGGCGGGACGCAGCTCATTCCCGGTGGCCCGGTCACCTCGATGGAGGTCATCAAGCTGCTGGGCACCAACGGCGGCAGCTTCTACGGCACGGGCGGGGCGCATCCGTTCGAGAACCCCACCGGGTTCACTAACATGTTTGACCTGCTGCTGGTGATCGTGCTGCCGTTCGCCATCGTGCTCATGTTCGGCCGGCTCATCGGCAGGCCACGGCAGGGGCTGGCGCTCGCGGCCGTGATGGTGCTCGTCTTCCTCGGCCACACCCTGGTCTCCATGCAGGCCGAGGCGCACGGCAATCACCTCATGCCGGCCACCGTGTCCCAGGTGGCGAGCGGCCAGAACCCCGGCGGGAACATGGAGGGGAAGGAAACCCGGTTCGGCCCGGACGGTTCTGCCCTGATGACCGTCGGGACCATGGGCACCACCGCCGGGGCCACCGATTCGGCCCTGGACAGCTACACGCCGGTCGGCGGGACCGGCGCGTTCGCCGGGATCCTGCTCGGCGAGATCAGCCCGGGCGGTGACGGCGGCGGACTGTACGGCATCCTGGTGCTCGCCCTGCTGGCGGTGTTCATCGCCGGGCTGATGGTCGGCCGCACCCCGGAGTTCCTGGGCAAGAAGATCCGCGCCACGCAGATGAAGCTGGTCGTCGCCTACGTGCTGACGATCCCGACGGTGGTGCTGGCGGTCGGCAGCGCGTCCCTGGTACTCGGGGCGGGCACCCGGTCCATCCTCAATCCCGGCTTCCACGGCCTGTCCGAGATCATGTACGCGTACGCGTCCGTAGCCCAGAACAACGGGTCGGCGTTCGCCGGCCTGGCCGCCAACACGCCGTGGTACGACATCACCCTGGGCCTGGTCATGCTGGCCGGGCGATTCATCCCGATCCTGCTGGCCCTGGCCATCGCCGGCTCATTGGCCGGGACGCGGGTCCACGCGCGCACCCGGGCCACGCTGGACACGACAGGACCGACCTTCGCCGCGTTCCTGATCGGGGTGATCGTGATCGCCGGCGGCCTCATCTACTTTCCCATGCTCATCCTCGGCCCGATCGGGGAGCGGATCGTCGGATGAGACGGGTTCCGGGCTGTACCCGCAAACCGCAGGTCGAGGTCGGACAAAGCCCGGTGGGGCGCAATGATCTGGCCGTCGGGTAGCAGGTCACCGGTGTCCTCGAACACGATGACGCCATTGCACAGCAGGCTCCATCCCTGCTCCGGGTGGGCGGCCACAACGTGAGCGGCCTCGCGGTCCGGCGCGCCCGGCGCCGGGCAGGGCGGCTGATGCGGACAGTTCATCATCCCTCCCCGGGTGTGCAGCCCAGGCGAATCCCCTGCCAGCTTGACTCTCATCGCAGCGCCCGGGAAAGCACCCCCACACGACGCATACGCCGCTCACGCGTGATCCTAACGATGCGGCTGCGCGACGGCGATCGTGCCGCCCCGTCCGGCACGCTTCGCACGAGCCCGGCGACCGGCGCGTCATATCAGGGTCTGGTCTGCTCAGGGTGTGCCCGTCTGCGCTGTCGCTACCTGGCCGCCCGTGGGTGTTTCGTTAGGAATGGGCCCCGGGCCGTTAGACCTCCGTGTGCGGACGCCCGCGCGGCCCGATCCGGGTCTAGCGTCACCGGATGTGAGCGCGACGGGACTGCTGGCCGCCCCGGCGGGAACCGGGTGCGGGATGGGGTGCCTCCGGACCCCTGGCCCAAGATGGCCAGCCCCCTGATCCGGCGGGACCTCATCTCGCTGGCCAGGCTGGTCGGCTGCCCGGTCCTGACCCGGGCAGGGGAGAAGGCTGGCCGGGTAGCGGATGTGGCCGCCCGGGTGCCCGGCGAAGATGCCTACCCGGCGGTCACCGGGATCGTGGTCCGGGCAGGCCGCCGCCGCGCCTTCCTCGACGCCACGGCGATAGACCGCGCCCGGCCCGGTGCCGTGAGGCTGCGGGCAGCGCGGATCGACTGGGGCGGGCCCGGGTGCCGTCCGGGCGAGGTGCTGCTGGCCAGCGACATCCTGGATCGCCAGCTCGTGCACACCGGCGAGGCGAAGGTGATCCGGGCGTCGGACCTGTACTTCGCTGCGGCCGGCGAGGATCTGCGTCTGGTGGGCGTGGCCGCTGACCTGCGGACGTTACTGCTCAGACTTGGCCCAAGACGGTGGCGGGGACGGCCGATCGGGGACGAGATCATCGACTGGGCCGTGATCGAGAGGCTCAGCCCCGGCCCGGGGCCGGATGCCGGGCCGCGCATCCCGCACCCGGGCCTGCGCAGGCTGCGCCTGGCGGAGCTCGCCCACGTGCTGGAAGCACTCGGCAGGCACGAGCGCCAGGAACTGCTGGCCAGCCTCGGCTACGAGATCGCCGCGGACGCGCTCGGGCAGATGCAGGCCGACGACCTGACCGCGCTGCTGCGCGCAGCCGCCCCAGCACGGGCGGCCAAGCTGCTGGCGGCGATGGAACCCGGCGAGGCGCTACGCGCGCTGCGCCGCCTCCCCCCGTGCGATCGGCCTGGCCTGCTGGACCGGATGCCCCCGCAGGCGCAGCTTGAGCTGGGGTCCCTGCTGGCCTATCCGGGGGAGAGGGCCGGGGGTGTCATGACCATCGTGCTGGCGTGCGTGCGTCCCGGCGAGACGGTTGAGCAGGCCCGGCGCGGGCTCAGCAGGCAGGACGGGTACCGGACCGGGATCGGCTCGGTGGCCGTGCTCGATGAGTCCGGCCAGGTGGCCGGGGACGTTCCCGTCTTTGACCTCCTGCTCAGCGACGGCGCGCGGCGCGTGTCCGACCTGATCGACCCCGGTAATCCGCCGGTGACCCTCCACCCGGACGCCCCGCTGGGCACGGTCACCGCCACGCTCATGGAATCGCGGCGGCCCTCCCTGCTGGTCGTGGACAACGCAGGCCATCCCCTCGGCAGGATCCGGCCCGAAGATGTGCTCGATGCCCTGGTACCCGGCAGCTGGCGGCTGCGCCCGCAACTGCCACGGTGAAGGCGGTCCGTCGCCCGTGAGCGGTTCGTTAGGGATAGCCATGAGGTCGTTAGGCCTCTGTATGCGCCCGCCAGCGCGGCGCGATTACGGTCTAACGTCGTTGGATGTGAGCGCGACAAGACTGATGGTCGTGCCGGTGCATACCGGACCGGGAGTGGTTTGCCTCCGGTGCGGGCGGCTGCCGAACGGAGAGCGTCTCGGGATCGCTTTTTACCGCCGAAGCCCGTCTGGCCACGGTAATGGGAGCAGGTCAGCCATGGATGCAGCTAAGCGCCCAGGCGATGAGGGAGATGCTCGAGCCGCTCGGCGTGACCCGGATCCAGGTGGACCCGGGCGTGATCGTGGTGAGCCCCCCGGCCTCGCTGTCAGCGTGATAAGCGGTCCCCGGGGGCTGCACGCGCTGGTACGGGTACAGATGACGCCGGGCGTGGATCCGGATCGTTTCGAGGCGTACCTCCGTGACGAAGCCGGCGTGGCCGAGGCGTGGCGGCTGGCGGGCGACTGCGACTTCGAGGTCCGGCTCTCCTGCCGGAGCCTCGCCGATCTGGACGCTACGGTGGCCCAGTTCCGCGACGCAGGTGGCATCACCTCCACCACCCTCGTGCTGCACCGCGTCCGCATGGAAGCGTGATGAGCATCTGGCCGCTCACGGCGCAGCCCGCCGAGTCGGTTGGCGGTGTCCGCCTGGCCCAGATCGCTGATCGTTTCGGCACCCCGGCGTATGTGCTTGACGAGGAGCACGTGCGGGCCCGCTGCCGCGAATACAGCAAAGTCATGGCCCCGCACGAGGTGGCCTACGCCAGCAAGGCGTTCTGGTGCCGCGCGATGGCCCGCTGGGTCGCCGAGGAGGGCCTCTCGCTGGATGTCTGCTCCGAGGGTGAGCTGGTCGTGGCCAGCGCGGCTGGCTTCCCGCCCGGGCGCATCCTGCTGCACGGGAACGGCAAGACGCCGCAGGATCTGACGGCGGCACTGGACTACGGCGTCGGCCGGATCGTTGTTGATTCCCCGGGTGAGGCCGCCCAGCTTGCCGTGCTGGCCGCGCTGGGCGGCCGGCGGCAGAAGGTCCTCGTCCGGGTCATCCCCGGAGTCGACGCCCACGTGCACCGGGCGGTGACCACAGGCACCGAGGACCAGAAGTTCGGCCTGTCGATCGCCTCAGGCGAGGCTGCCGGGGTGGCCCGGAGCATCCTCCGTGAGCCTTCCCTCGAACTGGCCGGCGTGCACTGCCACATCGGATCACAGATCACCAGACTGGATGACTTCGAGACGGCGGCCCGCCGCCTAGTCGCCTTCATGGCCGGGCTGGGCGGCCTGCCCGAGCTGAACCTCGGCGGCGGTCACGCGGTGCCCTACCGGCCCGGGGAGCAGGGCCTGGACATCGCCGCCTTCGCAGAGCGGATCACCGGCGCGGTCGGGCAGGAATGCGCCGCGCACGGCATCCCGGCGCCGCGCCTGACCGTCGAGCCAGGGCGCGCGATCGTCGGCCCGGCCGGGGTGACGCTGTACCGGGTGATCACCGTGAAGCACGGTGTGCGATCCCTCGTCGTCGTGGACGGCGGCATGAGCGACAACCCGCGGCATGCCCTGTACGGCAGCCGTTACCACATCGCGCGGGTCGGCAGCCCCGCCGCTGACCATACGGAAACCATGACCGTCGTGGGGAGGCACTGCGAGGCCGGGGACGTGCTGGTCCCCGACGCGCGCCTGCCCGGCGACATCCGCCCGGGCGACCTGCTCGCGGTGCCTGTCACCGGCGCCTACCACCACGCCATGGCCTCCAACTACAACCACTTCGCCAGGCCCCCGGTCATCGCCGTCTTCAGCGGCCGGGCCCGGCCGCTGATCCGCCGCGAGACGGACGAGGACATGCTGCGCCGCGACGTCGGCTAACCGTGGGCACATCGCGCCGATCCGGCCACCGTGTTCCTGGCCACGACGCCTGTCCCGCACCATGGTCCCGGGTGCCATGGCCACTGCGCCGATCGGAGCGACGGTATGGCGGTCACCCCCACCTTCCCTAGCCGTGACTCGTTGCGCCGGCTGCGGTTCCGTCCACTGGACGCGGTGGTCGGCGCGGGGGTTTTCCTGCTGTTGTACGCCGTGGTCCGGGTCGGCGCGAGCGCGCACGTCCCGATCCATCCCGGTCAGGTGTCTGCGATCGGCACGTCACCGTCCCGGCTGCCCTATTACGCGGCCCGCAGCCTGCTGCGCATGTTCGTCGCCCTGTTCTTCGCTTATACGTTCAGCCTGGGCTACGCCTACCTGGCCGCGCGGAACCGGCGCGCCCGGCGGGTGATGATCCCAGCGCTGGACATCCTGCAGTCCGTGCCGATCCTGGGCTTCCTCGCCGTGACGGTGACCTTCTTCCTAGCCCTGTTCCCCGGGTCCGAGCTCGGGCTGGAGGCGGCGTCGGTCTTCGCCGTCTTCGCCTCCCAGGCCTGGAACATCACGTTTTCCTTCTACCATTCACTGGTCACCCAGTCCGGTGAGCTGGACGAGGCGAGCCGGCTCATGGGGCTGTCCCGGTGGAAACGGTTCTGGAGCATCGACGTGCCCGGCGGGGCGATCGGGCTGGTCTGGAACGGGATGATGAGCTTCGGCGGCAGCTGGTTCTTCCTCACCGCCTCGGAACTGATCATCGTCGGCGGCCACCGCTACACGCTGCCCGGGGTGGGCTCCTATGTGGGCGTGGCGGAGGAGCGGGGCCAGCTCGGTCACGTCGTCTGGGGCATCATCACCATGATCGTCATGATCCTGGCGGTCAACGTGGTGTTCTGGCGGCCGCTGATCGCCTACGTGGAACGGTTCCGCCTGGAACAGACCGAGTCGGACCAGAAGCCCAGATCGGTGGTCTTGGGCCTGCTGCGCCGGTCAAGCTGGCCAGCCCTGGCCGGGCGGGGCCGGCGCGCCGTCGCGGAGCCGGTCAACCACCTGATGGGCGCCGCGACTGGGATCGATGACCGGAGCCTGGTCAGCCACGCCGCGCGGCGGCGGGCCGCGGATATCGCCTTTGGCGCGGTCGTGGCGGCCGTGCTGGGCTACGGCCTGTACAGCATGCTGGCCTACATCGCTGCCGGCCAGCAGGGTCTGGGCGTCCTGGGGCACGCGTTCGGCCTGGGCTTCCTGACGTTCCTGCGGGTCGCCGTGGTGGTGGCGGCGTCGGTGATCTGGGTGCCGGTGGGCGTCTGGATCGGTTTCAACCCCCGCGTCGCGCAGTACCTGCAGCCGGTGGTGCAGGTGTTCGCCAGCTTTCCGGCGAACTTCATCTTCCCGTTCGCGATCGTTGTCTTCCTGGACATCGGGCTCAGCCTGAACTACGGCAGCATCCTGCTGATGGCCCTGGGGACCCAGTGGTACATCCTGTTCAACGTGATCGCCGGGGCCAGCGCGGTGCCCTCGGACATGAGGGAAGCCATGGATAACCTCGCGGTGCACGGCTGGGAGCGGTGGCGGCGGATGGTCCTTCCGGCCGTGCTCCCGGCCTACGTCACCGGGGCGATCACCGCGGCCGGAGGGGCGTGGAACGCCTCCATCGTGGCCGAGATCGTGATCTACAACCGGCATGTGCTGGCAGCCCGCGGCCTCGGCAGCTTCATCAGCCAGGCGACCGCGCGCAATAACTTCCCCGAGATCATCGCGGGCATCCTGGTCATGGCCGTCTATGTCACCGGGCTGAACGCGCTGCTGTGGCGGCGGCTGTACAGCCTCGCCGAGTCGAAGTACGCGCTGGCATGACCGGGCCGCTGATCAGCGTCCGCGCGCTGGGCAAATCGTTCTCCGGGCCGGAGGGCCACCCGGTGCCGGTGCTCGACGGCATCACGCTGGACGTCAGCGAGGGCGAGTTCGTCGCGTTGCTCGGCCGCAGCGGCAGCGGCAAGTCCACCCTGCTGCGCTGCATCGCCGGCCTGATCGCACCGACCGAGGGCGAGGTGCTGTTCCGCGGCCGGCGGCTGGTAGGGACCAACCGGGACACCACGATGGTGTTCCAGACGTTCGCGCTGCTGCCCTGGCTCACCGTGCAGCAGAACGTGGAGATCGGGCTGGAGGCGCGGGGGGTGGCGCCGGCGCCGCGGACCGAGCGGGCGCTGCGCGCGATCGACATGGTGGGCCTGGACGGGTACGAGTCGGCTTATCCCAAGGAACTGTCCGGCGGAATGCGCCAGCGTGTCGGTTTCGCCCGTGCCCTCGTCGTGGAGCCGGCCGCGCTGCTGATGGACGAGCCATTCAGCGCGCTGGACGTGCTCACCTCGGAGAACCTGCGCGGCGAGCTGCTGGAACTGTGGGAGGGCCAGCGGTTCCCGACCAAGACCATGGTCATGGTCACGCACAACATCGAGGAGGCGGTGCTGCTCGCCGACCGGCTCCTTGTCCTGGGCACCAACCCCGGCCGGATCCGGGCCGACATGCGCAACCCGCTGGCCCGGCCGCGCCGCCGGCGCACCCCGGAGTTCGAGGAGCTCGTCGACCAGATCTACCGGATGATGACCCAGCGGGACAGCGCTCCCGCGGCGGCCCCGGCCCGGCCCGGCGCTCAGGGCGGCGGCACCATCGGGGATTCGCCGCTGCCGCAGGCGACGGTGGACGGCCTGTCCGGCCTGGCTGAGGTCCTGCTTGGCCGGCACGACGGCGCGGCCGACCTGCCCGACCTGGCCGAAAACCTGGGCCTTGAGGTGGACGACCTGCTCCCGCTCGTCGACGCGCTGGTGCTGCTCGGCTTCGCCGGGCTGCACGGAGAGCGGCTGACACTGTCCCGCGGCGGCCGCGTCTTCGCGGGCGCCAGCATCCAGGACAGCAAGGAGATATTCGCCCGGGCCGCCCTGGACCGCGCGCCGCTGGTACGCACCATCTTCCGGGCCCTGCGCGGCAGCCTCGACGGCAACCTCCCCGCCGGCTTCTTCACCGACATCCTGCGTACCCGCGTCGGGGAGGACGAGGCGGCCAGGCAACTGGACGTGGCCGTGAACTGGGGCCGCTACGCCGAGCTGTACGCCTACGACGCGACCCGCGGCCAGATCATCCGCGAAGAGCACGGCATCGGCGCCACCCTGGCCGACCGGCCCGAACCAGCGCGGCGCGGCACCCTGCACCTGTACCTGGGCTCCGCACCAGGGTCCGGGAAGACCTTCACCATGCTGCGGGACGGCCGCACGCTGCGTGATCACGGTGAGGACGTCGTGGTCGGATTCGCCCAGGCCCGCGGCCGGCCCCGGACCGCCGAGGCCATGCGCGGCCTGGAGACTGTCCCCGCCCGCCAGGTCCACAGGGGCGAGGCCGGCGGCCTGCCTACCCGCCAGGAGATGGACCTCGACGCCGTGCGGGCCCGCAAGCCTGCCGTGGTCCTCGTCGATGATTTCGGCTGGCACGCTGCTGCCGTCGGGGCGCTGCGGGACGCGGGGATCGACGTCATCAGCACCGTCGACGTGCGCGATCTGGAGCGCACCGCCGACGAGGTACGCCAGATCACGGGCCAGCCCGCGGCAGCCACGGTGCCCGACGCGGCCCTCGCGCAGGCCGACGAAGTCAGGTTCCTCGACAACTCTCCCGAGGCGCTGCGCAAACGGCTGGGACACGGAAACATCTACCCTCCCGGTCAGGCCGGCGAGGCACTCAATGGCCTGTTCCAGACGGCGACCCTGGCCGCGCTGCGCGAGATCGGGCTGCGGGTCATCGCGGAGACTCTCACCGCACCCGGAAGCACCCGCCAGCGGGAGCCGCTCGACGTGCTGGTGGCGGTGACAGCCCCAGCGCAGGCCGATGCGCTCATCCGGCGCGGCGCCCGGCTGGCCCGGCGGGGCAACGCGAGATGCACGGTGCTCACGCTCGGCCCGCCGGCCGGGACGCCAGGAGGCTGGACCGCCGCGGTCCAGCCTCTGGCGCAGGACACTGGTGCTGCCGTCATCGTCCGGGAGGGCCGGGACACTGTCGCGGCCATCGCCCAGGCGGTACGTGAAACCGGCGCCCGCCACCTCGTCATCGCCGCCCCTCCGGCCGGACTGCTCGACCGCTGGCGCCCCGGCCTGGCCGAGCGGCTGGCCAGCCAGCTCCCCGATGTCCACCTGCACATCACGGCGGGCCAGGCCCGGCCATCCGGGGCAGTCCCGGACGGCGGGGACCCCCCGGACAGCGCGCCGGGCGCCACGGGCAGGCAGGCGCACGCCGCCGTCCGGGTCTACCTGGGCTACGCGCCAGGCTGCGGTATCACCAGCGCGATGCTGGAAGAGGCCGGGCGGCGACGATCACGCGGAGCCGACGTGGTGGTGGCGACCGCCGACTGCCGCGGCCGGGAGGGCGTGAGCGCTGCGCTGGAGGGCCTGGAGGTGATCGGCGACGGCACCTCCCTCGACACCGGCGCTGTCCTGGCCCGCCACCCCGAGGTGGTCTGCATCGACGACCTGTCAGCGGCCGACCCTGGCGGTGAGAGCCGTTTCGCCGCGGCCCGGCAGCTCGCCGACGCGGGCATCACCGTCGTGGCCACGGTTCACCTCGGCGGCCTGCAGGACGGCGACGGCGCAGCCGGTGACACCCTGGACGAGGCGGCCGTCCTCGCGCTCGCTGATGAGATCGAGCTGGTAGACGCCCCGCCCTCGGCCCTCGCCGACCGGGTGAAGCGGGGCGAGATCGTGCCCGCCGGAGGAACCGAGCACGCACTGCAGACGGACTACTCACCGGAGACACTCGGGGCCAGGCGCGAGCAGGCGTTCACCATCGTGGCCGAGCACGCCGAACGCCGGCTGGCCGCCTACCGGGGCAGCGGCGCCGGCAGCGAGGCGCGCCCCCGGATCCTGGGCTGCGCCGCACCCCGGCCTGGCATGGAGCCGCTCATCAGGCGCTCGGCCGCACTGGCGGCCCAGCTGGCCGGGGATTTCCTGGTGGCCGTCGTCACGCCCGCGCCCGCATCCGCTGAGCTGGGCCAGCTGCTGGCCGGGTACGACGCGCTGACATCGCAGCTCAGTGGCCAGTTCACCGCGCTGCAGGGCAGCCCGGCCGATGCCCTCGCGAAGTTCGCACACCAGCACCAGGTCACCGAGATACTCCTGGCCCGTGACCCCGGCGCTAGCCGCCACCGCGTCCTGAACGAACTCGCCCGCAGGGCCGGCGACGCCGAGGTGCACGTCCTGCCCGCACAGGCCCGCTAGCAGCGCGCAGCGGCGGGTCGTGCGCCCGGAACCAGGGCCGGAGCCGGGCGGGTATAGTCGGGCGCGGTGAGCCGGGAAGCCTGGTCGGCAGCGTTCGAGCGCAAGGGCTCATCATGCATCGTCGTTACCCGTCGTCAGCGCTGGGCGCGCACTGGCGCGCGGAGGTGCTCCGGACCAACTTGTGGCTGGTCCCGGGGATCGAGGTCGTCGCGGCCATCGTGCTGTTCGCCATTACGCTGAGCCTGGACCGTGCCGCCTACCGTGGCGAGTTCGGCCTCCCCTCCTGGGTCATCAGTGGCACGGCAGACGCTGCCCGGCAGATTCTCACCGCGATCGCCGCCGCCGTTATCACGGTGATCGGCGTCGTGTTCTCGATCATCCTGGTGACGCTCACCCTTGCGTCCACCCAGTTCGGGCCGCGGATGCTGCGGAATTTCATCCGGGACCGGGGCACTCAGCTGACCCTCGGCACCTTTGTCGCGACGTTCGTGTACGCCGTGCTGGTCCTCGTCTCGATCGGCCCGGGATCCCACGGAGACTTCGTCCCGCACATTGGCGTCACGGTCACACTCGCGCTGATGGCCGCCGACATGGGCGTGCTGATCTACTTCATCCATCACACGTCCACGTCGATCCAGCTCCCGCAGGTGATCGCGAGCATCGCCTGGGACCTGTCAGAGGCCATTGATGTGCAGGGCGGCCCGGACAGCAGGCTGGGCCTGGCCGGTGACCGGGAGAGCGGCCCGTCATCGGCGGAACTGCTTACCCGGATGCAGGAAGGCGGCGGCGTGGTCCGGGCACCCGCGAGCGGCTATCTGCAGTTCATCCGGCACCTGAGCCTGGTGCGGTTCGCCGCTGAGTCGGACGCGGTCATCGCCTTGAACTACCGGCCGGGTCATTTCCTCGTCCAAGGGCACCCGTTCGCCTCGGTGTGGCCGCCCGAGGCGGCCGGCCGGGTGGGTGAGGCGCTGGGGAGCGCGCACATCACGGGGCCCTACCGGACCCTCACGCAGGACATCTCCTTCGGCATCGACCAGCTGGTCGAGATCGCGATTCGGGCGCTGTCACCTGCCGTCAACGACACTTTTACCGCTTTGACCTGTATCGACTGGCTGGGCGACAGCCTCTGCAAGATCACGGGCAGATGGCATCCGGCCCGGGTGCATCGGGACAGCCAGGGGTTCATCCGGGTCATCACGGCTGAGCCGAGCCACGAGCGCCTCGTGCAGCGCGCGTTCGAGAAGATCCGCCAGGCCAGCCTGGGCATGCCCGCAGTCATGATCCGCCAGCTCGAAGCGCTCGCGAAGATCATGGCCGAGACGTGCAGCGCCAGGCAGCGCCGTGTACTACTGGACCAGGCCGCCATGATCCAGCGGGCCAGTGAGCGCTCTGTGCCCGAGGCGGCGGACCGGGATGACGTCTGGCGCCGGTACGAGGCCGTGCTCGCCGCGTCCGCTTCGGTGGTGCCGTGACTCCTGGGTGGCGGGGCTGGCTGGGGCCTAGGCTTGCGTGGGTGGCTTCGGCTTCGCGGCCAGACGAGCCGGCTCCAGGCTCAGACGAGCCGGCTCCGCCCCCGCTGGCCCCTGGGCAGCAACGGTGGCGGCTTCTTCCGCGTGCGCAGTGATGATCCCGGGGCGCTGGCGGCTGCCCGGGAAGGCGCGCTGGCCGCTCTGCGGGAGATGGCAGGCGAGGAGGAGTCTGGGGCATCCAGCGCTCGCGGGAGCTGCGTGACCACCCGCGTCCGCTGACAGGCAGAGAGCGCGCGGTGATGCGCAAGGCTGCGGCGCCGCTGCTGCGGGACCTGGCGGCCAGCGGTATGAGCCTGCCGGACATCCGGGACGAGGCCCACGAGGACCGGGGAACCGGGACAGTCTGCGCCTGGATCCAGGGACCAGGCCGGACCGGCGAAGGCATCAGCGTCCCGCTGGATTGCTCACCGGCCGAGCAGATGGTGCAGCTGGCGGAGCAATTCCAGAACTGGGCGGCCGACCAGCTGCACGATGCCGGGCTCCCGCCCGGATGGCCCGGTTCCCCGTGCATCAAGCCTCCCACCGGCTTTCAGCGGACCTCAGGGATGGAGCCGCGATATGGGCGTGCCCGGGAAATGGGCGCGTGATCTGGGAGATCGGTGGGCTGGTGAACCCGTCCGGACTGGCCAAGCGGACCAGGAACCAGGGCCACCAGGCTTAGCGCGGTAACGCGTTCAGGCCTGCTGGATGCCTAGCTCAGCGTCATAGCTGATAGAGCAGTATGGGGGTATGGGGTCGATCCCCCCTCGGACACATTGGGGTTCAAGTCCCTGGGACACAATCCCTGCGGATCCGAGGTCAGCGGTGCGACGCA
>Ga0187883_10000355_pt1 | contig 29904 bp, 31 predicted proteins | sample June2016WEW_20_1_2_FD_132966 | JGI IMG/M metagenome (GOLD analysis project Ga0187883, IMG submission 132966) | Peatland microbial communities from SPRUCE experiment site at the Marcell Experimental Forest, Minnesota, USA - June2016WEW_20_10 | ecosystem: Environmental > Terrestrial > Soil >...
CAGCTTCCTCAATATTCGGGTCGGAGACATCCACGCCGCGTACGCCGAATGGAGCGCCCGGGGCGCGCAGTTCCTGACGCCGCCGAAACAGCACCAGTACGAGATCCGTTGCTACATCCGAGACCCCGATGGTTACATCATCGAGGTCGGGCAAACCACCGACCCACACGGTGACTGGTGGCCCGCCGACTGGTTATCGATCAACCCAGGCGGGCAATCCGACTGAACCCCGTCTCCTCGAGGTCACGAAGAACGCCGTCGCGCCTGACCCGGAGGGCAGCGTCCTCTCGGCTATGCCTTGCGGAGAGCACTCGGACGCCGTCGACCGCGGGCGGTCAGGCATGCCGAGAGATGGGTCGCGCGGCCTCGGGATGTCCCTGTTGGTGTTGGTTACAAGGCCAGATCAGTTGGCGAATCAGTCCCCCTTCCGTCGGCATCACCGTGACGAGAGATGTCCCGACGTGGTGTCACCTCCCCGCCAGAAGTCGGGAGGTCCACCACTGATGGGGATCCACCAAACAGGTCAGGACGGGTTTCAGGTCGGTTCTGCCCGAGGACATCGACTGGGAGCCGCTTCCGGCGATGTGCGTGTGCCTCGGACGAGCTGTGCTGACCAGGCGGCTCGCTCCGGGCAGGATGGCACGTCGGTTAGCCCGAGGCGTTGGCAGCCAGCTCCGTCAGCCGGCGTTCGAGAAAGCGTCGTTCGGCGCCGTCATCGGTGAGTGACCGCGCCCGACGATATGCGTCCCGTGCCTCCTCGGTCCGCCCGAGGCGGCGCAGGAGCTCGGCCCTTGTCGAGTGGAGGTAGCGGAAGTCCTCCAGACCGAGTTGGTCGACGATGCGAAGGGCAGCCTCAGGACCCTCGGTCTCGGCGACGGCGATGGCACGGTTCAGCTCGACTACGGGCGAACCGGTCAGGACCGAGAGCTCCTGGTACAGAGAGGCGATCCGCTCCCAGTCACAGGGTGTCTCGGCATGCAGTGAGGCGATGGCGGCCTGCAGGACGTAGGGTCCCCGGCCCCCTAGGGAGAGGGCACGATCGAGCTCGGCACGGCCGGCGGCGATCTGCTCGGGGCTCCACCGGGAGCGGTCCTGATCGTCGAGTAGGACGAGCTCCCCGTCGTCGAAACGGGCCTCACGACGAGAGTCGTGGAGGAGCATCATCGCAAGCAGCCCGTGGACCTCGGGGTCGTCTGCCAGCAGTTCCGCGAGGGCGCGTCCTAGCCACAGGGCTTCGGCTGCCAGCTCTTCCCGGCCGCCATAGCCCTCGTTGAAGATGAGGTAGACGACGGCGAGGACGGCCTCGAGTCGTTCCCGGAGCAGGTGGCTCGGCGGCACCCGGAACGGGATCCGTGCCGCTTTGATCTTGCGCTTGGCGCGGACCAACCGCTGCGCCATGGTCCGTTCCGGCACGAGAAAGGCGCGGGCGATCTCGTCCGTGGTGAGCCCGCCCAGGGTGCGCAGCGTCAACGCCACTTGTGCCTCGACAGCGAGCGCCGGGTGGCAGCAGGTGAAGATGAGCTCGAGCCGCTCGTCGGGGAACGACGAGGCACCGACTGCCACCACAGTTGGGTTGTCTTCGGCCAAGAGGCCGGACTTGGCGGCGAGCACCCGATTTCGGCGGATGCGGTCAGTCGCCCGGTTCCGCGCCGTTGTCATCAGCCAGGCTCGCGGGTTGGCGGGCATCCCGTCGCGAGGCCATCTTTCGGCAGCGATGGCGAAGGCCTCCTGGGCGGCCTCCTCGGCGAGGTCAAAGTTGCCCAGGTAGCCGATCAAGCTGGCCAGGACCCTGCCCCACTCCTCGCGGAAGACTTGTTCGAGCGTCACCTCCAAAATGCCTCCGAGGGTCGGATCTCGACGGCACCCCCGAACCGTGCTTGCGGGACGCGGGCGGCCACCTCGATGGCTGCGTCGAGGTCGTCCGCCTCGAGGACGAACCAGCCGCCGATGGCCTCCTTCATCCCGACGAAGGGGCCGTCGGTGGTCAGCGTCTTGCCGCCCTCGACCCGGACCGCCGTGGCGTTCTCGGGGAGCCCCAGGGGCAGACCGGCGGTCACGCCTGGCGTCTGGAGGAGGGTTCCGTAGTCGGCGCGGATCTGCTTCTGCTCCTCCTCGGAGAGTGCTTCCCACTGCTCGGAGCCCGGGAGCGGCGCTGTGCCCTGGTAGATCAGCATGACGTACTTCATTCGCTTCCTCCTCGGTACTGGTTCCTTGAGACGAACGGCGAGCCCCGAAATCGACAGGGTGACGCCGAAATCTATGTCGGTTCCGCCGTATCGAGGCATCCCGTCCGGCGCGTCGACACCAACCAGAGGCCGGTGATGATCTCGCGCTGTTGGCGCTTGTCGCTTGGGTGAGGTCAGGCACGAGAAGGTGCTCTCCGCCTCAGCTTGTTCGCGCCGCACGTCGTTGTCTGTTAGACGGTGCCGACACGGCCGGCGCTTCCTCAAAGACCCGGACGCGGCGCTCGCCGGCGCCTGGGAAGGGGCGACCCGAAACCACTTACCCGCTGCCCGAAATCGAGCTCCGCAAACTCTCGCTCGCCAGCGCGCCGACTCACCGTCACAGCCAGTAGGGCTGCTGTCATCCCGAAGGTTGACACATGCCGATAGCGGAATATATTAGACAAGTGGCCCGCGCCTCTACGACGTCGGATGTCTTCAACGCAATTGCCGAGGCACACCGTCGCGAGATTCTGGACACGCTGATGGCAGGCGAGAAGGCAGTCGGGGCGATCGTGAACGACCTCTCGATGTCCCAGCCTCAGGTTTCAAAACACCTGCGGGTGCTCAGCGAGGTGGGACTCGTCAGGTGCCGGGCGGAGGGGCGTCGCCGGTTGTACCGCGTGGAACCCGCGCACCTTCGGCCGTTGCGCGAGTGGGTGGCCAAGTACGAGCAGGCGTGGAACGACCGGATGGACCGGTTGGATGACTACCTACAAGAGCTACAACAAGGAGAGCCGCAGTGACACCTCATCGGCATGGGTCCGCAGTCGTCGAATTCCCGAACGAGCTCGAGATCGTCACCACTCGAGAGTTCGACGCTCCGATCGAGCTCGTCTTCGACGTGTTGACGCAACCGGAGCATGTGCGCCAATGGTTCGCTCCATTCGAAGACAAGGTGACGGTGTGCTCGATCGACCTGCGGGTCGGGGGGAACTACCACATTGTGTTCGTGACGCCAGAGGGAACCGAGTGCTCGTTTCGTGGGACTTACCTAGAGATCGAGCGGCCGACCCGGATCGTCGACACGTGGCTGTTCGAAGGTTGGCCGGATGCGAAGGCGGTCGAGACGGTAGACCTGCACGAGACTGACGGAGTGACGAAGGTGAAGATGAACCTCGCGTTCCGTGACCAAGCTGGCCGTGACCACATGACCACGACCGACGGCCAGGAAGACAGCTGGGACAAGATGGAGGATTACTTGAGGTCGCTGCTCGAACCAAAGTGATCCGCCTCTGAGTAGTGAGGTTCGGGCCAAGAACTCAGTGCGTGGTTCGCGAGCGTGCCCGCCGCGCTTCCGATTGCCGGCGAGCTTCGGTCAGACCGCTCCCGCTGCTGCAGGCGAGAGCGGCCCGGAGCTCATCGCCCGGGGGCGCTTCGGGAACGGTCGCGGCTCAGAAGCACCGGGACGGTCCACAACGAGCCGGACCCTCCTTGAAACCCTTCGTCGAGTCGTTCAACGGCCGGTCACGAGACGAGCTACTCAACGTCGAGGAGTCGGCAGCGGGTCAGTGTCACGTTGAGAAATAGGCTCATCGGGCAGGGCGGCAATCGAACCAAGAAAAGGGACTATGAAACTTCTCCTCACTTCGTCTGGCATCACGAACACGAGCATCCACGACGCGCTTCTCGGGCTACTGGGCAAGCCGATTGAGGAGTCCAGCGCCCTCATCATTCCGACCGCGATATACCCCTTCCCCGGCGGTGCTGGCCACGCATGGGAGGCGATCTGTGGAAGGAGCAAGAGTCCCTTCGCCGGATTGGGTTGGAAGTCTTTGGGAGTGCTGGAGCTCTCCGTGCTGCCCAGCATCGACGAAGAGTGTTGGGTCCCGGCGGTCCAGGAGACCGACGCCCTGCTGGTTTGGGGCGGCGATCCAGTGTTCTTGTCGTACTGGATGCGGCGCTCCGGGCTTGCAGACGTCTTGCCTTCGCTGCCTAGCGACTCGGTTTACCTGGGGGTGAGCGCCGGGAGCATCGCAGCAACCTCCACCTTTGCCGAGACTTACCGTGAACCGCGTCGCGGCAGCGGTGAAGCGCTCTCGACGGAAGACATCGTGTTCGATACACCCAATGGCGAACTTCGCATGATCCTGGTCAAGGCTCAGGGAGTCGGACTGGTTGATTTTGCGATCATTCCGCACGTAGACAACGCCGATCACCAAGACATGGCCATCGCAGAACAATGGGCCGCGAGGATGCAGGCGCCGACGTACGCGATCGACGACCAGACCGCCATCAAGGTGACCGACGACAACGTCGAAGCCGTCTCCGAGGGGCACTGGAGGCTGTTTACCCCCTAGTACCACGCCGCTCAGACTCTTTTTCCTGATCAACGGCTAATTCGGAACTTCGTGCTTACGTCGGGTCCTCCTCGATGAACATCTGCCTCCGTCGGAGAAGCCCTCCCGTGATCGTCACAAGTAGGTCGCGGTGACGACCCCACTCTCGCCCAAAGATCAGCCACCGGCGCCCAGCCTGGGGTCGCCGCCTTAGTCGGCACTCAGAGGATGAAATTCGCCTTTCCGTCCGGAGCTTGGTGAGTGGACCCTGAAGACCTGCGCATCGGCCACACCGGCGGTCCCCCTGGCAGCTCAAGCACACCCACGTGGACGAAGCCGAGCCGCTCGTACAGTGCCGCGCTGCGTTCACTGCTGGCCTCAAGGTACGTCGGCAGTCCGGCCGAGTCGGCTTTCTCAAGAGTCGGCTGCATGAGCGCAGTTCCCAAGCCCCGTCCCTGCAACGCACTGCGCACTCCGACGAATCGGACGTAGTAGTGCGGCTCACGGAGGTGTCGCTCCTCCATCAGGCGCGCCACTCTTGTCGCGAGCAGCGATCGCGTCCCGAACGCCCGCACCCACTTCAGCGTCTCCTTCCCCGTCAAGGACTTCGGAAACTCCCACGCGCCGGGAGGCAGCGCGGCCACCGCGCCGTCATACGCAGGAGTCGTCCACACGGTCCCCCCGTTTCGCAGAACGTACTGCTCCATCTCAGCCGCAAACACTGTCCGTAGCCGTGACTTCAGTCGCAGACTGCCCGGAAGTAACCAGGTATACACGGGGTCGTTGAGGAACGCCTCGGCCAGCACGCCCGCCAGCCGCGGGACGTCGTCGGCTGTCGCGGGCTGCAGGGCCAGTTGCTCGACCCTGGGTCTCACTGGCTCTGATCCGGCGGCTGGCGGCGGTACGGCCATCTGCTACCCCTCCCATTTGACCAATGTGTAAGACACCGTCTTATACTGTGTCCTAATCCGGATGTCAACCTCGAATCGATCTACTCATCGCACCAAACTTCTCGAGGCGGCACGGGCGCTGCTGCGTGAACGCACCTACGGGAACATCACCGCCCGCGATCTGGTCGCCGCATCGGACACGAACCTCGGATCCATCGGCTACCACTTCGGCTCGAAAGAGGCGCTCCTCAACGAAGCGATCGGACTCGCGCTCGAGGAGTGGGCCGACGCGATCATCCACGCGACCCGCCCCGACTCAGGCCCCGGTCCACTGACGCTGACGAAGTCGCTACGGACCGTCCTCGACGAGTACGACTCGATCCGCCCCTACTACCACGCCTACATCGAAGCGCTCGCACGAAGCGCCCGCTCGCCGGAACTCCGCGCACAACTCGCCGCCCACTACAACCGCCAACGCGACCGTATCGCGGGCTGGCTCACCGACTCGCTCCCCGACAGGATCGATCCCAACGACGCCCGCCACCTCGCGTCGCTGATGATCGCCACCGTCGACGGGCTGCTCATCCAGACGTTCATCGACGCTGACAACGCACCCACCAGCCAGGACCTCGCCGCCGCCACCGCCCAGAAGCTCCCTCCCGAACAAACCCACTTCGGCTCAGGCCGCGTGCCCCGAGCGTGATCCCACGCCCGAGGGTCCGGCGGTTGGGGCACGAAAGTGCTGTTGAACGGCGACGACGTTGTAAAATCCGACAACGTGAGTGGCGGTGGTGAGACTATGTTCGAACCCCTCCTGGCCCGCTGAACTGGGGTTATGCAGCGCGAGAGCCTGAGCTTGGGCAAATTTCGGGTGCCACATGGCTCGCCGCAAGGTCGGCGCCGGAAGTGATGAGACTACGTTCGAACCCCTGACTGGGCGTCACCGGAGTCGGACATGCCCCTACCCCCGAACGGCGAGACGGGGCTGGATCGACCCGGGGCGCACGCCCGTGCCGTTTGTCACTGCGTCATTCGACGTGAAGTTCCACCGCCCCACCCCGCTCGGTCCCACCGTCCGGCTCACCGCATGGCCCCAAGATGTCGACCCGTCGCGGATTATCGTCAGATCCGAGGTAATCGTCGACGACAGGTTGAGGGCATCCATGACCGCGACGTGGGCTCGCTTCCGCCCTCGCTGAGTAGGACACGCTCCAGCAGCAGCGTTGCCACCCGGCCTCCCGTCCGCTTATCCACAAGGTGCCGGTCAGGGGCGCGCATCAGGCGTCCTCGCCCCCAGTCCTCCTCGGCCGGGTCCAGTCGCTTCGGCTGATTCCGCCGATCTCGGGGGTTCGAACATCGTCATTTGCCTCGGTCGGCGAACGGTCGCGAGAAACCCCACCTACCAGGGCATTCGTTGTGATTCCTACAACGAAGTGGAGGTGAGCGGACTCGAACCGCCGACTTCCACGTTGCGAACGTGGCGCTCTACCAGCTGAGCTACACCCCCAAGTGAATGCCTTCGGTGCCCGGCTGGGCGTCCCGACGGCATCTGTCGCCTGGGGTCCCCACGATAGCGGAGGCCTCGCGATGCCTTTCGGCGATGGTGGGGCGCAGCGGGCAGGGATCGCCTCAGCGGCCGGCAGGCCGATACGAGCCGACGGCCGGCACGGACCATCCCGACCCTGACATGAGCGGTGCAGCCCGCCGACCGTAGCGCGAGCCGGTGTAACCCGAGGGCGTATAGCCCGCAAAGGTGTGCCGGGTGCCGACGGCGACCACCTGGCGCCGGCTCTCCAGCACCTCGGTGGCGTGACGGCGGGTCTCGAGCGCGATCACCTTCTGGGCTCGCTCGACCGCGGCGCGGTGGAAGTGGATCAACAAGGCGATGTAGGCAGCCGTGCAACCGAGGCCGAGGTACGCCGCGTCCCATATGACGCGCGCCGCTGGGACGATGCCGACGAGGAAGAACAGGAGCGTTGCTCCCACGAGGACGGACATGACGCGGCGCCGACGGGCGGCCGTGGCGGGTGAGGCAGACATAGCGGCTATCGGCATTGCTTGCGCCTGGGCAGGCTCCTCGGCCGGCGGCGGTATCACCTCGCCGCGGCGCTCCATGTGAAGGTGTTGGGTAGCGGCGGAGTAACCGATCATGGCTCCCGGCACCGATCCCCTGGCGCGCTCGGCTGCCACGACGGACCGGCCGGCGGAGCCCAACCGCACCAGTCTGCGGTGGTAAGAGCGGACGCCAGCCGTGAACTGGCGCTCCGATATCTTTCGCAACACCATCGGCGTGAGAGCTACGACCCACACGACCGCTAGGACGACCACGATCATGATGTTCACCGTCCTCGTACCATCCCCTGCCCTTCGTGAGACCCTACAAGCAGGCCTCTTGTGATTAGTGGATTTCCGTGCGGCGCCAGGTGCCGGAGCGTCCTCCCGTTTTCTCCCAGAGGCAGAGGTCACCGATCACCATCGACCGGTCTGCCGACTTGCACATGTCGTAGATGGTAAGAGCGGCGATGGCGCAAGCCGTCAACGCCTCCATCTCGACACCCGTGCGATCGACTGCTTCTACCTCGGTCTCCACCTCGACGCAGTCGTCGCCGATGGTGAAGTTGATGACCACCCCACCGACAAGCAGCGGGTGGCAGAGAGGGATGAGTTCGGCGGTTCGTTTCGCCGCTTGAATGCCCGCGATTCGCGCCGCTCCGAGAACGTCCCCCTTGTTGATGGCGTTGGAGGCGATGGCAACTGTTGTCTCCGGCATCATCTGCACCCTGCAACGGGCAAGGGCTCGCCGGTGGGTCGTCTCCTTGGGGGTGACATCCACCATCCGAGCCCGACCCAACGGGTCGAGATGGGTGAGGCCACGCTCGGGCATTGGGCCGAGTGTAGGCGGGCAGCCTCCGTTTTGTCCTTTCCAGGGCTGCGACCTGCGAGGACGTGCTGACGGCGGAATTCGGTCACACGGAACGGCTCGAAGTTCGTATGTCAAGCCCGGTCGCAGGGCAGATGGGCTGCGGCTCACCCGCCGATCTGGCTCATCGAGCGCCGGGGGCGGACGAAATCGACCTTTCCGATGCGGTGACCGGCCCACTTGAGCCCCACCGCCATCGCCGCCAGATCGGCCAACTCGTCGTCGCTGGCACCGCCCCGAAGGGGCGTGCGGAAGTCGTAGTCGTCCCGGGCGAACAGGCACGTCATGAACGACCCGTCGGCCGTCAGGCGCACGCGGTCGCAGTCGCCGCAGAACGGTTTCGTCACCGAAGGGATGACACCGATCTGGCCGGCGCCGTCCTCGTAACGCCAGCGAGAAGCTGGCTCCGGGCCGTGCTCCACCTCTTCGAGCGGGTGCACAGCGTGGATGGCGGCGACGATCTCGTCGGCGCCGACGACCTTGTCCATCGACCAGGTTCCATCGGCGTCGAGCGGCATGAACTCGATGAAGCGCGGCTGCACGCCCGTCTGCCGGCCGAACTCGGCGAAATCGACGATCTCGTCCTGGTTCCACCCTCTTACCACGACGACGTTCACCTTGACGGGGTCCAGGCCGGCCTCGACGGCTGCCGTGATGCCGGTGAGCACCTCGCTGAGGGCGTCGCGCCTCGTGATCTCGGCGAACCGCTCCCGCCTCAACGAGTCGAGGGAGATGTTGATCCGCTGCAGGCCGGCGTCCCGGAGCGGTTGAGCCATGCGGGCGAGCTTGGCGCCGTTCGTGGTCATGGCCACCTCGACAGGGTGACCGTCCGGACGACGGATCGCAGCCAGAAGTCGCACGAGAGTCGTGAGCTCGGCGCGGACGGTGGGCTCGCCGCCGGTGAGACGGATGGACCCGACGCCGAGGCGCTCGACGAACAGGCGAGCGATCCGCTCGATCTCCTCGAAGGTGAGGATCTCAGCACGCGGCAGCCACTTCAACCCCTCTGCGGGCATACAGTACGCACACCGGAAGTTGCAGCGGTCGGTGACCGAGATGCGGAGATCTCGGGCGACCCGGCCGTAGGAGTCCGTCAGCAGGCGCGTTCCTCCCGAGGACTCGGTGGCGGTCATCGCTGTCAGCTTAGGGGGCTGAGCTGGGAACTTCTGCGTTGACAGTGATACTTGTCAAGTGCATGCGGAGCTTTACAAGCCCGCACGTTCCAGCCCTGCTGTCTCGAAGCGCTCGATCGTCCCGAACACGATCACTTCGAGCATCTCCCCCTCCGAAAGGCCATCGCCATCTGGAACGATCGCCAGGCCGTTCGCCGCCGCCATGCCGGCGAGCTGGTGAGACATCTGACCGCCGGCGGCGCGGGCGCCGAGGCGTCCATCAGCCAGCCAGCGAACTTCGACCCGGACGAGGTGAGTCTTACCGTCCCGTGGGCGACGTAACCCCTCGACGGCGACGGCGGGAACGGTCGGTGGCGGGGCGGGCGCATGGCCGGCGAGCACGCGCAGCACCGGCAAGGCGATCGCCTGGTAGCTCACGAGCGACGAAACCGGGTTCCCAGGCAGACCGAACACCGGCAAGAGACGAGAACGTTCCCCTTCGCCAGCGCTCCGGAGCCAGCTGATCACGAGGGGCTTCGCCGGCCGGATGGCCACGCCCAGCTCGAGCACGCCGCCGCCCTCGGCCGAGGCGCCCAGCTTCCCGAGCACGATCTTGACGTAGTCGAATTCGCCCTTGCTGACACCTCCGGTCGTGAGAACGGCGTCGCAGGTGCCGAGCGCCCGCTCGAGGCCGGCGGTGACGGCAGCTTCGGTATCGCAGGCCAAGCCGAGATCCACGGCCACAAAGCCATCCCGCCTGAGCGTGGCGAGCATGGCGTGCCGGTTGGAGTCCCGGATCTGCCCGGGTGCGAGCGTCGGGGCGGAGCCGTCGCCGGCCAACTCGACAAGCTCGTCCCCCGTGATCATGACACCGACCCGCGGACGAGGGTGGACCGTGACGATGCCGGCGCCGACGCTCGCCAGCACTCCGATGTGGGCAGGGGAGAGCACGGTGCCTGCTGGGACGGCGACGGAGCCTGCCGCCAGATCGCTTCCGGCAGCCCGCAGGTGCGCCCCGGCTACCACCGCCTCGAGGATGCGAACCCGGCCGAGGTCCCTCCCCTCATCACTGCCGACGGCTTCGGTCCGCTCGACGATGGCGATGCCGTCGGCGCCCGCAGGGATGGGAGCGCCGGTCATGATCCGGACCGCCTCGCCCGGCCCGACGGCGACGCTCGGCGCCGTGCCGGCGCCGAGCACACCTACGACCTCCAGCTCGACGGGGGCGCCCTCAGTGTCGCCAGCTCGAACGGCGTAGCCGTCCATTGCCGTGTTGGCGAACGGAGGGACGTCCTCGGAGGCGACGACGTCGGCGGCGAGCACGTGGCCGAGGGCGTCGTCGAGGGGAATCTGGACGGCGGGCAGCGGGCGTGTGCCGGAGAGAGCCAGGCGTTGCACCTCGCTCAGCGGGACAAGGGACTCCTCGTCGTGACCCGGCATGCGTCTCCTCCGATGGGGCGCCCAGTGGGCATCACACAGGGCGAACACGCCTGCCCGGAGGCCTCCCAGGTATACACTTAGCACTCAAGCGGTGAGAGTGCTAGCGCTGGTGGAGGAGCCAAGGGTAGATGCCGACCTACGAGTACGCATGCAAGGGGTGTGGGGAGCACCTGGAGGTCGTGCAGTCGTTTCACGACGGTCCCTTCACGGTGTGCTCCAACTGCGGAGGCGAGCTGAGGAAGGTGTTCGGCAACATCGGGATCGTCTTCAAGGGGAGCGGCTTCTACAAGACCGACAGCCGTTCGACCTCGTCGGCCGCGAAGACGTCTTCGAGCGACACAAGCGCCAGCGCGAGTCCGGAGCCCAAGACGGAGACCTCCAAAGAGACGAAGAAATCGGATTCCTCGAAATCGGATTCCTCGCCCGCCCCCGCCTCGAGTGCTCCCGCGCCGGCGAGCAGCACGCCGAAGGCCGCCGCCTCCTGAGTTATGGGTGCGTGGACGGCACGATCCGTTGCCGCCACGGCCTGGCGCTGTCGAAGTGATGCCCGACGACGCGTCCCGTAGCGAGCACCCGCATGAAACCCGCCACGTCCTCGAAGTCCGCTACCTCCACATAGGCAGCTCCTACGGCTTCGGGCACGTGGGCGTCCGAGCCGGCACCGACCGCCAGCTCGAACCTGCGGGCGGTCGCCGCCGCCTCCTCATTGAGATGCTCGAGCGAGGTCTTGGCGTTGCGGGCCTCAATCAGGTCGACGAGACCCTCGCCGGCGAGGCGTTCGAGGGCCTTGGCGTCGATCCGATGCCGCAGGGGGTCGTAGGGGTGCGGCACGTAGACGAGGCCGCCCTGCAACCGGATGTGGAGTGCCGCCTCGCGGGCCGAGCGGCAGCCGGGCGGGATCCGCTCGGAGAGGAACAGGCCGATCAACTCGCCCTCAGGCGTGCGCTGTTCCTGGCCGATCACGACACGGCAGTCGAGCTCTCCGGCGAGCCGGGCGGCGCCGGTGATGGTGCTGTGGTCGGTGATGCAGATCACGTCGATCGCCGACTCTGCAACGGCGGCGGCGAGCTCGTCGGGCGTGGTCGAGGAGTCACCCGACCACATCGTGTGGAGGTGGCAGTCGACGCGCACATGCCCGGGTGCCAGCGGCTCGGCGAGATGAGGGTGACGGGCGATCGCCGCCGCGCTCGGGCGAGGCCTGTTCTCCTCGGTCAGGGCGGTCCCCTATGCCCCGCTCATGGACATGTCGTCGATGGCGAGGGTCACTCCGGCCGCGCCGCCAGGCAGCCATTCGAGGTCGCCGCCGATGAAGGCGACATGTTGCAGCATCCGCTGGATGGTCGAGGCGACGGTGATCTCTCGCACCGGTTCGGCCAGTGAGCCGTCGCGGATCATCAGGCCCTCCGCCCCCACCGAGAAGTCGCCGCTGATCCGGTTGACGCCCGAATGGACACCGCTCACCGCTTGCACGAGCAGCCCGTGATCGATGCGGCCGACGATCTCGTCCTGGCCGAGCTCACCCGGCTCGAGGGAGACAGCGCGGGCGCCGACGCCCGGCGTCGTCCGGTAGCCGCCTCGGACCGCCGAGCCCGTCGAAGCCGTGCCGGCGGCCCGGGCGGAATGGGTGTCGTGGAGGTAGCCGAGGAGCTTGCCTCCCTCGATGAGGGAGTTTCGCCGGCACGCCAGCCCTTCGGCGTCGACCCGAGAGGCTCCCCAGGCGAGCGGGTTGGTGGGATCGTCGACGAGGGCGAGGCCCGGGACCGCCACCTCCTCGCCGAGGCGGTGAGCGAACAAGCTCCGGCCTTTTGCCACCTCCTCGCCCGAGAGTGTCGCGGCCAGGATTCCGAGCAGCACGGCGGCGATTCTCCGGTCGAGGACGACGGTGAGTCGGGCGGACGAGGGTTTCTTGGCGCCGAGGAGCCGCGTCGCCCGAGTGACGGCGTCGGTGGCGGCTTCGCCGACATCGAGGTCGTCGACCTCGCGCCCAGCCGTGTAGCCGTAGCCCGTCTGGCTGTCGTCGTCGTCGCCTGCGATGGCGTAGACCGAGACGAAGCACGACGTTCGCCTGCTCGTTGCCTCGATGCCCGTCGAGGTGGCGATGGCGGCCTCCGTCATGGCGTCGGCGTAATCGGAGTGGGCGACCTGGCGGATGCGGACGTCGCCTGCGCGCGTGAGCCGATCGAGCTCGAGAGCTAGATCGATCTTTGCCACCGTCGTGACGCCGCAGAGCTCCTCGTGCCACAGGTCGAGCTCGGCGGGCTCGACGCCGTCGGGAAGGGCGAGGCCAGCATGCTCGTCGGGCGTGGCGAAGCGAGCGTTGTCCCGCGCCTCGGTCAGGGCCTCGGACGCAGAGGCTTCGTCGATCGCCGCCACCCAGGCAAAACCCACCCGTCCTTCCGACACGACCCTCACACCCAGGCCGGCCGACTCCGCCGAGGAGAGGGACTCGATCGCCTGCTCGAAGATGCGTACGGAAGTCTCCCGTCCGCGGGCCACGTACGCCTCGATCTGCTCGTCTCCCTCAGCTCGCTGGGCGACGGAGCGAGAGAGGTCGAGAAGGTCAGTCACCCGCGGTCCCCCCGATCGTCACGCCCGTAATGCGCAGCGTCGGTTGGCCACAGCCGACCGGGACCGACTGGCCGTCCTTGCCACAGGTCCCGGGCGACATGTCGAAGTCGCTGCCGACGGCGTCGACCTTGGAGAGCACTTCCGGACCGTTGCCGATGAGGTTGGCGTCCCGGATCGGCTCGGTGATGTGACCGTCTTCGATGAGGTAGGCCTCGGTCATGCCGAAGGTGAAGTCGCCTGTGGCCGTGTTGACCTGGCCGCCTCCGAGGTGGGCGACGTAGATGCCGTGGGGCGTCTGGGCGACGATCTCGTCGGGGTCCTCCTCGCCCGGCAGCAGGAACGTGTTCGTCATCCGGACCATGGGCAGGTGGCGGAAGCTCTCCCGGCGCCCGTTGCCGGACGACTCCCGTCCCTGTTTCCGCCCACGCAGGTAGTCCCACATGTAGTCGGTGAGGACTCCGTCGCGGATGAGGACGTTGCGTTGCGCCGGGCGGCCTTCGTCGTCGACGGTCATGCACCCCCACTCGGGCCCGACCGTCCCGTCGTCGACGAGCGTGACGAGCGGGCTGGCGACGAGGTCGCCGACCCTTCCCGCGTAGACGGACGTCTTCTTCACGATGTGGTCGGCCTCGAGCCCGTGACCGCAGGCCTCGTGGAACAGGACACCACCGCTGCCCCGCTGCAGGACGACTGGGACGACTCCGGAAGGGGCAGGGCGGGCTTGGAGCTTCGCGACGGCGCGGCGGGCGGCCGCCTCGGCGACCTCCTCCACGCTGCGACGCTCGAACAGATCGAAGCCGAGTGTCAGGGCCAGCGTCTCGTGGCCCGTTTGCATGCCGGCATCGCCCGATGCGACGCACACGACGCTGAAGCGCGTGCGCACGCGCTCGTCACCGGTGAGGAGGCCGTCCGAGTTGGCGATCTGCGTCCGCCGCCGCGAGTCGCCGTAGCCGGCGCTCACCTGCACGACCGAAGAACTGTTGGATCGGGCGACGTCGTCGGCGCGGAACAACAGCTCGACCTTGACGGCCTTCGAGACGTCGGTGGCTGTGGCCCTCTCGCCCCCTGGCGGCGGGAAGCGACGCTCGGAGAGGGCCACGGTCCGCGTGCCGCCGCCACCCTCACGGGCGACGGCGGCCGCCGCCTCGGCCGCATCGGTCAGCCCTCGTTCGGAGAGGTCCGCCGTATGGGCAAAGCCCGTCGTCTCTCCCACGACAACCCGGATGCCCGCCCCGCGATCGTGGCCGGAGGAAAGCTCCTCGACCCTGCGGTCGTCGAGCGAGATCCCCGAGGCGATGCGGTCCTCGACGAAGACCTCTGCGAAATCACCGCCTCTGCGAAGGGCGGTCGCGAGAACGCCTTCGAGGACGTCGCGCTCGACGAGGCGCGGCACGGCGGTCCGGCTGTCGGTGCCGGCCCCGTCTGAGGCGACGACCGCGGTCAGCGGAGGATGTTCCCGAGCATGCCCCCGACGGCGCCGGCTCCGACGGCGTCCTTCTTGTCCTCGCCGATGTACGGCTTGAGGCTGTGGGCGAGGATCACGAGCGGCATCGACTGCAGCCAGATCTTGCCTGGGCCGGTGAGGACGACGAGCCAGTGACCGTCGGCGCCGAAGTAGCGGTTGACGATGCCCTGGATGCGGGTCATCGAGAAGTTGACCGTGTCCTGGAAGACGCCGACGTGACCCGGGTGGACGAGCAGCGTCTGGCCGGCGGCGAGGTCATAGGTCGTGATCTCGCCGGAGAGCTCCACCCAAGCGGTGCCGGTTCCTTCCAGCTTCTGCAGGATGAACCCCTCACCCCCGAACAACATCCCGCCGAGGCCCTGGTTGAATCCGACGGTGCAGTTGATCTCCGGCGTGCCGCACACCCAGCCGTGGCGGTGCACCAGGTAGCCGCCAGCCGGCGTCACCTCGAGCGGGAAGATGCGGCCGGGCATCTTGGCGGCAAAGGCGATCATGCCCTGGCTGCCTACGGCCTCGTACTTCGTGAGGAAGATGCTCGTGCCGGACATCACTCGCTTGAGTCCGCCCAGCAGCCCCCCTCCACCACCCTGCTGGCCGCCCATGGCGGTCGTCTGGGTCATCTGCATGTTCGCCGTCATCCAGGAGAGCTCGCCGTGGTCGGAGATGAGCGATTCACCCGGGTCGAGGATCATCTCGAGAACCGGCAATGTCGTGCCCTTCACTTCTGCCTGCATCGTCACAGCCCCTTTGTGATGTCGTTCGCCGGCGATTGTCGGACGGTGGTCCCGCCAGTTTGCCCTGCCGAGATCGAACCGTCGAGACGCGTGAGCATCCACCCTTCTCGATGCCCCCGCGCGTAGCATCCGAGAAGCAGTTCGCGTGAGCCACATCACGTGAGAAACGAGCCGAAAGTCGGAGCGTCGGCCCGACATGGGTCGACACGAACAGGTGCGTACGACACCCACCCAGGTGCGCAGTGCACCCCACAAGGGCAGGCGAGCATGGACGAGAGCGAAGCAGTCGACGAAGAGGCGGCTGCCGCCACCCCGATCTTCGGCGTCTACCGGCGCGGGTATGACCCTGAGCAGGTCGACCGGTATGTCGGCGACCAGCAACGCCGACTGGACGAGGCGATTCACCGAGCCTCCGAGTCGGAGCGAAAGCTGGCCGCGGCCGTCGGGCAGCTGCGGGAGCTCCACCGCCGCGTCGCCGTCTACGAGAGTGAGGCTCGCAACGCCCAACCCCCGCAACTGGACACGCTGGGAGAGCGCGTCCAGAGGATCCTGCAAGAGGCCTGGGAGGGTGCCTACAACCTCCGGCAGGAGGCCGAGCGCGAGGTCAACGAGCTGCGCGAGCAGACCCAGCAGGATGCCGAGGCGATGCGGGCGCAGGTGCGTACGGAGGTCGAGGAGCTCCGCCAGGTGGCGAGCCGGGAGGCGGCCGAAGTGGTCGACGAGGCCACCCGCCGGGCACTCCACATTCGCGACGAGACCGAGCGCCGTCGACAGGCGTACCTCGAACGAGTCGAGCGGGACCGGGAGCAGGCGATCGCCCAGATCACCTACCTCTACGACCAGAGGCAGGGCGCCATCGCCGAGCTGGCGAGGTTGCAGGCAACCGTGCAGGCGACCATCGAGGAGATGGTGCGCAGCCCGCTCGGACGGCCCGCTCCTGGGGTCGCCGACGCGGCTGCCGATGGGGCCAGAGCCGTTCGGGCGGCGGCGAGGCGAGCGCACTCGGCGGTTCCTCCGAGTGACGCCATGCCGGGCGTCGGGCCCGGCGGAGCGGGCGGGTCCGACACGCCCACCGGCGATCGGGGCACGCCAGCCGAGCCGGTCAGGGCGGGCATCGAGTCGCCCCACCTCCCCGGCATCCTTGGCTCAGCAGACGAGGTCATCTTGCCGGCCGGCGCGGATGTGCCCACTGGCCCGATGGAGCGTTTCGTCCGCCCGAGCGACCGCGACGCTGCCCGCACCGCCACCCCGCGGGCCGACGCCGAGGCCAACGCCATGGAGCGGGTGATGCGGGAAGGTCCACTCCCTCCTCCCACCATGGCTGACCCGAGTGGCGTCGGTCCGGAGGCTCACCCCGCAGGCCGCGGGCTGCAGCCGTCGGACGAGGTTGCGCCTCCGGCCGAAGGCCGCTCGAGCGCCGCCAAGGCAGGTGCCATGTTCAGCGGACTCATGCGGCCCCGCCGGCAACCACCGCAGCACGGTGTCTACGACGCGGAGCTCGACGACTAGGGGTGACAGACGGCGAGGTCATCCGGCGGGGTCTGCGGCAACGAATGTGAGTCATGCGAGTCGATACGGCCACCCTCGTCGAGCGTTCGTCTGACCGCCTTCGGTGGGATGACCTCGATCTCGAGTCGTTCAGGTCCCGACCGCTCGACCCTTCGGCCCTGCGGTGCATCAAGTACATGCACGACGTCGAGTTCCACACCGTCTGTTACCTGCGTGAGCTGCTGCTGACCCCTGCACACTCGGACGCCAGGGTGACGGCCTTCCTCACGATGTGGACATTCCAGGAGTATTGGCACGGCGAGGCGCTGGCGGCGGTGCTGGCCGCCCACGGCGAGGAGCACGGCGAGGAGCGCGTGGGCGCCGTCCGCCGCAAGCTGGGCGCCCGCGACAAGGCACGCCCCCTGTTCATGGCGCTCGGCGGTTGGATCGGGGGCAGCGATTTCACCGCCGTTCACATGACCTGGGGTGCCGTGAACGAGTGGACGACGCAGACGGGTTACTCACAGCTGAGCCAACGAGCCGGACACCCGGTCCTTTCGGCCCTTCTCAAGCGGATCATGCGTCAGGAAGGTCGCCATATCGACTTCTATGCCGGCGAGGCCGCCGACCGCCTCTCCGCCAGCCGACGGGCACAACGCCTCACCCGCATGGCCCTGCGACACTTCTGGGCCCCCGTCGGGTCGGGGGTGATGCCTGCAGAGGAGGTGGACTTCCTGGCGGAGTACCTCCTCGGCGACGAGAGCGGTCGGGCAGCTGCCCGCCGCATCGACCGCCAGATCGACCGCCTGCCCGGGCTGTCCGGTCTGCACCTCGTCGAGAAGGTCACCGCCGACCGGGTACCCGCTGCCGCCGCGGCGACTGACGACGAAGCGGTTTCGCAGGCCGCTTGAGTCAGCTGCCGAGACGCGCCAGGCCGGCGAGGTCGTCGAGGAGCTGGGGGATGGCGATCGGCACGATGGAGAGATGGCCCTCGCCGTCGCGCAGCGCCAGGTGGGCAGCGCTGAGATGCTTCGCCAGCCAGCGGCCGTGCGAGACCGGAACCATGTGGTCCTCCGTCCCCTGCCAGATGCCGACAGGTCGCTCGATGGTGGCGGGGTCGAACCCCCACGGGCTCACCAAGGCGATGTCGTCGTCTCGCCAGCCGGCGGTACCTTCGCGAACCGCCGCTTGCAGCGCGCCGATGAGGTACCGCCCGACTCCGCTGTTGAGGGCTACTTCCTTGTCGCGTTCGGTCACGAGACCGCCCAGGGCCTCCGCTAGGGCGGCGGGCTGATCGACCGTGGCGAGCAGATCGCCGACGGCACGAAGAAACTCCTCCAGATCCTCCGTGCCCTTGAGGGCAGCCCCAAACTCCACGAGGTTCTCTTCGGCCATGCCAGCGGTCCACTCGAGCCCGTCGCCGTCAAAGGGTGCCACGCCGGCGATGATGGCGGCGCCAAGGCATCGATCACCCTGCAGTGCGGTGCAGGCAAGGGCATGTGGGCCTCCGCCAGACCAGCCCGCCGTCACGAAAGTGGCATAGTCGTCGTAGCCGAGTGATGCGAGCACGTCCACGGTGTCGCTGGCGGCACCGGCAACTGCCCGTCCTTTGAGAGGGCTTGAGCTTCCGTAACCTGGCCTCGAGTACGTGATCGTCCGGAAGTCGCGGTCGGCTGCTGCCTCCACGAGAAGGGGGAACGGTGCCGCCCCACTCGGCGTGCCGGAATGGAAGACGAGGGGAAAGCCGTCCTCAGACCCGGCAATCAGTACCTCGAGATGTCCCGAGCGGGTCTCGAGGTCGTGCCAGCGATAGCCGGCGGGGACTGCGGGGCGCTCCGTCATTGCAGCCTCCTGGTGCCGTTGCCCGTTTAGTGAGTTTCACGGCTGGAGGTTGCCTTCGCAAGGGGCTGTCGAGTACTCCTCTTCCTTAGGCGTGCTGGGGAGTCGAGATCCCGATGCCACCCTGCGTGGCCGCCCCGTAGCGGCGTTGCTCGGCGGCGATGTCGAGTGGTCCGATGCCCGTGCGGGCTTGCAACGTCTCGGCGTCGAGCAGGGCGGCGGGCACGACCCAGGCGATCTCGAACTCGAGACCGTCGGGATCCTTGGCGTACAGCGACTTCGTGGTGCCGTGATCAGACGCCCCAACGAGCGACCCCACCTCGGTCAGCACCTGCGAGAGCCGCTCCAACTCCGCCAGGGTGTCGACCTCCCAAGCGAGGTGGTACAAGCCGACCTCAGAGCGGCCGGCGCTGGATGCAGCCGCCTCCGAACCGATGGTGAACAGACCGATGTCGTGGTCGTTGGTCGACCCGGGCGCTTGCAGGAAGGCGGCGCCTTTGAACCCCTCCGGCCCGATGTGGACGGGTCGGAAACCCAAGACTGTGGTGTAGAACTCGGCGCTGCGCTCGGCGTCACGCACGTAGAGAACGGCGTGGTTGAGGCGAGTGATGGGCATGCCGTCGTCAACGATCCGCCGCTGCCCGGCATTCCAACCTCAACCACGCCGGTGCTCAGGCGGCGAAGCTCACCGTGACGGTCAATTCGTCCGTCGCCCGCACGATCGAGAGCTCGAGAGAGTCGCCCTCGAGATCGAGCGCTTCGTAGAGTGCGTCGACCGACGTGAGGGCGATGTCGCCGGCGCGTACGAGGACGTCACCGCGGAGCAAGCCTGCACGATCGGCCGGGCTTGCCTCCTCGACGCCGCGCACGAGCAGTCCTTCGACCTCCGGCAGACCGGCCGCCGCCCGCAGGCGGTTCGTGATGTGGGGTGGGGCGATGGCGGTCCCGAGCCGGCGCCTTACCGGCGCCTCTCCCTTCGAGAGGGCGTCGATCCTGCGCTTCAGCTCCGCATTCGCCGTGATCGCCTGGTAGAAGCCCTCCTGCACGCGATTCGTGTTCACGCCCACGACGCGGCCTTCGCGGTCAAGGACTGGTCCGCCGGAGGACCCGCGGGCGAGCGGAGCGGTGTGCTCGATGCTGCCGGGGATGCGCCGCCCACGCGGCCCGCGAAAGCCGCGTCCGGTGGAGGAGACGGTGCCGATCGTCGCTCGCAGACCACGGCCGCGTGGGTTGGACAGGGCCACGACGACCTGACCGACGGCGACGGGGGTGGTGGAGAATTCGACTGGGGCGATGCCGGTGGTGTCGACGGCGACAACGGCAAGGTCTCCGTCGAGGTCGACGCCCGCCTGGGTGCCCGTGAGAGCGCGGCCGTCGGCGAAGGTGACGTAGGTGGCGTCCCCCCGCAGGTTGTGGGCGTTCGTCACGATGAAGCCGTCGGCGACGACGACGCCCGTTCCGTGACGGTTGACGCCGACGACAGCGGGACCGATCTTCTCGGCGACGGAAGAGATTGTTGAGGTGACCTCGTCAAGTGCGCTCATGGGTGGTTGGGTGCTCCTTCGCAGTAGCTTGTAACTTGCAGAGTACAAGTTAGTGGCTACGATCGCAAGTTGATCCCTCGCGATGAAGAGAGAGAGGTGTAGAGATCTTCCCGTGCCTAACACGACCGCAGCCCTGTCCTCGGCCCTCGAGCGCGTCGGAGACCGCTGGACACTCCTCGTCGTAGCAGCCTTGCTCGACGGCCCGATGCGTTATGGCGAGCTGCAGGAGGCAGTGCCCGGGATTGCCACGAACGTCCTTTCGAGCCGCCTGAAGGACCTCGAACGTCAAGGACTCGTCGTGTCCAACCCCTACTTGGACCGCCCGCTGCGCCTCGAGTACCAGCTCACTTCGGTCGGATCCGAGCTGGCGGGCGTGATGCGGCTGCTCGCCGCCTGGGGTGCCGGCTCGGCCGCGCCGGCGGACGCCTCGGTGGATCAGACGGGCGTCGGCGGTCATCCAGCTCATGCCGCCTGCGGCACGCCCCTCGAGGTGCGCTACTTCTGCCCAACCTGCCAACAGATCGCTGAGGACGACGGCGAGGTGTGGGCCTGACCGGGCGTGGCGCCGAAAGCGGCTGAGGCGGCACGGAGACGAGCTCAGCGATGGGCGAGGATCTCAGGGCTGGGCGAGGATCTCCCCGTGAAGGAACGCCAGCCAGGCATCGGGCGAGGTCGCCCATCGCCGCCAGCCGTCGGCGATGCGTCCGAGCTCCGCGGTGTCGGCAAGGCCGAGCTCGACCGCCCGGGCTCCGAGTGTCGACGACGTCGTCCGCTCGGCCCAGAGATCCGCCCACCAGATGCACAGCTCCGACGAGTCGGCGCACCAAGCGCTCGCGGAGGACACGATCGATGAGAAGCCCGCCTGCTTGGCCCATGACACCAGCCGCCTTCCGGCGTCGGGCTCGCCGCCGTTGTTGCGAGCCACGTCGCTGTAGAGCTCGAGCCAGCGATCGATCATCGGCTCCTCCGGCCACCAGATCTGGCCGTGGTAGTCGCCGTCGCGTGCCGCCACGGTCCCGCCTTGGCGGCAGACGCGGCGCATCTCCACGAGCACCCGGACCGGATGCTGGACGTGCTGCAAGACCTGGTGGGCATGGACGACGTCGAACGAGGCGTCAGCGAACGGCAGCGCCTCGGCGTCGGCCTGGTGGAATTCGACGTTGTCGACGCCGCCTTCGGCGCACGTCGCCCTGGCTTCGTCGAGGATGTCGGTGGCGGCGTCGATGGCGACGACAGCGCCGGGTGCCACGAGGCGGGCGAGATCGCGAGTGATGGTGCCAGGACCGCAACCGACATCGAGCAGTTCGAGGCCAGGTCGAAGGCGGGGCAGGAGGTAGGCGGCGGAGTTCGCAGCCGTCCGCGACCGATGCGACCGCAGGACGCTGTCGTGATGCCCGTGCGTGTACAGGGGGAGCCTCCTAGGCGTCCGCGCGAACCAGCTCGACGACGGGGATGACCCGGGTCGTCTTGTCCTCGTACTCGGCAAACCCTGGGTAGCGCCTGGCCTGCTCGGCGAAGATGCGATCACGCTCTTCCCGCTGGACTGGCGTGGCCGTGGCCGTGTACTGGTCGGTCCCGATTTCGACGGTGACCGTCGGGTTGGCCACGAGGTTGTGGTACCAGTCGGGGTTGGTCGGGGCGCCGGCCTTGGAGGCAAACACGAACAGGCGGTCGTCGTCGGTCAGATACATCATCGGTGCCGTGTGCGATTTGCCGGACTTTGCGCCTGTCGTCGTGAGCAGAAGGACGGGCGCTCCCTCGAACTGGCCGCCGACCTTGCCCTCGTGGGCGCGGAACTCCTCGATGATCTTGCGGTTCCAGTCGCCGTAATCAGACATCGTGGCTTTCCTCCGTGCGCTCGGGTCGTCGTGGCTGTTGTCTTAGCGCCGTGATCGAGGACCCCCGACCGGATGGCCGCGTCAGGTCGGCAAAGATGGCTGCCATGGAGCCGGCTCGCTCTCATCGGGGTGATCTCGATGCCTGCGGCGGAGTCCCCGTCGTCGAGCGCCGGGTCAGCTTCGACAGCGTCACGGAGATCTACGACCGAATCCGCCACTCGTACCCCCCGGAGGCCTTTGCCGATCTGTTCGCCTACTTGCGCGAGCAGCGCAACGTCGCCGCACCCGAGATCCTCGAGATCGGGCCGGGCACGGGCAAGGCGACCAGGGGTTTGCTCGATGCGGGAGGGCGCGTGACGGCGGTGGAGCTCGGTACGCGGATGGTCGAGTTTCTCCGGAGTGCCTTTGCCGATGAGCCGGCGCTTCGGGTCGTCGAGGGGTCGTTCGAGGACGTGGAGCTGGCGCCCGCAAGCTTCGATGTCGTCACGGCGGCGACGGCATTCCACTGGATCGATCCTGCCGTGAGGATTGACAAGTCGATCGAGCTGCTCGAGCCATGCGGCGTGCTGGCGTCGTTGGCGACGGTGCAGGTCGACTCGCAGCAGGCGAACGGTTTCTTCGAGAAGAGCGATCCGATCTACGCCAAGTATCAGGACGACAAGGGCGGCGGCTATGTCGCTCCGTCGTTCGACGAGGCCACGCCTCCCGAGTTCGAGGAATTCCGCGCCCACCCTCGTCTCCGCGAGGTCGTTCTCCACCGTTACCGCTGGGACCAGACGTACTCCTCGGCGGAATACGCCGACTTGCTGCGGTCGTACTCCAACATGCAGATAATGGCGGCGGCTGATCGCGAGGCATTGATCGCCGAGCTCTGTGAATTGCTCGAGACGGAGTTCGGAGGTCGGGTGGTACGTCCGTTGGCCATCGCGCTGACGATGGCGCGGCGCGCACCGGAGTGAGCGGCCGCGTGTTCGGCTCGGAAGCGCTCGGACGCCTGGCGCCTCCGAGCCCGTGCTCTACGCTCGTGGCCACGGAACGGTCGGCGAGGATCCACTGACCGAGGCAGGGGCCGCTAGCTCATCGGGTAGAGCAGGGGACTTTTAATCCCAAGGTGCAGGGTTCGAGACCCTGGCGGCCCACCGAATAAGTCCAGCTCAAAGGCCATAAAGTGTGGCGCGTGGGTCTAGGCCATCTGCCCAAGCGATTCGCATGCTACTCTCCCGAGCGACGACACTCGTTGGGCTGCGATCGGGAGGAAGTCGATGCGGGGGCACCTCCGGCAACGTGGTGAGGCGTGGGAGCTGCGGGCGTTCGTCGGTCGTGACCCCGTCTCCGGCCGGAAGAAATATCTGACGCGAACGTTCCACGGCACGAAGCGCGCCGCCGAGTCGGAGCTGAGCAAGCTCGTGGCCGAAGTGTTGAGCGGTGGTTTGGCTGCACAGGACACGACAGTCGGCGATCTGGTGGAGCGCTGGTTCGCAGCGGCGGAGCGTGATCTCTCACCGTCGACCGCTCGCGGTTACGAGCGGCTGATCCGCACCCACATCGTCCCGGCGCTCGGTGCGGTTCCCCTTTCTCGCCTTCGGACGCCTCAGCTCGACTCGTTCTACGGCAAGTTGCGGGAAAACGGTGGAGCGAATGGGCGACCGCTGTCGCCCGCGAGCGTCAGGCAAGTGCATGCCATCGTGCGGCGGGCACTGTCCCAGGGAGTCCGATGGGGTTGGATCACCACGAATCCGGCGGCGAACGCCTCGCCTCCCCGGATTCGGCGGACGGAGATTCGGCCCCCGGAGCCAGCGGACGTAGTGAGGCTCGTCTTGGGCGCCGAGGAGGTGAATCCCGACCTGGGCTGCTTTCTCCGGTTGTCGGCGACCACTGGGGCCCGGCGTGGAGAACTGTGCGGCCTTCGTTGGCGTGACGTCGACTTCTCGGCCGGTTCGCTCACGATCTCGACCTCCATCGTCGAGGATTCCCGGGGTATCGCCATCGTGAAGGACACGAAGACGCACGCCGCTCGGCGTATTGCTCTCGATCCCGTGAGCCTCGAGGCGTTGGCAGCACATCGCCGGCGTGCCGAGAGTCGAGCGCTCGCATGCTCGGAGCAGCTCGGCGAGACCGGCTTCGTATTTTCTCAGTCGCCGATCGGTGAGCGTCCTTGGGTACCGAACGACGTCACCAAGGCTTTCGCTGCGGTTCGGGACCGGCTCGGGCTGGATGGAGTGAGGCTGCACGACCTCCGTCATTTCGCAGCCACTCGGATGCTTGGGGCGGGCGTTCCCGTTCGCACGGTGAGCGGCCGGCTCGGTCACTCGAACGCCGCGACGACGTTGGGTGTGTACGGCCATTTCCTGGAGGCGTCGGACCGGGACGCTGCCGCGACCCTAGGGAGCCTGCTCGACGCCGCCGCACCGCAGTCGTAGCAGGATGGCCTCTCGTCCAGCCGAACCGTGGCGGATCCATTTCTTTCGCCGTCACCCTGATGATGACCCACGAGAAACCGTCCCGGCCCTCGACTTCTTCGAGCAGCTACCCAGCAAGGTGGCGGCCGAGATTCACGCGGTGCTCAATGCGGTGGCCGAGGCCCCGCCGCCCTCTTTCTCGGGCGGCGGCAAGTGGGAGGCAATGCACGGCGACATGGCGGGCCACTACGAGGTGCGCGTCCAGGGCGGTGGCAAGAATCATCGTCTCTTCTGTCTGCTGGAACGTGATGCCGACGATCTGGGTGGCTCGAGCATCGTATGTCTCGGAGGCCTGTCGAAGGCTCCTCGATCAGCAGCGGACCCCCGTGAGTACAAACTGATCAAGCGGTACGCCGCCGAGTTCCGCCGCCGGAGGACTGTTCTGTCGTAGTGGTTGGTGCGGGTGAGCGTGGCTCTGGTCGCAACTCCAGGTCGAGCGCGCCGGCGAGAGCGACGAGCGTGCTGAGGGTTGGATTGGGACGCTCGGCTGAGAACAGCCGACGGATGGCTTCGGGTTTGACACCCGCTCGACGGGCGAGCTCGGCTTTGGAGAGCTCGAGCTCGCTTCGGCGTTCGTCCAGAACGCGGATGACGGCGTCGATCTGTGCGATCCGCTCCCGTGCTTGCTCGTACTCCCGCCGGTAGTCGGCATCCTCCAGCCGCTGGGCTAGGTAACGCTCGGCTCCCGTGGGTGACTTGCTCATGGGCTCAAGACTAGCCGTAACGTATGTGTTACGCGACGGAGAGCCCGGCTTCGAGCCGACGCCCGACACTGCCGACTGAGTGAGCAACGCCCCCTGGGGGGCGGCGCTAGTGGGGGGCGGCTCGAAGAGCCCGTGTCACCTTGTGCACCTGTGTGCCCGATTTTGGACCCCGTCTTCCGCCGACGGAAGTCAGCGCTCCGGCCGGTGTTGATCGGTGCTGCCGGCGCGTCCTGAGATTCCAGCCGACCAATGAACACGGCCCATGTGGTGGACCACTTCCGTACTCGGACGCCAGCACCGGCGGCTTGCAGGCTTCGCCGATAGGCGAGCGCGTACCGGCGACCGATCCGTCTGCGTTGTTGCTCGTGCGCCCGACGTCGTCGTTCGGTCCGCGTAATCTGTTTTCGCGACTGCCGCGCTGCGGCACATTACGGGCATGTCCCACCTGGATATGACAGCGCGGTAGGGCGCGGTCCACAGGTCCGAGTGATTCAGACGGGTTGTGTCGGGCTGTCTGGGGTTTTCTCGCCTGGGCTGACGGTCCGAGTTTCGTATGCCGGGACGACTGCCGCCCATCACTGGCCGGGGTGAACGTAGTCCTGCGGAGTGACGGAGGGCGGAGAAGACCACTCCTGGGAGGGACGACATCGGCCCGCCTGACTTTTACCGTTCATCAGGTCGAACAGCGTGCGCATCGAGCGCAGGCGATCAGAGAAACAGGGAGATAGCCATGACCCCCATCGCTGGGCTCATCATTGCCATGATTGCTGGTTTCATGGCGGCAAATGGACGCCGGGCGGCGTCTGTCGTCCTCGTTCCATGGCTGGTCGTGCTGGCCTACCAGTCTTGGTACATCGCGTCGGGGCGAGCGATAAGCCCGCCCAGCACGGTGACGCAGTTTCCTTCCACAATCGGATACTGGTTCGTCCAGGTGATCATATTGGCGCCCGCCCTCGGCATCGCCGCCCAACTCGGTGCGTCCGCATCGCGCCGCCGTGCGGTCAGCGCCAGCGTCCTCGCCCGGCGGGCGTGGGTGGCCTCCGCCCTGTGCGTCGCTGCTGCGGTCGTTGTCATCGTGTTCGGGTTCGTGTTGTTCCCTCATCAGGGTGGAACTGTCGCCGCCGGCCATCACAACGCCAATGGGAGCCCACCCCTGATCGGGATGGTGGGGATCCTCGGGTCGTACATCGGTTGCGCGGCCCTCGGCGTCAGCACGCTCGTGCGGAGGCGCACCTCCAAGCACGCCGAGTCGGTGACTCCGGTCCGTGCGCCGGCAACGGTCGCCGCCCGCCACTAGGCATGCGGAAATCGAGAACTCGAACAGCCGCTAGCAGGCATTGCAGCGACTTCCAAACTCCGACAAACTTTCCAAGACATCCAGAAGGGGATGAATCATGAATCGACCGTTGCCCGTCAGATGGCTCAATGGTCCGCTGTTCGGTGTGCGGGATCTGGGCCTGGGAGATATCGCTCTGGCCGGTCTGCTGAGTTTCTTCGGCATCTGGCTGGTCACCGGCAACAACTCCAGACATCTCGACGGTGGGTGGACGGCGGCGTTGGCGGTGCTGGTCATGACGGTTCCGGTGGTGTTCGCCCGCCGGGAACCGCTACTGGCGGCAGGCACGCTCGCGGCCGGTGCCGGGCTCAACTGGTTGGTCATCGGGCACCTGATCCGCTGCGGCGCCACTCTGCCGGCGGTGTTCTTCGTGTCCTTTACGATTGGCAGCCGGTGCGAGCGGCGCCAGGTAGTGTTCGGTGAGGCCCTCCTGGCCGTCGCCATCCTGTGCCAGGGTGCGTCGGATCCCCAGCTCGGCGGCCCATCGGTCGCCGTGTTCATGGTCCCGCTCGCCCTTGTCTTCATGGGGGCCGGCCGGCTGCTGCGGGCGCGCAATGCGACCGTCGATGCGTTGCAGGTGCGCACGGCCGAGCTGCGCGTCCAGCGGGAGCAGAACGCCAAGTTGGCGGTGGAGGCCGATCGGGCTCGCATCGGTGGCGACCTCGATACATTCCTGCATGATCAGGTGGGCGAGATCGCGACCACCGCGGCCGCCGGACGGGCCACGTTGGAATCCGACCCGGATCAGGCTCAGGAGGCCTTCGCGTCAATACAGATGACCGGTCGCGAGACGTTGACCCACATGCGGGAGGTCGTGGCCACCTTGCGAGACCAGGCGCCCACCGAACCTCAACCTGTTCTGGCGCAACTCGACCGTCTGCTCAGCCAGGCCAACCTGTCGGACGCCCGCCTGGAGGTTAGGGGTGACCGTCGTATGCTCCCGCCCGGTCTGGATCTTTCGAGTTACCGGATTGTCGAGCACCTTCTCCTGACCCTGGAGCGCGAACCCACGGCGCGGATCACAGTCGAGGTGGCGTTTGGCCCGGACTCTCTGGAGCTCAAGGTTGTCGGTCCGCGAGCGCGCCAGGGCGACGCCCGGACGGCGCTGGCGGCGGCCACCGAGCGAGCCGAGCTCCACGGCGGAACGTTGCGTTCCATTAGCAGCGCCGGTCGTCGCGAGACGATCGTGCTCCTGCCACTGGCTGCCGGACAGCTTTAACTCCGTGAAGCGATGGTGGCTGTTCGGCGTCGTTCCCCCGGACCCGCTGGTGGGGGCCGGGCTGGCGCTGGCGGCGACCAGTTTCCTGGCGTTTCCGCGACAACTTGGTGAGTTGCCCGGATCGCTGTGTGTCATCGCCTTCTGTGGGCTGGTCGCCATCCGCCAATGGAGGCCCGTGCCCCTCGTCCTATTGGCTGGTGCTCTGATCGCGCTGCCCGCGTTCACACACAACCTGGCGGCCGTTGACGACAACGGTGCCTTCATCCCCATATGGGCGTCGGTCTTCCTGTACTCCTATACCCTCGGTTCGCGCAGCTCGCTCGTCCCCTCGATCGTCGGGCTGGCCGGGCTGATAGCAGGTATAAACCTGAGCGCTGGACCGTTCAGTCCGGTGCCCGAGATGCTGACGCTGGGGCCCTGGTTGGGCGGTCTCATGGTCGCCTCGCGACGCCGTGCCGCCACCGAGTTGGAACAGCGGGCGAAGGAGCTGGAAGAGGAACGGGAGGTATTCGCCCGAGAATCGGTGCGCTACGAACGCGCCCGCATATCCCGCGAACTGCACGACATCGTGGCCCACTGTGTGAGCCTCATGGTCGTGCAGGCCAACGCTGGTGAGCGACTGGCATCAGTTGATCGGGAGGGCGCCGCCGAGGCCTTCGCCTCCATCGGCGAGGCCGCCCGTCAGGCCGAGGACGAGATCGGCCGTCTGGTCGAGATGCTCGGAGACTCCTCACCGGCCTCACCGTCGGCTGGGCTTCGCATCGTCGAGGAGCTCGTCGGTCGAGCCCAGGCATCCGGCCTGGATGTCTCCTGCCATATGAGCGGCGACATCGACGACCTAACGGCGGAGGGTGCCGACGGGGCCTACCGGTTGGTGCAAGAGGGGATCACCAACGCCATGAAGCATGCTCCCGGTGCACCCCTGGAGATCACCGTGCAAGGCCACAAGAATGAACTCGAGGTCCGTGTGGTGAATGGACCGGCGCGACACGCGTCTTCAGGGCTGGAGAGGGCGGGCGGCCACAACGGTTTGTCCGGCATGCGTGAGCGCATCGTGCAGTGCGGCGGAACGTTTAATGCCGGCGTCACGGCAGTTGGCGGATGGCAGGTGACGGGTCTTATACCTCGCCATCGGAGACCCGGACGAATCCGAGGCTTCCAACCGGGCGTCCAGGGCGAAGCAGCACCGACTGCGCCCCGCGTTCGGTGAGCGAGGACCAACGAACGCCGGCCTTGCCGTCAGGCGTCGTCACTTTCCTGCTGACCGATATCGAAGGGTCGAGCCAGCTGTGGGAGACCTACGGACCGGCGATGGCCGACGCCCTCGTGCGCCACGACGAGTTGATCGCCGAGACGGTTGCAGCCTCCGGCGGGGTGTTTATCAAGTCCAAAGGTGAAGGCGACTCGACCCTGTCGGTGTTCCATCGGGCGTCGGGTGCGGCTACGGCCGCGCTCGAATTGCGACGCCGGTTGGCTGAAGAGCGCTGGCCGGCGAAGATGAACCTGTCGGTGCGTATGGCGTTGCACACCGGCGAGGCCCATGAGCGTGAAGGCGATTACTACGGCCCGACCCTCAATCGGGCTGCTCGGGTGCGGGCGCTGGCCACCGGCGGGCAAGTCCTGGCCTCGGCCGCCACGGCCGAGCTGTTGAGAGATGGATTGCCCAATGACACCGTTCTGGCGGACGCGGGGCACCACGAGCTGCGAGGCTTGGGCCGCGACGAGCACGTCTTCGAGCTGACCCCCGTGGGGTCGCCGGCGCCCAGGACACGACAGGACATCTCTGTCCTGATCGTCGATGACCAACGGCTGGTGCGAGCCGGGTTCGGTGTCATCTTGCGAACCGA
>Ga0187883_10000363_pt1 | contig 29453 bp, 38 predicted proteins | sample June2016WEW_20_1_2_FD_132966 | JGI IMG/M metagenome (GOLD analysis project Ga0187883, IMG submission 132966) | Peatland microbial communities from SPRUCE experiment site at the Marcell Experimental Forest, Minnesota, USA - June2016WEW_20_10 | ecosystem: Environmental > Terrestrial > Soil >...
AGTATGCGGCTGAGGTCGTGCGCAGGAATCCGAGCCGCTTCGGCTTCTTCGCGACGCTGTGCCTGCCCGACGTCAAAGGATCGCTGGATGAAGTGGCGTATGCCTTAGACAGGCTCCATGCCGACGGCGTCGTCCTGCTCGCGAACATCCGTGGGGTTTACCTCGGCGACAGGGCCTTCGACTCGCTGTTCGACGAGTTGAACCGTCGCAAGGCGGTAGTGTTCGTGCATCCGTCGCAACTGTACGGCGTCGACCCGCCCAAGGGCATGCCGCCATATATCGCCGACTTCCTGCTCGACACGACTCGCGCGGCAGTGCGGCTCGCAGGATCGGGCACACTCGACCGCTGTCCCGACTTGAAAGTGATCCTGTCGCACGCGGGAGGATTCGTGCCGTACGCCGCGTACCGAATCGCCGGCGCCGCGTCGCCGAAGAGGGACTTCGCGGACGGACTCGCCCAGTTGCAGAAGTTTTACTTCGACCTCGCCCTTTCCGGCAGTCCTACCGTGCTCCCGAGCCTCATGGCATTTGCGAAACCCGATCATGTGCTCTATGGGACCGACTGGCCTTACGCGGCGGACGCGATCGTCGGCGCGTTCACCGAACGGTACGAGGGCTACTCATTCGACAACGCGCAGCGCGCATCGATCGATCGAGGTAACGCCGAAGCGCTGTTTCCGAGGCTGCGAGGAGGTATGTAGCCATCATGGGCTCCTATCGATTCGGTCCGGACCATCCCTCCGAAACCTACGTACCGCATGCTTTCCCGGAGCAGGCGATCGACGCTGGCGAGGTCACGATTAACTACGCGGTCGCGGGAGCGCCAGACAAGCCGGCGTTGCTGCTGATTCCGGGACAAACAGAATCGTGGTGGGGGTATGAGCAGGCGATGGGTCTGCTCAAGGAGCACTTCCAGGCCTTCGCGGTCGATCTGCGCGGGCAGGGACGATCGAGCAGGACACCGCGCCGTTATACGCTCGACAACTTCGGCGACGACCTGGTGCGATTCATCGGGTTGGTAATCAGGCGGCCGGCCATCATCAGCGGCCTCTCGTCCGGCGGTGTGATCTCTGCATGGCTCTCCGCCTACGCGATGCCCGGCGCGATCCGCGGGGCTCACTATGAAGACCCACCGCTGTTCTCATCCGCGGTTGACACCTCCTGCGGGCACTCCCTCCGCCAGACCATCGGGCCGATCTTCGGCTTGATGAGCAAATACCTTGGCGATCAATGGAGCGTGGGCGATTGGGCCGGGATGCTCGAAGCGGCCAAAACCGAGCTGCCCGACTGGCTGTCGCGCGCGATGGGGCCGATGTTCGGTTCCGACGGCAAGATCCCGCAGCGGATCAAGGAATACGATCCGGAATGGGCGCGCGCATTCTGGGAAGGATCAGTGTACGCGAGTTGCGATCACGCGCGGATGCTGGCCAGCGTCAAGTGTCCGGTGTTGTATACACATCACTTCCGTCACGTCGATGAGAATCGCGGATTCTTGCTGGGCGCCTGTTCGGATCTCCAAGCCAAACGGGTGTGCGATTTGGTCTCGCTCGCCGGTCAGACGATCGACTACAGGTCGTTCCCGCAAAGTGGACACTCCATGCACAGTGAGAACCCGAAGCTGTTCACACAGCTCCTCGTCGAGTTCGATTCGAAACTCAAAGCCTAGGTCGGGCGCTGGTCTCTAGCGCGCGAGGTATCCGCCATCGATGACGAGCGGAGTGCCGCTAACGAACGATGACTCGTCCGAGGCGAGAAACAGAATCGCATTGGCGATCTCCTCTTAAATTCTCTCGCTCGTTCCGAAGGGTCCGGCAACATCACGCAGCGGATGATCACTTCTTAGCGCGCGGAATGAGCTAGGTTGATCAAGGGCTATTGGGTGACTTGGACTGAACTTGGACCGACCTCGGGGGCTAAGCGGCATCTCGGCCAGGGGGCGACGCCCCGCGCGCGTAACCGCACCTATGAAACGGACTGTTGCCGGAGGTGTCAGTTCAATTCCGGCGGCCGGCGCGGGCCTGATCCCTCTTGTTCAGCAGTTGATCGAGAAGCGCGACCGCATGATCGGGACCATGATGCGTGGCGACCGAATCGGCGAATTGCCGCGCTCTCCTATTGACGCCAGTATCATAGAGCGATTTGGCGATTCGCGCGTTTGATCTCCCTGGGCGCGGCCGATCGCAAAGCTCGATTTGACGAACCGGACGGCCTGCCGCATCGATCTTCCGAAGAACTATCGTCGCTCTTTGCGCTGAGCATCTCGGTGCCCGACACGGCGCCGTGTAGCCGCATCGGCCGATTTGGACGGGTGTCGGGACGGGATCGAAGTCAGGTTCGAGCATCGCCTCGTCTCTATCACGAATCCGCTCTCTGGGCGTTTTCGCCATTCTTGAAGTTTCGCGTCTATGAATTCGCCCGTCCAGTCGCGATACTCGGGCGTTAGCCTACGAAACGTGTCTACCATGCGTTGCTCAAAATGCGGTGCCGAAAATCCTGACGGCGCCAAGTTCTGCATCGAATGTGCATCGCCGTTCGCGCGACGATGCAGTTCATGCGGCAAAGAAAATCCGCCGCGCGCAAAGTTCTGTCTGGAGTGCTCGAAGCCGATCGACCCCGCTTCCGCCGATACCAGAGAAACCTCGAAACCTTCTGTGCGCGTTTCCACGGTTGCTGACGGCGCGCAGCTTGAAGGCGAGCGCAAGACGGTCACCGCGCTGTTCGCCGACATCAAGGGCTCGACGGAACTCGAGCAGGACCTCGATCCTGAAGAAGCGCGCGCGATCGTAGATCCGGCCCTGAAGCTGATGATCGACGCGGTGCGCCGTTACGACGGCTACGTCGTGCAATCGACCGGCGACGGCATCTTTGGGCTGTTCGGCGCGCCGCTCGCGCACGAGGACCATCCGCAGCGCGCACTCTACGCCGCACTGCGGATGCAGGAAGAGTTGCGACGCTATTCAGCCAAGCTGCGCGAGACTGGCAACCTCCCGCTCGAGGCGCGCGTCGGCGTGAACACCGGCGAAGTTGTAGTCCGGTCGATAGCAACCGGTGGCGGGCATACTGAATACACACCGATTGGGCACACCACGAATCTGGCGTCGAGAATGCAGGCGCTCGCGCCGACCGGCTCGATCGCCATCAGTGAGCAGACGCGCAAGCTGGTCGAAGGATATTTCGCGCTCAAGCCGTTGGGACCGACCAAGGTCAAGGGCGTCAGCGAACCAGTCAATGTTTATGAGGTGACCGGGCTGGGTCCCCTGCGCACACGGCTCGAGCGAGCGGCTGGGCGCGGACTCTCGAAGTTCGTGGGCCGACAGGCCGAGATGGCTTCGCTCAAGCGCGCGGCGGAGCAGGCCAAAGCTGGACGCGGGCAGATCGCGGCCGCGATGGCCGAGGCCGGGGTCGGCAAGTCACGTCTGTTTTTCGAGTTCAAGGCCGAGAACCAGTCGGGCTGGATGGTGCTCCAGGCAATCTCGGTCTCGCATGGGAAGGCATCAGCGTACTTGCCCGTCATCGATTTGCTGCATGGCTACTTCGGGATTGATCGCGACGACGACGATTCGCGCAAGCGGCGCGAGAAGGTCAACGGCAAGGTCCTCACGCTCGATCGCTCGCTGGAGGACGTGCTGCCATATCTGCACGCGCTGCTCGGTCTAAGCGACGAGAACAGTCCGCTTGCGCAGATGGACGCGCAGGTCCGCAAGCGGCGCACGCTGGAGGCGATCAAGCGAATCCTGGTGCGCGAGAGCCTCAACCAGCCGCTGATTGTAATTTTCGAGGACCTGCACTGGATCGATGAAGAGACCCAGGGGCTGCTCAATCTGCTCGCCGATTCGATCGGCACCGCGAAGATTCTACTGCTGGTTAACTATCGCCCCGAGTACCATCACGAATGGGGCAGCAAAACCTGCTACAGCCAGTTGCGGCTCGATCCGCTCGCCACGGAGAGCGCCGAGGAGATGCTGACCGCGTTGGTCGGCGACGATGCCGAAGTGAGCCCCCTCAAGCGCCTGATTATCGAGCGCACCGAGGGCAATCCGTTCTTCATGGAAGAGACGGTGCAGGTCCTGCTCGACGAAGGCGCGCTGGTGCGCGACGGCGCGGCGGTGAGACTCACCAAGCCGCTCAGCGAGCTGAAGATCCCGCCCACTGTCCAAGCCATCCTGGCCGCGCGCATCGACCGGCTGCCGCCGGATGAAAAGGATTTGCTGCAGACGCTGGCGGTAACCGGCAAGGAATTTTCGCTCTCGCTCGTGCGCGAGGTCATCAAGCAGCCTGACGATGCAATCAACCGGATGCTGAACGATCTGCAGCTTGCAGAGTTCATCTATGAGCAGCCGACGGCCGGCGACATCGAATACACCTTCAAGCACGCGCTGACCCAGGAAGTGGCGTACAACTCCGTCCTGGCTGAGCGCCGGCGTGCTCTCCACGTTCGCATCGGTGTGGCGCTCGAGGCCCTATATTCGGAACGGCTCGACGATCGCGTCGAACAGCTCGCGTATCACTTCACTCGCGGCGGCAACGCGCAGAAGGCGCTGGAGTACCTTGAGCGTGCCGGTCGTCGAGCAGAAGAACGCTCTGCCAACCTAGAGGCTGTGAGCCATTTCAATGCCGCTCTCGAACTGCTTCGGGCGATGCCGCATTCACCGCAACGGGCCGAGCGGGAGCTGGCGCTGCTGCTTGCGCTCGGGCCGCCGATTGCCGTCACGGAGGGCTGGGACTCGCCGGAGGTCGAGGGAGTTTACGGGCGTGCGCGCGAACTGTGCCAGGAGGCTGGAGAGACTCCACAGCTCCTTCCCGCGCTCTTTGGACTTGCTGGATATTACATCATTCGTGGCGAGTACAACTCTGCGCGAGAAACCATGGAGCAGAATCTGAATCTGGCGCGGCGAACCCACGATCCGGACGTGCTGCTGGAGGCCCATCACTATCTCGCTGCCATGCAGACATACGCCGGCGAACTGGCGTCGGCGCGCCAGTCTCAGGACGAAGTGATAACGCGCTACGATCCGAAGACGCATCATCCCCTTGTCCACCTGTACGCAGGCGACGATCCGGCGGCTTGCTGCCTCGGCCACAAGGCATGGACGCTGTGGCTGCTGGGCTATCCCGAGCAGGCGCTGCAGAGCGCGCGAGCAGCGGTGCGTCTCGCGCAGCAGTTGTCCCATCCTTTCAGCCTCGCTCAGGCGACTTGGCACAACGCCTGGCTTCACGGCGTACGCGGCGAGCGCGCGCACGCGATCGCTCAGGCGCAGGCCGCGATAGCTCTGTCCGAGGAGCAGGGGTTTTCGCTCTTTGCGCGGAGCGCCCGGTTCACGGAGAGCGCGCTCGCCCCGGACCGAGCCACGACAGACGGAGTCCAGAAGATTCGCCGGAGCCTCGTACAGGGGGCGCTGCTGTCCGTGTGCCTCGGCGCGCTTGCGGAAGCATCCCTTGAGGGCTTCCATTTTCACGAGGCCGGTGCAGCTCTCGCCGAAGCGTTCGCGATCGTGGACAAAGGCGAGCACATATGGGAAGCAGAACTCTTTCGGCTGCGGGGCGAACTGAAATCAGCGGACCCAGTGGGAGCCGAGGCTGATTTTCATCGCGCCCTCAAGGTCGCGCGATCACAGAATGCACGATCGCTGGAGCTTCGCGCGACGACCAGCCTCGCACGCCTACTCGCATCGCAGGGCCGCCGCGACGAGGCTCGCGCGATGCTCGCCGACATCTACAACTGGTTCACCGAGGGCTTCGACACCGCGGATCTGAAGGACGCGAAGGCGCTGCTGGACGAACTCGGTTCGTAACGAACCGGGTTCACTGCCGGCTGATCGATTCTGAAATCGGAAAATCGGGAGAGCTGGAGTATAAGGTGAAAGGAAGCTCATGAAATACACGCGCATCTACGCAGACGGGAATGGAGAGTCGCACTTCGAGGACGTCGAAATCAGCATGAAGCCGGGGCCCGCCAATGCGGGCACGATCTCGGAGACGATCGCGGCAAAAGGCGTGATGTTCCGGCAGTCGCGTGAATACTTCATAAACTGGCACAACGCGCCACACCGCCAGTTCGTCGTCAACCTCACCGGCACGGTCGAAATCGTCGCCAGCGATGGAGAGAAGCGACGCCTCGGGCCCGGCAGCATCCTGCTGGCGGAAGACCTTACCGGCAAGGGGCACACCTCGCGAGGGCTAGGCGGCGAAGAGCGCATCTCACTTTTCATTCCGCTTGCGGACTAAAAAGTAACGACGGAGGCTCGTTCCATGGCTTTTCGTGGCATTCAAGCCGAAACTGTGAAGTTCCAGGGCTTCAATGGCGATAGCGGCGAGGCTTACTACGCGCGTCCTTCGGCGGCGGGGAAGTATCCGGGCGTGGTCGTGATTCATCACTTTCCCGGTTGGGACGAATGGACGGCCGAGGTCGTTCGCAAATTCGCAGATCACGGTTATGCCGCAATCGCGCCGAGTCTCTACTTCCGGCTCGGTGACGGAGCTTCACCGGAAGTCGTGGCGCGCGCACGCGCAGCGGGCGGAATGCCGGATGATCAGGTGATGGGAGACGTGAGCGGTGCCGCCTCGTTTCTGCGCGCCCAGCCAAACAGCAATGGAAAGGTTGGCGTCATCGGGTTCTGCTCCGGCGGTCGGCAAGCGTACCTGGCGGCGTGTCGGATCGCCGATCTCGATGCGGTCGTGGACTGCTGGGGCGGTAGCGTGGTGGTTGATGACCCGTCAAAATTGCCCAAGACTCAGCCGGTCGCACCTATCGAGTTGACCGAGAGAATCCGCTGCCCACTTTTGGGACTATTCGGTAACGACGACACCAACCCTTCGCCGGCAGACGTGGACCGCACCGAGGCCGCGCTCAAGCGCTTCGGGAAGAACTACGAATTTCATCGCTACGACCAAGCGGGACACGCGTTCTTCGCGTGGTATCGCGCGAACTACCGGCCCGAGCAGGCGCAGGACGGCTGGAAAAAGATGTTCGCCTTTTTCGAAAGGTCACTGGCAGTTGCCTGACCAGTGCGACACCAATCGCCGCGACGAGACGCGCGCGATGCTGGCCGAAATCTACAACTGGTTCAACGAGGGCTTCGACACCGCCGACCTCATTGACGCCAAGGCGCTGCTCGATGAACTTGGAGCGTAGGCGGTTCGGTCTGCCCCTGGGATGGTATCCTCCGCTTCGGCCAAGGGACCTCGATTCAGTACAATCGACCGGAAATTAGGACGGCGCCAGAAATCGCTGCACAGCTATCGTCCATCGGTCGATTTTTCACACTGTGATTGTCTCGATGCAGCGGATGATCAATTAGTAGCGTGCGAAATCACCTCCCGGAATGCGAAGTGGATAGCCAGGCGCGCGGGAAGAACGGCGCGCGCAGAGCTGCCGGCGATATGAGTCAAGGACGCAGCGCGAAAAGCCGACGTGAGGCGATCGTTCCGGCGATATTGCTGGCCGGGTGCCTCGGGATCGCGAGTTTCGTCGCCTATGGCGGCGGCGAAGCGCTCCGTCGAAATCGTCCGTTTGCACAAGACCCTACCTGCAGCGCGGTCGTCATGCGCGCGATCGCGATGCGCCACGCGCGGCTGTCGTTGGGTTACCAGGTCATGCAAACTCCGCCTCGAGTCGCGTTCGTCGCGCGCTCTGCGACTCGCCATGCCAGCCAACGCCCAGGGGCGAGCGGCGTTTACCAACCGGACACGCGGTGACGAGTGTGTGTGATGCGTGCGCACCGCGAGTACAATTGCAGCGCGGCGGTCCTCGCGTGGCGAGCTGCCTTCGCCGAATGATCATCGATATCTTCCAGCGAATTCTCGCTCCACTGGCCCAGGTTGACCGCGCGTTGGTCTTTGTCGTCGGCCTGCTCGCCGGAGCGTTCGTTCAGTATTGGCGCGAACGGATTTGGTTCAAGATCGAGGCATTCGAAAGGTTTCGACGCGAATTAAGCGAGAAGCCGGACTTCGTCGCGATCAAGCGGAAAATTCAAGATTGGGCAAACCACCACGAGTACGAGGGTTATATTGAGGGAGCCGCGATTACTTACCACGAGCTACAGGCGTATTTGGACCTGATGGAGCAGATCGCGATATATCAGAAATGGGGGCTGGTTCATTTCCGCCTACTCGACGAGATTCTGGGTGACGATTTGATGGACTGCTACGACTACTGCGCCGACCATCACATTCTCGAAGCCTACGAGTCGATGGATCCGTCGGCCGACTACTACGGCTATTTCGCCCGCTTGGCGCAGAAGCTGGAACGTTGCGAGAAACGACGCCAAAGGATGTACAGCCTTCTCACTCGACCGTGGAGATGAGCCCCGAGGCGCGCTCGGCCGAGATGAAGCGGAGAGCGGCGAAGCGGAAGCGGCGCCGGCGGGAGACTTAGAGGGAATGCGATGAATTTTACAGAAAACCACTTAGATCGCCTTGTAAAAGCAGCGGAGCACTACACCAAATGCCCTCGGTGCCTCCGCCTTCTCCGGACTGCTGTGGGGCAGGTTGACGAGGGTACCCTTCAAGAATTACGACGCGGGGAGGAGACCCTGGGCATCGTGAATCTTGATGAGGTATTGCTGCTTGAGTTCCGCAACTGTCCTGACTGGCCCAAGGGCCTATAGTGGGTTTTTATGGCGCGTCCAGATGGTCTCGAGCCTCGTTCAATTCAGGTGCTGGAAGATGGGCCCGGAAATTGGGTGAAAGACATCTTCGGATTTGTTCGTCAGCGACAGAACGACCGAGATCGGCCCGGCTATGAAACCAGCGAGTCTTACAAGGCTCGCGCACGCGACACAATAACTTGGGTTTGGCTTGATGACATCGGACTGGTCGATCGCCCCGGTCAGTACATTCGTACAAAGCAGGAGAAGTTACGCGGTCTAAACCTGCTGCGCGACTATGTACAGAGCGTGGCTCGAAGGCTTGGAGAGATCACATAGTAGTCAATGCTTCCTAAAGAAAAGAGGCGGTGTGGGTGGTCGCTTGCCGTGGGCGCGGTAGTGGCCGGACTGATTGCAGGATATTTCCACTTCCAGGCGTTTAAGGCGAACCGGCGGCTTCATGTCTTGGTTGCGGAGTGCGAAGACTGGGTACTGACTCCGCCTGCGGCAGGCAAAGCTTCGGCAAACTCCGAAAAACATGCTGCTCCCAAGACGCTGACCGATGCCGATATGGCGGCGGCGGGCCATTCCGTGGAAGATCTGTTCTCGAACTCTCACCTGGTTTGTGATCCCAAAGTTCTCCTGGAGCTTTCCGATCTGACTGCCAGCATGTTCCCTGACCAAGCGAAGATCGTGGACGCGGCGAAGGAAGCCGACAACGACCGAGCCGACGGTCGTAGTTCTGCATCGATCGCTTTCTTGATTTTCTGCCTGCCCCTCGTTTGGTATCTTGTCCTTGACAGGATTCGTGAACTCAGCGCTGCGATTGCTGGAAGAGACCGCAGTCGCTAACCAGGTGCGCGGTGCTGCGGCGATTCTCCTCACTGGCGCAACCGCGGCCGCGTTCGCTCCCGCTCGCGCCCGGCCGTCTCTCGGCGCCGTTGCGGATCAAAACGGCTATATTTTGCCTATACCGGCCCACCGCGGCAAACACTCGATCTCACGCTGAGCGATGAAACCCTTGGGAGAGAAGAGGTTTTTGGAGCCACCCGCCGGATTCGAACCGGCGACCTGCTGATTACGAATCGATAAAGTTCTCCAAGAATACGGACACGAACGGACACCGAGCGTCCGGCTGTCTACAAAAGAGCCTGTCAAATAAGGCGATCCATTGACGACCTGATGATTATGAGTCATCTTCAAGGACATCGAAATCCGTTCTCGTACGGACACAGGACGGACACAGGATGTCGCGATGGGACAGAGAATCACCGAAAGAATCGTCAAGTCGGTCACGATTCCAAAGACCGGAAATCGCATAATCTACGACAGCGAGATTCCCGGCTTCGGCGTGCGCAGGACTGCGGCAGGAATCGTGTCCTTCGTTCTCAACTATCATGCTCGCGGCCGAGAGCGTCGCTACACGATCGGGCGACATCCTGAATTGAGCGTTGCAGCTGCGCGCGACGAAGCGATCGGACTGCGCGAACTGATTCGAGGCGGCGGCGATCCACTGGAAGAAAGACATAAAGAGCGTGCCGCTCCGACGGTAGCAGACCTTTTTGAAGATTTCACGGAGCGCCATGCGAAGATTTATCTGCGGCCAAATACGATCAGATCCAACGAAGGTATGGCTCGCAAGCACATCTTGCCGAAGCTCGGTAAGATCAGGGTCGCGGATCTGAAGCGACGGGATATCGAGGAACTCCACCAATCGATGAAGGATTCGCCTTATCAGGCGAATCGAGTGCGTTCGCTTCTCAGTAAGATGATGAATGTCGCCAAGAACTGGGAATGGCGCGACGATAATCCCTGCGAGGGAGTCGCAAAGTTCCGCGAAGAACGGCGTGATCGCTGGCTCTCGACAGCGGAAATAGATCGCCTTTGCGACGCACTCGAACAGCACCCAAATCAATCTGCAGCGAATGCAATTCGGTTGATACTATTGACGGGGGCTCGGCGCGGAGAAGTGCTGACAGCCACTTGGAAAGAATTCAATCTCGAGCTCGGAATCTGGACGAAGCCAAGCCATCACACGAAGCAAAAGCGCACTGAGCACGTACCTTTGAGCCCTCCGGGGCTGCAGTTAATTGCTTCGATCAAAGAGAAAAGCACTAGCGAATATCTCTTCCCTGGCGACGCACCGGGCAAACCTCTTCAGGAACCAAAAAAGGTGTGGTCAGCGCTCTGCAAGCAGGCAAATTTAGAAGGCGTTAGGATTCACGACCTGCGGCATACCTATGCGAGCCATCTGGTCTCGTCCGGTATGTCGCTCCCGATAGTTGGTCGGCTATTGGGGCACACACAGCCGCAAACGACCGCGCGGTACGCGCATTTGGCCGATGATCCGCTGCGTCAGGCAACGGACCGTTTTGCTTCAATCGTTGCCGCCGCCAGATCCCGCAACCGCGGAGAGGTGATTCCGTTCAAACGGGACGCTTGATCGAACTGGCTGCCGCACGCGCAAAACGCGAGTCGTGCGCGCCCTCGGTTCTGGTTTTTCGCACGCAGTGAGCCACGCATTTACTGACTCCTGGCGGTAGTAAACCTTTCGGCCGACTGTTACGCGAGGCGGTCCCTGACGGTGACGATGCCAGCGCGCGATCGTTCGTTCGGTTACGCCGAACGCGCCAGCCAACTCCTTCGGTGTCAGGTAGCCGGCAAGAATCGATGAAAGCCGATCGGACTCTTGTGACTCGGAACTCTGTATCTCGGGCATTTTGAGTGATGCCTCCTTCACGTGATGAGGAGATCGCCCACGCCCCACAACCGCATCTATCCAAACGCCTCAGACTGCAAACCCGGTGCCCGACGGATTCGGAAAGAAAATTCGATTTGAACGCCCGGCGCTGATCTTCAAAAATCTGTCGGCGACCGGGAAAGTGTGCATGTGCAGATTCTGCACACACACATTGGTCGTTTCGATGTCACTCGCGGAAATTCCCGGCCGATTTTCCCGGTGGTTAAGCTGGCACCTCACGCGCTGCGGGTCGTGAAGCTGGACGGAACGAGCGTCGAGTCTCGCGACAGTCGAGAAGCGATCGGCTAACCGGCAGCGCGACGGCGACGATAGTGCGCCGCGACTCTCATCCGATTACCGCACTCAGTCGTGCTGCACCATCGTCGCGTGTGATTCTTGGACGTGTCGTAAAAGAAGGTGCCGCAAGCGGGATTGGCGCATCGTTTGACGAGCGCGAGATCTCCGCGACAGAGCAGATCGCTCGCCGACTGCGCGATCGGCACCATCAACTGCTCGGGCTCGCACAGATCTAGTCGGGTCGTTTCCTCGAATCGCCCTGAGTTGCGTGCGAGCAGCACGCGGGCCGGACACTTTCCAATCGCCTTATTGATCACTTGAAGTGATGCGCTCGGCACTGGCCGGCGTGTCGCGAGCTTTTCGGCCATAGCGAGGAGCGCCCTGCGCAAGGCGAGCGCGTCTTGAAAAACGCGTTCCACCGCATGCCCGCTTCCCCACAGCTTCGGAGCGTTCTGCAACTGCGCCCGATTGAGAAGCCGCGATTCGCCAAGCCAGTCAATCAGATCGCCGAAACTCAGGAGCGAATCGCGGCGGCGTCCGCCTTCCTTCGTGAACTCCGTGTTAACGAAATCGAGACAGTTATAATAGCCTACAAACTGAAATTTCTCGCCGCGAGCCATTTTCTTAGCTTTACCCATTTGGCGGAATCGTCTCCTAATACCTCACTTATGGTTGACGTGTTAGGCCGGGGCGACTATTTATCCACAGGCGGTAGCGGAGCGGAGGCGGTGATGGGAAACATCCGCTTGGGAGTTCGTCATGATTGGCCAGTCCGTACCGATGCGCCGGATCATGAGCCTGATCGAACGTATCGCCTCATCCGATGTACCTGTCCTGATCACCGGTGAAAGCGGGACCGGAAAAGAGGACACGGCTCAACTCATCCACAAGCTCTCATCGCGTAGCGACGGTCCGTACGTGCCCGTCAACTGTGCCGCGATTCCGGAACCGCTCATCGAAAGTCACCTGTTTGGTCATGAAAAGGGCGCCTATACCGGCGCGGACCGCCGGCAGCAGGGATTTTTCGAGAGCGCGAACGGCGGCACACTCCTCCTCGACGAAATTACGGAGATGCGATGCGAAACGCAGGCCAAGCTCCTCCGCGCGATTGAGGAGCGTAGGGTCCTGCCTGTTGGCAGTACGAAAGAAATACCCGTCAACGCGCGGGTGCTGGCGGCGTCGAATCGACCGATCGATCGGGCGATTCGAGACGGACGTCTACGCGAGGATCTGTACTATCGCCTGAAGGTTTGTTCGCTTCATCTTCCTCCTCTCAGGGAGCGTATCGAGGACCTGCCCTTGTTGGTCGACCATTTCGTTCAGAGGACGAACGCGGAGCACGGCAAACAGATCGCTGGCATCGATGACGCGTGCCTTACTGCGCTGGCCCGCTACTGGTGGCCCGGCAATATTCGTGAGCTGAAGCATGCAATCGAGCACGCCGTGATTTTCTGCGAATCGACGCGGTTGGCAGTTAGCGACCTACCCTCGGAGATTGAAGCGACAGCTCGGCCGGACAGTTCCTTTACCGTTCACCTGGGCTCTTCAATGAAAGATGTCGTCGACGAATTAATTTGCCGTACGGTCACATACGCCGGTGGCAACAAGGTCCGCGCTGCGAAGATTTTGGGCGTCAACCGCCGCACGATTTACAGCCGCCTTGAAAATCATGAGGTACATGAAACGAACGGCCCCGTGAACGGCCGTCCATACCGCAACGGCCGGAATGGTCTGACGTGACGACGCGAACACGCCGCGCATTGCGCGGCGTTGGCGCGCGCAGCGGGGCAAGTTGGATTGCCTCCTACTCTAGTTCCTCCTAGAGAAATTCTAGTATGGGTGCGATGTTCGTTTAGCGACAGTGAGAAGACATCAACGGATGCGACGCACCAAAAATGGATTTTGCCCAGAAATTGAAGGCTCATCAGATTCAGTGGGCCGCCTCGTCTGGGAAGTCTGGTTTTCTGGAGAGCAAACCCGATTGGGTTCTTCGACGGGAGAACAAACAAGAGAACCTTTTCGACCCGACTTGGCTGGGACTGATCAATCAACATGAGCATCGGTGGTTTCGCGCGCTGAATTCTAGTCAGGCGTTCGGTGTGAATCTCTTCGGCCCACTCGCCGCCGATTGGGGTCTTGCACGGGTAGTCTTTGATCAGCTGGTGCCGCATCGTTCCACAGAACTGACCGACGAAGTGCGAGTATACCTGGAGTACACTCCAAGTAATGGCCCCGAATGGTTGGGTGAGGCGATTACTAGACAACCTACGCAGGTGGACGTGGCATTCGAGGTATGTCGCAACTCGGTACCATTAGGTTTTCTTCTGATCGAGGTGAAGTTGTCCGAAGCGTTTGGGACATGTCGGGGATTCAAACACCAGAAGAAGATGCACATGGATCCGTCGCCTTGCTTGGATGCGAGGTCTGTGCTCGCAAATCCCGAAGCGAATTGCTGGATGGTTTCTAAAGAGAAACGACGCTATTGGGAGATCTTGAAATCCGCAAAGTCGACGCTCACATTTGAGTCGCTTGCTCCTCAGGCAGCTTGTCCATTTCGCTACGGCGGCTATCAACTCATGCGCAATAGGGTTCTTGCGCAGGCTCTGGTAAAGAAAGGCGGGGCGAAATGGGCGGACTTCGCAGTGTGTGCACATCCGAGCAATGATTGCGGTAGCACGGAAGCCATAGAAGAGTTTCGTTCTCTGTTCGGAAGGGTGGAGCTGCTGAGCATCGATCCGGGCGTTGTGATCTCTGCCGTCGCAGGTTCTGACCCGCGACGAGATTCATGGGCGGAGTACATGCGCGAACGCTATGGTCTGTGAGGCTTCGAACAAATCTGAAGATGCGCTCATCAGCTCCTAGGCATGAGGCGTTCGCGGCGCATCGTAGTGGACCGCGTCTAGGACAGAGAAGGGTACACCTTGACGACTCGAGGGCATCCTAAACAGATCTGGCGAGCCGTTCGGGATTTGGATTAACGGATTTCAGGCTCGACCAACCCAGTCCAAAATCCGTGGAGGCGAAACTATTGCGAAGACCGGTTTTCTGGTGCAATCTGATGCCGAGATCATTGGGGGTGGCGACGATGGATAGACGTGCAGGCGCGAATCGATGGTTGAGGGTCAGTCACCTTCGCCACGAATGAATACGACGAACTGACGCGGTTGCCGAAGGAATACGGCCTGTCACGCGCGTGGATAGTGCGGTGCCGCCTTCGATTTCGTTTTTCGCCCATAGTGGGCCTGAATTTAAGCAGGGCGTTGTACCGACGCGAGGAAAGACTAAGGTCAGCTTGTGCCGCCGCCCCCTAATCCAGTCCTGATTTTTCACATAACGGCGATCACGAATTTGCAAAGCATCGTTGCGCGAGGCGCCATCGAGGCGACGGCCCTGTTAACCGCGGCGGGAGTGACGTACAGCAACATCGCTTACCAAGGAGCGCAAAGCCGGAGATCGACTAAAGTTGTCACCAAACCGCCCGGAGGTGTCATCCACGATTACGTTCCATTCTACTTCGCACCTCGCTCTCCGATGCTTTTCACGATTAACAATGGGAACGTTCCCGGCTGTCCGCATCGTCAGGCCGATATCGTGCACTTCGTCGCGACCGTCGACGCGGTCTACCAAGCGGGTCTTCAGTGGGTGTTTTACAACTACAATGCGACGCTGGGATTTGCGCAATGTTTCGATGACGTAGCAGACTTCGACAAGATGGATTGGCCTCTATTCTTTGAGGTGCCGAGAATCGGTGGATACTGTAAGTACTGGAACAGTCGGATAGGCACGCCGAAGTATGCTCTACGAATGGAAACGCGACAAGCCGAGTTTCTGGTCCATCAGAAAGTTCCGCTCGACGTATTTGAAGTGCTCGCTGCCTACGACGATGCCAGGGCGAGACAAGCAAAGAGCATATTGCGTTCGGCAGGATACAAGCTGCCTGTTAAGGCGGAGCCAGATTGGTATTTTTGAGAGGTGAGCCAATGACGATCGAGCTCAAGAGAGGTGACCTCCTCGGACAGGACACCGATGCCATTGTAAACACGGTGAACTGCGTTGGTGTGATGGGCAAAGGCATCGCACTCCAGTTCAAGCACAAATGGCCTGAAAACTTTAAGGCGTACGCTCGTGCCTGCAAAGAGGGAGCGGTTTCGCCTGGTCGGATGTTCGTCTTCGACGCTGGCGGACTAATCAAACCGCACTATATCATTAACTTTCCGACCAAACGCGACTGGAGAGAAAGGTCAAGAATTGAATATATCGACGCAGGCTTGATTGACCTTGTGCGCCAAGTCGAGCACTTACGGATTAGGTCTATATCGATTCCCCCCTTGGGGTGTGGCAACGGGGGACTTAACTGGAGCACCGTACGCGATCGCATCATAAAGGCGTTCGACAAGTTGTCTGAGGTGCGAGTTCTATTATTCGAACCGAAGGGTGCTCCTCCTGCCCAAGAGATGGTCAGTCACACGACTCGACCGCGTATGATCGCCGCAAGAGCGGCAGTCCTGAAGATAATTTCTATCTATCGGGAAATGCAGTATGGCCTTAGCAGGATTGAGGTGCAGAAGCTTATTTATTTTCTTGAGGCAGCAGGCCAACCACTGAATCTTGCGTTTGACAAGAACAGGTATGGTCCATACTCCGACAAGCTACGTCACGTCCTTAAAGCTATGGATGGCCACTACATTCGCGGTGTTGGGGATCATGCATCAGAAGCGGACATTATCGTTATACCCGAGGCTTTAGAAGACGCTGAAAAGTTCCTCCAAATCCAGGAGGAGCAAGACACACATGACCGAGTGGATCGTGTAGCGCGACTCATAGAGGGATTCGAGAGTCCCTACGGTATGGAGCTGCTGGCGACCGTTCACTGGGTTGTCCATCACGAGCCTTTCGTGCGCGACCTGCCAGCGGCGATAATTGCCGTGCAAGGATGGAACGAACGGAAGCGCCAACTACTTCAGGAGCAGCACGTCGCCATAGCTTGGGAGCGCCTCAGGCAGGAGGGTTGGCTTGCTGAGGCTACGAACACTTCCGATTCGTTGGAGAGGTGAGGCGACTACACCCATTGCTGTGAACGGGTGAATTCGAGGACTCTGCTCCCAAGGACTTGCGCACATCGCTCAGAATTTAGGGCTCGATCTTCCTGCCTAAGTTACTGGAAATTTAGGTTTACTGGTTGTGGTAAAAGGATACTAGGTCTTGGCCGTACTTCTTTCCGATGCCTGTCTTAAAGACTGATCCGAGAACCTTAAGCAGAGGCTGGAGACCTTTCGAGGTTCTGACGTAGCCCTTAGTATGGGATTTGTTACGATGATAGAAATTAAGTAACTCGAACGAACCAATATGCGAAGGTCCCAGATGAGATTCCACAGCTTGAGCCACAATTGCCGTTGTGGCCATCCACTTTTGTAACCTCTCCTGAGACAAGGGTAGCATCTTGGGGAAAGTAGCCAAATTGTCGTCAGGATCCCAGGCCTCCAAATCTCGACCAAATAGATGACCTACAGCGTTTCGACACTTTCGCATCGCTTCCAGCTCCTTTGCGGAAGTTTTGATTTCGTGTGGAAGGGTCCCGAACAGTTTCTCGTAGCCGGCCGTCCGTTGCTGCCACGTTCCCTTTATACATTTGGTGATCAGATCGGCGTGACTTTCAAGTGCACCTCTTTTTAGAAGCTTAACACCGTCGACGATTGTTGAGTCTCCTATCAGAAGACCCGGATCAGATTGTAGCGCAAGAGAAATAACCGTCTTCAAGTAGGTTTCAAGATAGGCTGACAACGCCATTACTGCATTGAGGCGGACCCAATTGGTGAACGCCGTGAACGCCGTCTTCCACCTCGCAACATCTGTTGGAACGCGGTGGGAATCTGCGCCGAGCGATCCGAATATCAACAGAGTTTGCTGTTCATCGGGCTCAGACCTCACACGCGTTCTCGCTAAAGCAACGGCCGCCGCGTGGCTCCAGTAAAGGTCGTTCAACTCAGTGTGGTGGGCTCTGAAGACTTGATATGCCCAGGTCGTACCGAGAATCGATTCATAGCGCTTAAACGCTGCCATTGTAAGTACCTGCTCTCGACCAGTTATCCAGTATTCCTACTATTCGATCCTTGCGACGGTCGAGGGCATCTTCAACCTGGCCACCCCGATGTCGGACCTGTTCAGGGGCGGAATCCCTTAGGACTTCGCTTTCTTCGAAGGTTTCGACTTGCCAGAACTGTTGAGGGCGACCGCTTGGCGAACGAGCGACTTGAAGGCGGACCGGTCAACTTCTTCTCCTTCGTAGATGTCGATCGCGCGGCGTACGTTTCCGTCGAGACTCGAGTTGAAGAGACGGGCCGGATCCTTCAGAGACGCGCCCTTGGCGAAAGTAAGCTTCACGACCTTCTTGTAGGATTCGCCAGTGCAGATGGTGCCGTCGTGCGACCAAATAGGAGTGCCCATCCACTTCCACACCTCAACGACGTCCGAGTCTGCTTCCTTGATGAGCTTGCGCATTCTGGTGGGGTTTCCCCGCGCCAATTCCCGAGTTCAGCGATTTTTTTTCGAAATGAGACTCCGATGCCGACTGGCCTTGGCTCACGCCCGACTTTTTCATGTTCTCTATTGGAAGTTCCAGATATATTTCATTTGCGGGACAGCGGAGGATAGTCATGTAAGTTGGTACGGTTTGGACCGTTTGGACCGACAATGAGAATGAGCCGACCCTTGCGAGAAAAGTGCTAGCTCAGTCGGTATCTCGGATCCTCGTCTTCTGAGGAAGGATCCTCGGGATCTATGCCGAATGCTCGGAGACGCGCTTCGGCGCCCTCGATCGCACGATTAGCAATTTTCGCAAACCAAACGGCACCGGAATGTGAGAACAAGAAGGCGAACGTACGACCGTCCTCAGCCCGGCGCTCTTCCTTTTCGGCCTGCGGGTGCGATCGAGATTCCTTTGTGTAGAAAGAACTCACCGTGTCTCTAAGGTTATCTCAATCGCGAGTGGTGAACAGGGCCCCTAGAAGGCCAATCCGCTCCGGGATTCTGCGATAAGACCGAAGATTCTACGGAAGTTACCGCTCAGGATTAGTTGCTGGGGGGACTTGCCGTCCAGCGCTCTGATCGGGGTCCGAAACCACGCGCGAGTTCCCCGCAGATCCTCACGCATTATCTTGAAGACCTCTTGCGTCAACGAAGCGAGAGCGGCGAGCTTTTCCTGATGTACCGGCGATGCGCCAAAGCGGGAAATTGTTGAGGCGTCCCTACCCAGATAACGTGCGATGTCGCTTACGGTCCAGTCGAGCAGATGTGCGATCTTCGCCGCTTCGTATCGCCCGTTCTCGTCTGTTGCATCTCTCAAGATTCTCGCTTCGTGGAACGCGGTTGCGGCTTGTGTGCGCGATCTGGCCATCGCTCGGTCTCCGGTGAAGTTTGGCGGTTGCCTCTCTCTCTAAGGTCAGCTTATCGTCACGCACTTAGCAGGTCAAACGCATATAGACAGCATCTTGAAAGCATGCGAAATTATCGTGGAGCCCACCGGCGAGGCGTGGAAAAAAATACGGCCGGCGAGTCGGACGAATGAACGCTGAAAACACGAAAGCTCTGGTCGAATCGTTTCCGGTACTGTACTGCGGAGCCGACCGTCCGAGGGCCACCGAGAGCGCTCCGCGATTCTTCTTCGAATGCAGGGACGGTGGCGTTGCCGCTTAAGGAGGTAGGAGCTCTTGTCACCCGACCAAGAGCCTGACAGCCTTTCGTATTCATGCCGGTCTCCAAAGAAATCTATGCCCTGGCGGCAGCAATCGCGGCGCTCGTTTCCACGGTGACTGCGACGACTGTCTCTGGATGGGTCTCCCTCCGTAACTCAGCTAGGATGGTCCAGGCGCAGTACATCACAGGGGAACGGGCGAAGTGGAGGGACAGAGTGCGATCCGCCGCGCTGGAAGTCCATAAGGCAGTTTCGGCAAGAGACTTCAATCGTGTTGCTGAGCTAACCCTCGAACTCAGGTTGCTGCTGAATCCCAAGGACCCAATGGATGCGGAGATCTTAGACGTTGTTGGCAACCTGCAGAACTGCCAAACGGCGCAATCCTTGCCATCTGAGTTCGGCGAACGTATAGCGCTCCTGCTGAAACACGATTGGGATCGAGCTAAGCGGGAGGCGCAGCCGTTTTTCAGGAGGTTTAGTCGGGCCTCGGAACGCATATCCTACGAAGACTTCTGGAACGCGGAATGCCGGCGGAAGAATCTCGCCAAGCCGAGGTCGTGAAGCCCCCTGAAGTCTGCAATGGCCGACTTTGCACCGTCTAGATCTGTGATTCGTCTCCCCTCACGCGCACCGATCCTTACCCGAGCACCCGAACCCTCAACCAATTTTTCCAAGGGAAAGATCCGTAGAGGGCGCATAACAAAATGCGACTAGTACAACTCGGTGTGCCTCAACGTGTCGAGTATGTGATCGGTAAGCGAGTCCTGACCATTGGCAGCGCCCAAGACAACAATATCGTATTGCAGTACAACGCCATCTCGCGTTACCACGCCACCATTCGGCGACGTTTGGGAAGATGCATTCTCACCGACCTGAATTCTACTAACGGTGTCATTGTTAATGGGGAGCGGATCAATGGTTCGGTCCGCCTGCGGCCGGGCGATGAAATTCGCTTTGCGAGCGTGCGATTTAGTGTCAAGCGGGACCGAGCGTTTTATATAGCTACGGTCATCGGAAGCCTGTTTGCGATCTTCGCGGTGGCATTTGCTGCAGAATTGTTGGTTGCGCGGGGCCCGGACCGCGGGGCTAGTGCTGTAGCCTCAACACCAACCGCTGCTGCCACGGCCAGTGTTGGGTCTGCATCAGAAATCCCGCCACGCTCTGCATCGGGTTTTGCAACACCAGAGAAAAGTCCTTTTCCTTTGAGCGCGCCAGGATCAGAATCGCCATCCGCGGCAAGCAGCACTAGCGCTGAGAGTGCTCCGTTCGCCGGAAAATTGATCTACGTGACCAACGGAAACAACACCGTCACGGAGTATGCCTTCGGAACTACAGGAGAGACCTCTACTCCCCACGGCATTATCGTGGGAGATCAGACTGGATTGAGCGGACCAACTGGAATTGCATTTGACTCGGCGGGGAACATCTACGTTGCTAACAATGGCAACGGAACGATCACGGAGTACAGCAAGGGGAGTACCGGAAACGTGATTCCCATAGCGATCATTTCTGGTCCATCTACCGGGCTTAGTCCACCTACTGGCGGGAGCCTTGGTTTGGCAGGAATTGCGGTGCGCGCAGACAAGATTTACGTCGCTATTGGCAACTTTGGGGCGGAGGGGGATGGACACATTGAGATTTTCCCCGTTGGCGCGAACGGGAATGTTGCACCGCAAAAAACAATTCAGCCGCCGACACGAAACGGATGTGTGTGCAGTTTCGGTGGATTTGCGGCAGCGGAAGATAGTACGATTTTCATAGCTGTTGGCGATTGTATTTTTCGTTACTCTTCTCCCTCTCGGGAGCCCATGCAGTTTTCGTTGCCTGATCCTGAAAATGTCGTCCCCGTATGCCCGTACGGCTTGAGTGTGGATCCCTCGGGTAATCTTTTTACGCTGAGAAATGGAGATGACGCGCTGCTCAAATACCAAGAAGCAGGACCGAATAGGTTTGTGCTGAGAGGCGTGGTTGCGCGAGGCTCTGCACGTGTATTCGCCGTTGATCGCGACGGATACGTTTACAACATATCCGGCAGCCCTATCTCACGTGTTGATAACTCCTGGGTTTTGATGGTGCATTCTCCTGGAACTGGCGCCGCTGATGCACCGATTGCGCAAATCTATGGACCTGCGTCCGGCCTAAACCAGCCCACCGCGCTTGGCGCTTGGCCATGAAATGAAAGCCAAAACCCCCAGGACGAAAACTCGACGCGCAAGCCATTTATTCTATTCTCCATGTTCAGTCTGGTTTTCGATGGTTGTCAGCGCCCTCTCTGTCACCGGATATTTTGCTCCCATTCGGAGTTTCACCGAGCGGTGAAAGCTGCCGACTCAATGAAACGGCAGGCTCCCGAGTGGATGCCACGTTCGTACCGTTCCATGATAAACAGAACGCTTAATATGGACTTACACGACGCTCATATTAAACGAAAGCTTCATCGGAGCCGCGTCTTCGAGGCAACGGTCCCCTTATAACTCGCCCGCTGGAACTGACCGCCTGAGTGCCGGGGCGGCTGCGTCCCGCTATCGAGCAGGCCTTCCTGATTGGCCTCGGGCGAGCAGAGCCCTCACCTCATCCGACCGGAAGCGGACATAGTGCCCTAACCTTACGGAGGGCAATTCGCCGAGCCTAGCTTGTTCTCTTACCGATGACTCGGGAACGTTTAAGATTTTTGCCATCTCAGGGGCGGTCAGCAATTGACCGGAAGGTTGAGAGGCGGAGTCGCTGTCGGTCGGTTGGCGTAGGAGCATCGATAGCAAGACACTTTCAAGAGCTTTGAGCGTGCCGATGCGTGATGCGAGCTGAATGTAGACTTGCTGGATGGCTCCGCGCGTCAGCCCAACGGAGCGTGAAGGATCGGCGAGCAGATCATCAATGGTCAGAGGCGTTACGGGCGTTTGTCGCATAGGGATACGCTGTATCTCTCAGTGTTTTCGCAGTTGTTCTACTCCGCCATGTCGTTGTTTTCGGCGGATTCCGCTGCGGCAGTTGGCTCCCAGTAGAGCTTACATTTGTAGGGTCGCTTTGGCTCGCGATGGATGCCTGGGCCGTTTTCATAGGAAGGTGCCGCTTCATGCGGTTTGAGATACATCATATTTGTCTAATCTGATTGGATGATATAGCTAACTGTCAAACTAGACGCGTGGTTTGACATTGTGCTAATATGTCAAACATGGCTGGACAACAAACGCAGCACTTAAACCTCCTCGAAAAGCAGCTCCCCGAGGGGTTGGTCGTTACTTCGTCCTGGCTCGTGCGGCGCGGCTATTCGCGCCAACTCCTCAGCCATTACGTGCGGACCGGCTGGCTGCGACAGCCGACACGCGGCGTCTATCAGCGGCCCCGCGGATCGTTAAGCTGGCAGCAAGTCGTGATCTCGCTTCAGACCATTCTGAAAGAACCTCTGGTGGTCGGCGGACGGACCGCGCTCGAAATACAGGGATATGCGCACTACCTGCGGCAGTCGATGAAAGAGGTCTACCTTTACGGACCCGAGTCGCCGCCAAATTGGATCGAGAGTCTCCCGGTAAAGGTCAGTTTCATCTATCGCAACAGCAGGAAACTCTTCGCGGTGGAAGCGGACCAAAAATCGTTCATGAACCTGATCAAGGGCGTCAAGGCGCAGCCGAGCCCGGCTGCGGACGCCGGTTTTCTCGTCCAGCCCTGGGGACAGTGGGACTGGGGCCTCGTTCTGTCGGCGCCCGAGCGGGCGATCCTTGAGTTGCTCGACGAGTTGCCTGGGCGAGAGAGTTTTGAACAAGCGGACAAATTGATGGCGGGTCTCTCGAATCTGAGTCCTCAGCGGCTCCAAAAGCTGCTGACTCGTTGCCGAAGCATAAAGGTGAAAAGACTTTTCTTCTTCTTTGCCGACCGTCATCAGCACGCGTGGTTGAAACGGATCGATCGCGCCGCCGTTGACCTCGGCAAAGGCAAGCGCATGCTTGTGAAAGGCGGCAAGCTAGACCGTGCCTATCAGATAACGGTGCCGGAGAACCTCGATGCCGTTCAGTGAAGTCTATCGCAAGCAGGCGGCGCTCGTCGTGCGAGTCCTGCCCGAAGTTGAGCGCGAAGAGAGCTTCGCGCGGTAGTGTCATCCCGCAACCTCGGCTCGGAAGAACGGGCTAGAGATTGACGGCGGAGACAATGACGCCGGATCGCCGGCGAATTCCGACATCCTTGATAAGGATGAGGATGTTGTGGCCCGTGTCGAAAGCTTCGGCAATGCAAATCCTCTCGTCGCTGTTCCGGTCGGTGAGCACGATTTCGTGGTCGAAGGTCATCCGCTTGCGCGGGATTACCGGCCCGAGCACATGAGATCCAGTGACGGTGGTGGCGAGACCTTTTCCATCATAGATTTTTTCGAAAGACTTGTTCATCACCACGCGCCGCACTTCCGACGAAAAGCTGCCGTCGAGTTGGCGGACAGCTTGCTCCAGCACGACGACGCAGCATGCGTTGCTGCTAGTTATCACGTAGCGCCGGAAGGCCACGTAGTTGGACGCTCCGAACTTTCTCGCAAGCGCGACAGGAGCCTTGACCCCGAAGTCGAGCTGCTGGGCCTCTTTCGTGAAAACCTCGCCCTGGAAGAGCGCCTCGGAAGCGAACACATTGGCCTCCCGCTCGAACAGGTCGGTGATTTCGGCGTCCAAGGTCTTCTCGCAGTCGTGGATGAGCGCGTAGACCTTGGATTGATGCGGCAGCGTACCGTGCCCCGCTTCATGGAGCTTGATGAAGGGCACTCGGGGTTTGCGCACTTCTTTGTCGATCACGACAAGCCGGTCGGTGACTTCGAACAGGCCTAGCACTTTACTTAAAGCTGATTTGATGGTGGCGATGCCGGACTTCGCTTTCTTAATGAACTGACGCAGCAGGCTTTCGTTCAGAACTTCGTCATCGACGACTGTCAGTTTCGCCGCCGCCATGATGTCGTCGACCGGAGTGGGAAAACGGCCGATCGCGGACGCCTCGCGCAACAAGCGGTCCGCATGCTGCCGAACAGTGGCAAGCTCGTGCGGTTGGAGCAGCGAGTCGTCGGGGCGGGTCATTTGCGCTTCTGCTTCCGGATAAAGGCCAGATAGTCGATTAGTATTTGTTCTTCTTCGGGGGTCAGGTCCTGGATCGCGAACGTCGCCGCTTTGGCCTGTCGGCGGCCGTTGGCATCGGCATCGGTTGTGAAATACCCGGCGCGCTGCATCAGATTCTCGTACGAGGTACCGTAGACCCCGGCCAGCGCGTGCAAAATGTTTGGAGAGGGTTTCGTGATTTTGTTTTTCTCGAGTTGACTTAAGTAAGCGTTCGATACTTCTTCGTTTGTTGCCTCCTCCACCTGACGCAGGGTCAGTCCTGCGGCATTTCGCAGGCGGGCAAGGTGGGCACCAAACGAATCATCAGTCGCCTTCTGATGATCGCCGGGCTTTGCCATGTCACCTCCAAGTTATGAATGTCTTACGTATCAATTCTGGACGGTTCTGCTGCATTCGTCAAGCAGCGCGTAGGGTTTGCTTGACAAACTTAGCGTTGCTCGGCAAAATGGTCTTGCACCTTCCGGCGAATAGCCCCGGTCGTCGGGGCGAGGGACCAGAAGGTCGAAAGAGGTATACAGGTATATGTCTCCGGAACTCTCCGTACACGATCAGGAAGTGCGCATTCACATCGATGAGGAGCGCTACCATTCCGCGGATCCTACGGTTGGCGAGGCTCTTTACAAGCTGGCCAACATTCCCGCTACCCACGAGCTCTACCGCGAGGTCGGCGGCGACCGCGAGGATGAGCCCATCCAGAACAATGATGAAAGGGTTCATCTCAGGGAGGACGACCGTTTTCATAGCGAGCCGCGGGAAATCACCATCTTCGTGAACACCCGCAAAAAAGAAGAGAAGAAGCGGCAGCTGACCTACGACCAGGTTGTCGCCCTGGCCTTCAATCCCGTTCCAACCGGCCCGAACATCATGTTTACGATTACTTACCGGAACGGCCCGCGCCAGAATCCCGAGGGCGAGTTGCTTCCGGGCGGCAAGGTTAAGATCAAGAACGCGATGATTTTCGATGTCACGCAAACCACTAAGTCTTAGCCCCGACCTGAAGCGGCTGCGAGACGAGGGATACGACCTCGACATTCGCAACGGCTACCTGCTGGTGAAGGATGTCCCGTACGTGAACTCCAAGAGGAAGGTCGAGCGGGGCATCCTCGTCATCAAACTGGTGCTCGCCGGCGATATCGCTGACAAGCCCGACAACCATGTGGCCTATTTCGACGGCGATCATCCTTGTCATGCCGATGGCACGGAAATCTCACAGATCAAGCATGGCAGTAACGCGCAGACGCTTGCCGAAGGCGTCGTAGTTCGGCACTCCTTCTCCGCCAAGCCGCAGCCGGAGGGCAATTACACGGACTACTATCACAAGGTTTCGACTTACGTTGCGATGTTCCAGGGTCCGGCGCGGCAGATTGACCCGTCCATGACAGCGAAGACGCAGCCGGCGATAAGCACGGATGAAGGCGACAACTCGGTATTCAACTACATCGACACCGCATCGAGCAGGGCCGAGATCGTCATGATTACCAAGAAGCTCGAAGGGAAGAAGGTGGCCATTATCGGAACGGGCGGCACTGGCGCCTACGTCCTGGACTTCGTGGCCAAGACGCCGGTGGGACAAATTCATCTGTTCGATAAGGACGGCTTTCGCCAGCACAATGCTTTCCGCGCGCCCGGTGCGCCCTCGCTGGCGGAGCTGCAAGCGAAGCCGTCGAAAGTGGCATACCTGAAGGGGATTTATGAAAAGATGCACCACGGCATCGAGGCGCACGAAGCTTTTCTGACCAAGGAAAACGTCGAAGAACTGCGCGGGATGGATTTCGCGTTCATCTGCATCGACGAGGGTTCGGACAAGAAGATGATTATCGCCAAGCTTGAGGAGTTTGGCACTGCGTTCGTCGATGTGGGAATGGGCATCTACGAAGCGGAGGGATCGCTCGGCGGCACTCTTCGGGTGACGACCAGCACGCCGGAGAACCGCGAAGCCGCACGGACACGAATAGGTTTCTCAAACGATGACGGCGACAATGAGTACGCGCGGAACATTCAGATTGCGGAGTTGAACGCGCTGAACGCCGCGCTTGCCATCATCAAGTGGAAGAAGCTCTGCGGCTTCTATCATGACTTTGACCAGGAGCACTCGACTACGTTCACGATCAACGGCAATTTCATTAACAACGCAGACAAAAAGCAATGAAGCAGGGCATCACTCTCAAGCACAAGTTCGTCGAAAATCTTCCTGATGTGCTTGAGGAAAACATGCTATACGTTTGCATGGAGTTCGCGACCTCCGCGCACAAGTGCTGTTGCGGATGTGAACGCGAAGTGGTCACGCCGTTAAGCCCGACTGACTGGAAGCTGATCTATGACGGCCGGACCGTCTCGCTGCATCCTTCCATCGGCAACTGGAATTTTCCATGCCGCTCCCACTACTGGATACGGCGCAATCGCGTGGAATGGGCTCCGGCGTGGTCGGAGGATCAGATCCGGAAGGGACGGAGGCACGATCGTCGTGCCAAAGAAGTGTATTTTGATTCCCTGAACGGCGCGTCGGAAGTTGAACCCTCAACCGAACCCGCGCCCATCAAGAAAAAGTCAGCGCCAGCCGAATTGGGAATTTGGAAAAAATTCAAGAAATGGTGGAAGTACTGACAGGAATCGAGTGGCGTTATAGAGGTGGGTGAAGAGTTGAATCGCCTCACAGACTTCGCCGCTGCCTTCGCTTTTCCGTTTATTCACGAGATTCAGCTCGCCGAAAACAACATTCTAATTGCAAACGTCCTTGGAACCGGTTCATTTCTTGAGTTGAATGGCGCAGTGTACCTCGTCAGCGCTGGACATGTTCTAAGAGTGGTCAGAGAACACATAGAGACGGTCGGTGTCCCGATTGACCGGCTGTCGACTACGCCGTGGGCACTGGGTTCCCTCAGCTTCGGCATTCGCGAGCCTTGAAAGAAGTTTGACATTGGGGTTGCTCGCGTCGATCTCGAAAGCGCGATCCTCAAGGTCCGACAATCGGTCTGGAGTAAGATTAAGCGGGCCAATTTCGGCGTGGTGAGCGACAACATGGAGGCGTTTGTATTCGCTGGATATCCCTCGATCTTGTCGCAACAACGGGGTGACGAATTGAAGTCCGGAGTGCTCACCGCGGTATCACCTCGCCTTCGAAGATCTCTGGAGGAACTAAATCGTCAGCTACCTCCCAACGCTCTGCCCTTCGATCCGGCGATCGACCTTGCCTTTGAATACCCTGACGCTTTTCTCAAAGCGGACGGCACAATGGTGGACGGTCGAGCCTTCGATCTTCGAGGAATTAGCGGCAGCTTGATCTGGGGCGTTCTGCCAGATCCAACAGGAGCTCTGTCTGCCCGGCCGGATTTGCGCCTGCGCCTCGTCGGCGTCATGGCGGAAGGCAGCCCTGGCTACTATCTACGCGGGAAACGTTGGGAGATCATTGCAAAACCCCAACCCGACACAGCAGCGTAAACGGTGACAGTCCCATGATGGGAGAGGCCACACCTTCATCATGAAGTTGGAAATCCTATCGGACGTATCTCCACCGCGAAACTCTGCTCTCTCCTGACAGTCTCGTAAACGGTTGGTCACGGCGAAGGAGTGCGCGCGAGATCAGTCATCTCGCGCCGCTCATTCTTGCCCATCTGGCATCCAAGGATGACACTCACTAAAACTTCCTCCGGGAAGGCACGCGTTCTACACCGAAATCGTCCGTCAGCAGGGAAGTCGATGACTCTCCATTTCTTTTCATATGCCCAGTGTGATGCTTTCGTTAAAAATACGACAGTTCCGAAGCGAACCAGAGCATAGGCTTGTTCTGTGGGCGAACGCGCATGCGTGCTTGATAGCGTTTTGACGAAGCTGTAATCAGGGAATCTGCGAGATAGCGAATAGGTACAGCTCTACCCAGTAAGCCCTCTCCAATAGCATATTTGAATCCGAGGCAGACGCCGGTGTGTTTTTCTTTATAGGGCGACCACATGAAGATGTCATCGTTGTTCAAGGGAGGCACGGGCATCGATCTGTTCATCCGCGATATGCCGCGTCGATACGAGGAGATGGGGGACTATTGTTTTGCTCAAGATACTGAGTAAAAATACTCAAGATAATGAGCAAATCGATGTATTGGATATACCGTCGACGAATTCTTGACCGGTTGGCTGAAGGAGCTTTTCGAGCCAGCCGTTGTAGCTCTCTAACACCTGGTCGCTAATTTCACGCTTGGACACGAACTCGGAAAGCGCGGGTATTCCGCACAGAAGGTCCGTGAGCCTTGTCAGTGCGGCCACGCCTTTATCCGAAAGAAAGAGGGTGCGGCGGTTGATTTTGACGGATGGATGAAAGAAATCGAGCCGCTTGATTTCTTCCCAGGTAGGCTTGGGAATGAACGCAGTCGGCGTAAAGAGGCTTTCAACGTCCCTTTCAATTGTTCGCTTCTGTTTCAGCGTCCTTCCGCTGTAGACGGGCCGGTCTTCTGGTTCAGTCACGATGTTTCCGTCCGTGAAGAGATAACGCTGCCTTTAAGTCTTCATGCTCGAAGGCCGAAGCCATGCGGTCGATTTCCTTCTCAGAGAGGCCCAGCTTCGCCGCTACCTTTTGCCAGCTGGCGACCGCCTGCCCTACCTCCGCTGCGATCTTATGCGCTTTATCCGGACCTAGTTCGAAATACGAAGCGACTTCCAGTAACGATTGCAGCGAGGCCGTGCCATCGTCGAGGTCTATCGCTGTGGCCAAAACGCGCGGCTTGATATCGATGGGCACGGGATTGAGATCATAGGCCGGTGCCAACCGCCAGCCGGCGGGTCCCGCATAGAGAAAGCCGTGATTGCGCAGATGGTCGTCCGTGTTCGAGATGAGAATACTGAGCGCGATCCGCCGCCACAGCGCATGCATATCCTCCTTGGGTGCGGCACCGTACTGTCGCAGCGCATCTACGAACTCGAGATAGCTCCGCGTCTCGTTATCGTTAGCTCCCAGCATGCTCATTGCGGAAAGAAAAGGAAGCCGCGTTCCAGCAGCGCGGTCGAAGCGGCGCAGCAAGAGCACGGACTTGCCGGCGACGGTTTCAAGCCTCCACTCTGGCACCGTGA
>Ga0187883_10000377_pt1 | contig 28758 bp, 25 predicted proteins | sample June2016WEW_20_1_2_FD_132966 | JGI IMG/M metagenome (GOLD analysis project Ga0187883, IMG submission 132966) | Peatland microbial communities from SPRUCE experiment site at the Marcell Experimental Forest, Minnesota, USA - June2016WEW_20_10 | ecosystem: Environmental > Terrestrial > Soil >...
CGGCAGACAAAATCCACTTCGCTGCATTGCAGTTTCACCAGCGGCGCGTTCAGCGTCGCGAAGGCGCCGCCGATGGCGACTTTGACCTTGGAATCGACGGCGCGGATCTGGCGGGCGAGAATCTTGGCGTAGGGATAACTGGTCGTGCTCAGAAAACTCAACCCGACCAGTTGCGGGCGCCGCATGCGAATCTGCTCGACGATGACCTGGTTTGGAGTCTCGGTGTTGGCCTGGTCGAACATCACGCATTCATGGCCGGCGCGCTTGAGCACCGCGGAGAGCGACATGATTCCGATCGGTGGGAACCCCATAATGCGCAGGTTGCCGTTTTTCGCGCGGCCGGCCGCCGGCACGGCGTAAAATTGCGGGTCGCGAACATGGATTAGAAATACCAGCATGGCCACCTCCGGTCGCTGCCAACGCTCCGAGCCCGTGCTATGCCCGCGTTGCCCCTCGCCAGCAGGTGAGCCTACTCGCCGGACGCCGATTGCGCGAGTTCCCGCCGGGGAACACATCGCGAAAGCGTCGGATGCGCACCCGATGCTTCCTCGCCTGCACCTTTGAACCCTCAGTGAGAAACGTAAAAATCTCTATGCGTCTATTATTCAGAATAGCGACTGGGCAACCAGGTCAAAGACGGCGGAATCTCCGGTGAACGGCAAGATTCGGGGTCGTCGGGATTGCAAATATCTCGCGAACATATAGATCGTGAGACGGCAGCCTCGTGGATGACTCCAATGTCATGATTGTGTGGTAGATTCGCTTCCGTGCGTCCAATCCAAAAGCCGATAATCCCTGTGACGCCGGCGCCGCCAATCTATCAGTTTCGTGTTTTCCTTGAGGACGTGCGGCCCTTGGTCTGGCGCCGTATCCAGGTGCCGGCTGATTTTACGATCGCGCGCCTCCACCGAGTCATCCAGGCAATAATGGATTGGCAGGACTGCCACCTGCACGAGTTCAGTGTTGCCGACCGTACCTACGGTGCTCCGGATTCGGAGGAGGAACGCGAAGTTCTTGATGAGCGGGGCGTCAGACTACAGGATATCGGCGCTCAGTCGGAGACCGAGTCGCGTACATCTATGACTTCGGTGACAACTGGAGGCTCGTGCTGCAACTTGAAGACGAATTGCTGCCCGACGCAGACACTGTCTACCCGGTCTGTGTCGACGGCGAATCCAGCGCGCCGCCCGAAGACGTTGGCGGCACATCAGGATACGAGGAGTTTCTTGAGGCACTCGCCGATCCTGACCATGAGGAGCACATGCGTATGAAGGAGTGGGTCGGCCGGCCGTTCGATCAGGGCGCTTTCTCGCTCGCGGAGACCAATCAAAGACTGCAAAAGAGGCTGCGGCTTGGGAAAAGAGGCTAACGTAGAGCCAATCCAAGGGGGGTGCATCATCCGCGCTTCTTCACCCTTCGAGCATTAAACCTTCCGCGAAAATGGTTTCCGCCCACTTGACGATATCTCCTCATGAAAGCGGGGCGCCTGAAGCAATTTGACGAAGCCGCGGCAGGCGCGAGCCGCATATCATTTTCGATCAGCCGACGGCCTCCAGACCTTGGCTCCCGATAGTATCGCGCGGCGCCTAGATGGAGGGGCACGCGCAAAAGGAAGTATTCCGGTAAGGGGTCACAGGTGACAAAATTCAACTGGTCGAAGCCGGCGCTCCAAAGTTTCCCGCGAAGCAATCCTTCGACGCTCCGGATTCTCTGAAGAGGTGAATATGATCATCGCGCAAATCACCGATCTTCACGTGGTGGCGAAAAATCGCCTGTGTTATCCCAAGGTGCCGACCAACGCGCAGCTCGCGCAGTCCATCGCCCACATCAATAGTCTCGATCCCAGGCCGGACGCGGTGATCGCATCAGGCGATCTAACGGACCACGGGCGCCCGGAAGAATACGATTTGCTGCGTGAGATCTTGTCAGACTTGATTCCTCCCGTGTTCGTGATTCCGGGAAATCACGACCGGCGCGATGTCCTGTTGAAGGCATTTGCCAGCGAGGACTACATGCCGCCGCCTGATGCGCCGTTCGTGAACTATGCGATCGATAAATATCCCGTCCGGCTGATTGGACTCGATACCTCGGTGCTGGAACACCATCATGGGATGAGAAGCGACTCTCGCCGCCCGTTGCCACGCGAGCCATGCCTCGGTCCCCTCCGTCAGCAGACGAGCCGCGAGAATCTGGGCGCGCTGGTTGTGAAGAAAATATTGGTACCATTGCGGGTCGACCTGTGTGTGGCGAATTGGTAATTCTAACAGAAGACCGAGCTGCTGCGCAGACTTGCGGAACGATCGGAGAGGGCTAAAGCTCGGCTCCGGATGAGGTTGCTGTTTATTCTGATCGCCCACCTGTGTGTGGCGAATTGCTGATTCTGGGGAAATCAGCAATTCGCCACACACACGTCTAAACAGCAGACGTCGCCACATGGTATAAGGGGCGAACAATGTCGATAAAGAATGTCGATATCGTAGTGGGAATACCAACTCTCAACGAAGCCGCGACGATTTCAGATGTAACCCAAAGAGTCGACCAGGGTCTGCAAGAGTTTTTTCCCGAACTAAAGGCCGCAATAGTCAATGCCGACAATCGGTCAACAGATCGCACCAAGGAAGCTTTCTTGACAACCCGGACGAAGACCGAGAAGGTGTATTTGCCGACGCCGGCGAACGTGGTTGGAAAGGGGGAAAACCTCAGGAACCTTTTGAATTATGCGGCCATGCGGAAAGCCACCGCGGTGGCGACCTTCGACGGCGATCTTCAGAGTATCCGCCCATCCTGGGTTCGAGACATGATTGCCCCAGTACTGGTATCCAACTTCGACTTTGCCTACCCCGTCTATGAACGCCATCGGTTCGATGGTACGACCACCAACTTAATATGCTATCCGATCGTCTATGGAGTGTTTTGTAGTGATGTCCGGCAGCCAATTGCTGGTGATTTCGCGTTTTCTGGCCGCTTTGTAGATCACCTGATCGCGTTAACGTGGCCCAGTACCGCGCTGGGATTTGGGGTAGACATTCTCGTAAGTACTGAAGCAATAGTCGGTGAGATGAATGTATGTGGTGTTCAATTGGGTCAGAAAATTCATAGGAGGAAAGAGCGCTCAACCTTGGGCCCATTGGCAATTGAAGTTCTCGACACATTGATTAGACAGATCAAGAAACATCGGTTGACCCTCGAAAATGGTAGACGCCTCCGACAACATCGGATTGTCGCTGTAGACCAAGTACGTCGCCGCTGCCCTCCCGTAGCAATAGACCGAAAGCTTGTGGCGCAACAGTTCCTGGAGGCTTCTGCAAAACATCTGGCGATGTATCAACTATCGCTCGCACCGCCATTGTATCATCATCTCAAGAAGGCTTTGGATGAGCAGAGGGTTCCAGACATCGATTATGAACGCTGGTGTGACATCGTCTATCGCCTCATCGGGTCGGCGGTATCCTCGAGACAAAGCTGCGCGGCGGTCGCGATGGGCTTGGTTCCGCTCTACTTTGCAAGAATGCTAACGTTCGCCAAAACCGTCGCACCAATGGATGACCTTGAATTCGAGACATATGTGCGAAGCCAAGCCGAGTACTTCTTTACTCATCGACAAAAGTTGGGGTTGCAATCGTGAAAGACACAAACCTGCCGGGATCAACCTGACGATACGATGTCAGTTCAAATAGGCTATTACTTTGCCCACCTTGACGATATCCGGTATAGGGCAGCTTGTGAGCGCTCGTGGTCTTGTGGCATCGATCCGGAACCAGTCGGGCTCAAGATTCCTATGCTTCGTGTTGTTAGAGGACCAAGCTCCACGGACGCAACCGGGGAAACCAAGATCTTCCTATATACGACTGAAGCTGGCTGCCACTCATGAATCGGATCGTGCTCGAGACTCCGCGTATCCGAGCCCATCTCGCTGAATTTGCCTGGACCGTTGAGCCTCGCGCGCCGCTCTACCAGAAGACCTCGTTCTATCTGCGGTTTCCAGAAGATGTCGACGTTTCAAATCTGCCGGCTGCGCTATGGTGCAGAGTTTTCCTGATTTGCCTCCACTCACACTGGGCGGTGCTGCGCCCCTGCGAAGTCTACCTTCCGGTTGCATTGCCGACGGGTGAGAGCGAGGTCTGGCAGCGGCTGGTCGCCGCGTATTCGACGACCCTGGACCTGATTCACAATCGCAGCCGCGAAAGGCCACACGGGGGTGTAGCGATTATTGAGGACGGACCTCCGCTGGCGACGGCAAACTTGCTGCCGGATCTGAATCGTTACGGCACTGCCTTCAGCGGCGGCAAGGACAGCCTTCTTCAAACCGGGCTGCTGGCCGAGCTTACTCACGAGCCCCTGCTGGTAACGACGACCTCGCCGATGGCGCCGCTGCATGACCATCTGACGGCCAGACGGCGCTGGATTTTTTCCGAAATCGTGAAGCGTCGGAAGGTTCGATTGGTCGAGGTTAAATCCGATTTCCGTTCGAGCTGGGACAATGCTTATCCGGGCGGCTATGAAATCGCGACCAACGAACTGACCGATGTTCATCTGTATTTCGCAGCTCTGTTAGTGGCAGGGGCCGCCCTCGGTGTGACGCATCTGTGCGTCGCGGCCGAGGCAGAAGTACATGAGAGCGCGCGGGTGGACGATCGAATCATCCAGCATCCTCACTTCATGTATTCTTCCATCACTCAACGCGTATTGTCCGCGGTGTTGCGGCCGATGGGCTTCCAATACTGTTCGCTCACGTCGCCATTGCACGCCGTGCAGGTGCAGCAGTTACTGTGGAAGCGTTATCCGGACATCCGTGACCTGCAATATTCCTGCTGGAAGGTAGGAAAAAACGAAAAGCAATGTAGCCGATGCGCTAACTGTCTGCGGGTGGCATTGTGCGCTCTGGCGATGGGAATGAACCCGGAGGTGGTGGGAATCGACCTCGTCACTCTCTTCAACCAGATGAGAGATTGGTCGCCTCAACAAGTGAGCGACCCCCGCCGTCAGATGATGCCGGAGAATATTGTCAGAGTTCGTTTGCAAGGCTACGACGCGCAACATCTGCGGGCAATTACGCGACAACAGGTGCGCGATATAATTCTAGAGTCCAGCAAAATGCGCCTGGCGAATCCCGCGACCTGGCTGGCACTTCGGCGATTTGCGCGTATGCGAGAGCGCATGGCCAAGTATCCAGTGCGGGAAACCCCTGGTTACTGGCCAGCTTTTTTGCGCCTGGTGGACCAATCGCTACACGAGAAAATCGGAACAATCTATGCCAAGTCGTTCGTTGCCGAACAGGAAGACGCGTATCTCGGGGTGCTGGAAAGAAGCGATGAAATGGTCAGTTGGATAACGGCGCCCATCGGAGGAGAGGGATCAGCTTTGAACGGCGCAACTCCGACGACCGACTGTTAGACAGCTGCGCCCGCCTATGGCGCGAAGCCAAGCTCTCGATAGGTGCTCTGCAATGCCGTCACCAATGCCGCTGCTGAGAATCGACGCTCGTAAAGCGATCGCCCGCGTTGAGCCAATTGTCTCCGCAATGACTCGTCGTCGAGCAACCGGGCAAGCGCATCTCGCAACGCCCCAACGTCACCCGGCGGGACCAGCAAGGCATCCTCGCCGTCGGTTAGATCTTCCGGAATTCCGTCACAAGCCGATGCTATCACGGCGATTCCCGCCTGAAGCGCCTCCAACACAGAGACGGAGCCACTCCCCTCCTCCAGCGATGGCAGCACAAAGACATCGGCCTTGCGCAAGTACGCGAATGAATCCTCCACCCAACCCGGCATCGCGACTTTCCCGGAAAGACCCAGCTCGGCGACCGTCCGGCGGTTAGCCTCGAGCAATCTGCCTGGTCCCACGATGCAAGCGCGGAACGAGGCCCCGGCCCGATCGAGTTCCGCCAGCGCGCGTAACAGAACATCGATTCCTTTGCGCGGTACTTGGCGCGACACGGCGAGAATCAGGGGAGCTTGGGTTGGTCCGAGAGCCGCAATTGCCTCGGATGACGCACCAGCCGGGACTTCCGGGGCGTTCCGGAACGCGACGCTTGAAGCGTAAGGAATGCGGCGGATTTCCGTCCGCAGGTCATACGATTCCTTGAGCAGCCGACGCACCGAGTCGTAGTTCACGAGTACCATTTGTGAACCCTCGTAACCTCGCCGCTCCAAACGATCAACTTCGGAGAGAATCCACAAATACTCGAAGTGGTAACGCAACCATTTCGCCAGACCGTGCGCGGGACGAAGACTTGCGAGCTGTTTACGCATTTCGTGGAGCTTGGTGTCGTAAGCGCTGGTGATCGGAATCACGGATTCGCCACGGGCAGCGAAACGACGCTTCAGGGCCACCCCCACGCCTCCCCAGGTGCTGAAGGCGTGTATCAGATGCGGTGGAGAATGCCCCTTCAGGAAGCGCTCGATGGCAGAGGCGGCAGCGGAGTGGCAAAAGCCAGCCTTAAGATGGGTTACCGATTTGATCGGCCCAACGACCCGATGCACGACGCCGAAGTCATACGCAGCCACTTCACTCCGGGGGCTCATCACGAAAATATGCGGCTCGAAGCCTGCTCTAATAGCTGCGATGCCGTGCGCGCGAACGTAGCTTTCGTGTCCCCCGGGATCGAGAGGGTCTGTTCCTGAGACCAGGACGACGGGCTTGGTCAAGTCTTTGATACCTGCTAGCAGCGCGTGTGGGAGGTTTGTCGCATACGGACCTTTAAGCGGCAAGACTCGTGATGACGGAATCATAGCCCGCGCGCTGGAAAGAGGCCACAAGAGCGACCCATTGGATAACGGCGGTCATTTGGTGTAAATGACGAATGTGAAGCTGCGCAACTCGGACGATCCTATCGCGCCTGCGATCGCCGAGCGAGACGCGTCGCGCGATCCCACGATTCCGGATCCCGACCCGATTGTGATGCCCAGCGCAGCCGTTCCGTCGGATAGCGCACACCAGGCAAGCATTATTCCGGTGTCTGACACGGCGCTGGAAGGAAACGAGTTGCGCTATCTTACTGAATGCGTCAGCTCGAACTGGATTTCGTCCGCAGGTTCCTTCGTTGCGCGATTCGAGGATGCCTTCGCTGCTGCCGTGGGATGCGAATTCGGGGTTGCGTGCTCGACCGGAACCGCCGCCCTTCATCTGGCGCTGGCAGCGGTCGGTATTGGTCCGGGCGACGAAGTCATAATTCCCACCTTCACCATGATCGCCGTAGCCAATGCGGTGGAATATACGGGCGCTCATGCCGTGTTGGTCGATGTCGAGCCGCTGAGCTGGAATCTCAACCCTTCCCTGGTTGATGTGAAAATTGGCCCGAGGACGAAAGCCATCATCGCGGCCCACACGTACGGATGTCCGGCGGACATGCTCGCTCTGCGCGCACTTGCGGCGGCGCGCGGTCTCGTCTTGATCGAGGACGCCGCCGAAGCACATGGTGCGCAGTGCGATCGAATGCCTGCGGGAAGTCTCGGCAAGGTGGCAGCATTCTCGTTCTACGCCAACAAGATCATCACCACTGGCGAAGGTGGGATGGTGACCACAAACGATCGACCTATAGCGAACAAGGCGCGCAAGCTAAGAGGGCATGCATTCTCGGACGAACGACACTTCTGGCACGAGCTGGTCGGCTTCAACTATCGAATGACTAACTTGCAAGCGGCAGTGGGGTTGGCCCAGACGGAGCGACTGGCACAACTGGTGGAAAGACGGCTTGAAAACGCACGACGCTATTCTGCCGCTCTTTCAGGAATCCCGGGCATCACCCTGCCGCCCAATCCACCGGGGCGACGAAACGTCTTTTGGATGTACTCGATCCTCGTAAGAGACGAGTTTGGTTGTACGCGTGATGAACTGCGCCGGCACCTGGCTGCTAACGGAATCGAGACGCGCACATTTTTCATTCCGATTCATCTGCAGCCGATTTACCGAGATCGCTATCGGGGCCAGTCCTACCCAATCGCTGAGGCGTTGTGCCGAAGAGGACTCTACCTACCATCCGGTCCGGGTCTGTCGATGGCGAGCATCGAATTTATCACACACGAGATCGCACGCGCCGCGTCACTCTCCCGTCAATCAAGTTAACGTTTCATCTGGATACCCCCGCTTATGAGGCGTTGTCCCGAGGGCCGGGTACAATTTCCCCAAACATAGTCACTTTGACCGACGCTCGAGCATACCGAGTCCGCGCAGTATACCAATGGCGAGTGGTTCGTAGATCTTACGCACAAACGGGTGCCGTTCACGCGCGGTCGTGATCCAGTGCCGGTAGCTCAAGATAAGCGACGAACCGAAACGTCGGTTTGCGACGTATTTGTCAATCTTGCCAGGAAGATCCGCGTTTTCCGTACCGAATTCCGCCAAACGCAGCTTGGTGGTTAGCTGGGCGATCTGATGAGCCTGAATCTCAGCGTACCGAAGCAGCTGTTCGAAATGATACGAGTGGTCCACCGGATCGGGAGTGTACTTCAGTTCTCCGCCTAAGTAGTCAGCGGGACCCTCGGATATTCCGTATTCTGTAGTTTCGCCCGAACCAGAACCAAAACAAGAACGCCATACCTCTTGATCGAAATCGGTCGCGAAAGACGCCGCGTCACTTTTCAGGCGCTCGAACGCGTCGCGCCAGTGATAGCCCCAGGTGTCGGGACGCCCTGGTGTCGCCAGGTACTGGAGCCAACCTATCGCGATCTTCGCTGAATACTGTTCCACGCTGCGAATTGGGAAATGTGCGAGAAAGAACTCTTCGCCTGCCGGATCGGACTCGACATTTGATGAGTTGCGAGTCACCCTGTCGTTGCCTTGTTCCAGTACCACGCCCGGTTTCCGCGCAATTTTTGCCGGGACGATAGCCTTAGCTCCCCAGGGTCCGGTCGCGTGAACAAGATATCGATGCGCTCCTAAGACCGTATCGCTGGAGCCAGATGGACCCCATTCCGGTAAGTACGTACGTACCGTAATTGCTATCGCCTGATCTCGCGATCGCTCGCCCGACCTTGGCGAAAGCAGCACGCGAATGTTGGCGGAGAGGAACTCGTCCGCATCCAGTGGCAGGATCCATTCCGCCTCTGGATCCTGGGCGGCCTCCTGCATCAGCTCAGTCATCCAGCCCGACTGCAAGTAGCCAAGTGAATCGTTGTACTTGACTGTCATTGGCAGCCCCTCGCCGACAAGCGACGCCAGAATCTCCCGCGTACCATCGGTGCTCCCGTTATCTTGTATTACCAAATGATCGACCAGGGCCGTGGTGTGCCGCACAAAGGCTTCGATGACATCGCGTTCGTTTCGCACCCCACTTATCGCGACCAGTCGTTTCGGATGCGATTTGTGATGCGATCGCCCCAGAGTATTCTCAGAATTCGCGATGAAACGCTCCAGTGCTGGTTGCGCGTGATCGAGAAACAGTCGTTGCAAATCGAGCTGAGGGACGTCGTCGGCCTGCAGAAAGGCCGTCAAGTCAGATTGGTCTTCCACACACCTCACACCCGGAATGTCGCGAAACCAGGTCAGATAGAAGGACTTGCTTTTGAGATAGCTGCCAGGCAGCATCGCGACTCGCTTGCGTAACATCAGCGAAATCAGCGATCCATGAAGTCGGTCGCTCACGATCGAGCGATACGGTTTTATAGTCTCGATAATTGAATCGAGCGTCTCTCCATAGGTCGGATCTCCGGATGGATATCGCTCCAGATTGACAGGATAGGTGCGGTATTCCTGATCGCGATCGGGTAGCCTCCGGATCACGAACGTGCCGCCGCCTTGTTCACACTTAGGGATCTCCTTATCCAGGAATAGCGCGGCATCGGGTACGAGATCCGTCTGGATCTCACCGGTCTTTAACATCATCAAGGTGTTCGAGTCGCGCGCCCAGACCGTAACAAGTTTGTTGCGCAGCCACGGTTCCACCGCGATCCCAGACTGCGGAAAGACTAGGATTCCTCGGCTAGCAGAAGCAGCATCGATCACTAGGCGTCGAATTTCGCCATTGTCGGGATAGATCCCCAGATTTCCGCCGCCATTGAAGAATACAAATCCCCGGAAACCAGACAGGAATTTCCTCAACCAGGCCACATCCGAGGCCATCGCCGCTGCTTCGATGCGGCCATCGGATTCCCAGACGTTGAAACCAGCGTGTGCAAGGAACTTGAGCGCGCCTTGCCGGATGAGTCCCCCGCCACTATTTTCTCCGCCAGGGTAAACGAAGATAGCGTTGCAACGTTCTGGAATCGCGTCGACCCCGCGAAACGTCGCGCTCGAATGAGAAGAAGAATCTACGACCACGTGTCTGCGTATCTTGCCAAAATTGGGCCGTGAGCGCCAATGACACCTGTGTGTGGCGAATTACTGATTTTCCCAGAATCAGCAATTCGCCACACACAGGAATCGCTTCCGCGGGGAGCGGCTTTATCTTCCCGAGTTCGCGGGCCGCATCTCTGCGATCCTGCAAATCGGGCTTTTTCAGTTGTTGTATGAGTTGAGGAACATCAGGTGGAGATTGAGACTCGGGCTTGCCGTTCTGCGCCGATGCCCCGCCGGCAACGATCGTCGCAAGCAGTATCAGCACCATGAAGCTGCGGCCCGACGCGACCAGGGATCGAATCATGGCCTCCCCCCTCATGCGACCTCCTACCATCGAATCTATTCTTGGCGCCAACCAGGAGCTGCCACAACTCGTTTTACCGGCCATCCGTGCGGTGCGCATCGATGCCGCCATCGCCCTGCGCGAGGAGTGAGTAATCGAGCCGCGCTGCGCTCGCTTGCAAACGCGACGTGCTCGGGCCGACTCACCCCGCTGCGGCCGGGATCTGCGCGCGCAGTTCCTCGACCACGTCTTTCGCGACGCTCGCGAAAATCGTCCGTCACGCTCCGATCGTGTACGCCCCGCCGAACGACACGGTCCGCCGCGCGTCGACCGATCCGACCAGCTTACCGCTCGCGCTGTCTTTCAATTCGCTATGCAGAGCGATCACTGTGCTACCATAGCCGGGCAGCAGCCAGCGCTTGAAGGCGTTGTCGGGCTCGTACTCGACAATCTTGGTCGCGATAATCAGATGGCCGGCCGGCTGGCCTCCTGCCCATAAGAGATTGTCACCTTGCAATTGCTGAGTGAGCGCGTCGGTAAACATCTGTTGCAAATCGACGTCGAAGGTCTTGTCCGTGTCGTTAGTCACCGGCCCGGGTTCGATTCGAGTCTGGGCGGTGGGCGCGAACGTCGGTTCGAATTGCGCGCTATGGCTCACCGAGCCGCATCCCAAGCCAGCGGTTGCCAGGGCCGCGAGTAGCCATACGGACGCGAGCCTGATTAGCCGCGATTCGATTCGCACCATGGTATCCTCCGCTGGTCGAGTCGGTTCAGTGCTCTGTCTTTTTTTCCAGTTGCGCGTTCAGCTAAAGGGTCTTTTCGCCCCTCGCCACCAGCTCCTGTTTCCACTGCTCGAAACCCGCAGAATCAACTGTGATCAGGAAGCGATTTTTTTGGTAATTCTCCAGCGGCACTTGCGAGGTCTCCGTGTCTACCGGAATCATGCTGAAGGGAAGATAGACCCCAAGGCTGGCTATAGTGAGGAATAGTGATAAGCCCGGATGCGTCTCCCAGTAGGTGACGTTCTTGGTCTGTTGTTGGACTTCCTGCTCGTAGTCGAGCGGGAATGTGACCGGCGTTACGCCTACATACCTATTATCCAGATTGACCGTTCCGGAGGGGATGCTGTTCACGGTGAGCTGCGTTTGCGCAGTCCGGTAATACGAACTTACTTCCGGCGCCTGCGTGGAACACGCGGTCAGAAACAGGAGCGAGCCAACCGTCACGCCAACGGTGATCCGCCGGGCAACTGGAACGTGACGCCCGGTCGATAGAAAACGCCCTAAACCGGAATTTCCGTTTTAAGGCCTCCGATTGGCGTACGCATAGTCCCTTTCTGCGTTTGACGGCAAGGGTCGAGCCTTGCCGGACGTTGATCCGAGTTCAACTCCGGTAGTAATAGCCGACCCGAACAAATAACCCCCAGCAGTTTCGCTTATCAAAACCTAACATGCACGAACGCAAAGGTCCATTTGGCGAGCCTAGAAAATAACAACGTTTTAGGAAAAACTAGCGCGCGTGTCAACTGCCTGTGTGTGGCGAATTACTGATTTCCCCAAGAATCAACAATTCGTCACACACACGTCGAAGGGGTGCCTCGCGAGCAATCTGCGCCACCGCTTCAGCCGTGAGATTAGACGAGCGTGGGCCTAGCGGTCATCACCTCTTTTTCCCAGTCACGATGAACATCACCCATGCAGCGAAGAAGCGCCCTGCGTCGTTTCTTTCCTGAAGTTCAAGGAGCCAGGACCTCGTCTCGTCAGGGCTCACGATGCCTTCGTCTGCCGCATGCCCCGCGACCAACGTAAGATCGAGTAGCCTGTCAGCAACCCGAAAGTCCTGCACTGTGATCGGAAGCGCTTCGACACGCACTTCTTGCAGGCCACACTCCCGAAAAAGTACGGGGACCCGACGGCCAATCCATCCATTGCGAATTTTCCCGCAGATGTGATCAAGGATCTTGCGCGTAACCGCCTGGTCATTGGACTCGACGGCGACCAACCCCCAATCGCGGTCGACAATCTGCACTGTTCCGGCCGGCTTAGTCACACGAACCATTTCCTCAAATGCCACGCGCGGATCTGCAAGGTGTTGTAGGACTCGATCGGCTCGCGAGGCATCGAATGTGTCGCTGGAAAAACCAATGTGATGAGCTTCACAAACCACAAACTTCGGAAACGAAGAAACGTCTTTTGCCCGTCGCCGCGCCTCCGCGATCATCTCCTCGCTGTAGTCGATACCCACTACTCGACCCCGAACTCCGACCAACCGCTTCGATTCACATGCGTCCTGGCCAACGCCACAGCCCACGTCTAGAACGACTGCTCCACGTTTCAGCCCCAGAGCGCGGTAGGAGCGCGCTTTCACGTCATGGAAGTGAACGCTCGCCATCTCCAGATAGGATACCGCCGTATTCGCGTGCTCGCGCATCCAGGTTGCCCAAGAAAAATCCGGACAAATTGGTGCCGGTGTGTCAGTTTCCTTTCTTTCCATAAGTCCGCCTGTTGACTATCGAGTCCTACTAACTTAGTCGGCTCGCGAGCCGTGCAGCCGTTTCGACGACGCGGCTGCCTGCACCTGCTTCTATGGGCGTGAGCCAACCCGATTCCGAACCGTAAATGACCGGCGCCCACCGCACCCCATAGCCTCCGCGCTTAAGGTCCTCGTCGCCCGGAAGATAACCGATCCATCCATTCGTGTACCCGTTCAGGAACGCAGGACGACCTGAATATCGTGACGCAAAATCAAGCGCATGAATCGTGAATGTTTCCATTGGGACGCCTGCCACGTAGGCGTCGGCTATCCGCGCGACTTGTATTTCGACCGGCAACTGCACTGTCTTCTCACCAGCTTCCGAACGCATCGACACTTCGGCTCGCCACCGGTCTGTCGGCGCTTCCCATTCACGCGCAGCTTCCCGCGCTGGCTCGTCCGCCGTGAGGGGGTTCGGAAGGTCCTGGCAGTCAAGCTTGATCGTCTCGCTTAAGGCCGCCACGCGCTCGATCGACGAAGTCCGGATGGAATCAAAACTGGCAAGCACTGGCCCCCGCGATTGCGTCGGCGACGCATCGGAGATCGTTGGGCGATCCTCGCCAGCGAGGGTTACTGTCACCTGCGGAGCCGTTCGCAACCATGACAGGGCAGCCCAAGGCTGGGCGCAACTCATTTCTTAGCGCACCAGGCCAGTCGGCTGAGACGAGAAGATTATCTCCTCGGAGGACTGTTCCGTGCGTACTGTATCGGATGAGGACGGCCAGAGGCCTACCAGCCGCGTCGTTGATTCGGAGAACGCCGACGCGGCGGTCAACGGGACCATCAATCGGTCCCGAAGTCGAGGCCTTAGAGACTCCCGCAGAGCGACGATTGATGCTCGCATCTGCGGAAGCCATCCCCCAACCGACCGATGCGGGTTGGAGCGACTTCAAGCACCTCGTCACTGCCTCGATCGACTTTTCTGTTACCAGCTTCAGGCAACCCGCATCCACCTCGGGACCGGAATGCGTGTGAGAAAAACTGACCATCACGTGCGATGGAGGAGTCTTGCACAGGTTCGCGACCCCGAGCCGGATTGGATCGGTTTCGCCGACCAGAAACGCAATATTATCCACGGTGATCCAGACGAACGTTGAAGCATCAGACCGCAACATCAGCGCGCTCAATTCGAGCCGATCTAGAACACCTTTGGATCGATCAGTCCTCTGATACGCGGCCAGAGCGCATCCGACCTCGGGCGTAATGTCTTCCGTGGCGGCTGCAGCTTGTAAGCGTGCCATCATTCGAAGCCTCTGGGAGCCTAAAAAGTATAGCGTCTCCGCCACAAACAAAAGCTCTTCGACGGTAAACCATGAAAAGATTTGTGGCTCGTCGAACCGGCCGTTACCGAGATGTGTGCAAAATCTGCACATGTGCCAAATCTGCGCACATGTACTAGGGCGTGTACTCATAAATGGCGACCAGCCGATGGCCGCTATCGGCGGAAGCCCTGACATGAGTGTCGTAGGGGGTTGGTGTCGTTCCCGTGGGACGGCTACATTCCTTGGGCACTATGAGGACTCGGCTCGTGGTGTTCGACCTGGACGGAACTTTGATCCGCGGCGATACGTGCTGCGAACTGATCGCCGGTCGAATTGGACGCTTGGACCAGATGCGCGGGTTTGAGCGATGTGTGACGCAACGGGAGATCGAGGCAGCGCGCGTGGAAATGTCGCGCTGGTATTCGCAGTTTTCCGAAGACGAACTATCGCAGTCGTTGGTCGGCGCGGTCGAGGCTCCGGGCATGCGCGCGGGATTAGACCGTTTGCGCGCGGCCGGCGTTATGGTGGCGATTGCTTCGATAACCTGGCCTTTCGCAGTTCGATGGTTTGCCGAACGCCTGGGTGCTCAATTCTATCTCGGCACGGAGCTTCGGGCAGACAAAACGATCGGTCACGTCTGGCCCGAAGATAAGGCCGAGTGGCTAAGATACTTGGCAGGTTCCCTCGGATTGGAAAAAGCTGAGACTGCTGCCGTCGGCGACTCCGCCGGCGATCTGCCGATGCTTTGCGAGGCCGGGCGCGGATACTACGTGGGAAAAGATCGCAACACTTGGCCGGAAGTTATCCACCTTCCGGGCGGAAATATCGACGAGATTGCTCGAGAGCTGTTGAAAGCCGACTAGGCTAAATGCGCGGACCGCTGCATTCGAGCCGCTCGCGTGGCGCGCTCTGCGACGAAGCAAGCTGGATTTCCTCGATTTTGAGTCGAGAAATAATCACAAAATCAATATTCCGCTGGGGCGCCTCGCGTCATGCCTTGGCGACTAGCAGAATCTCATCACGAAGTAAATGCCCCCGAAGGCCGCAAACATTCTTTTCGACCTCGACGGAACTCTGACCGATTCGCGTCCTGGAATATTAAATACGATTCGGCACGCACTTCGCCTGCTTGATGTCGAGCCGCCCCGCGATGACGAGCTGCTCTGGTGCGTGGGTCCGCCTCTACACGAAACTTTTACGCGTCTGCTCCCGGGCGGCGAGACAGCTACGATCGAGCGGGCTGTCAGCGCCTACGTCGAGCGCTACGATTCCATTGGGTATCGGGAAAATCGCGTTTACGCTGGAGTCCCCGCCATGCTCACTACCCTCGGCGCGAATCGACGGCTCGTCCTCGTGACCGCAAAGCGTCAGCAAATTGCGGAGAGCATTCTAGAATTGTTCCAGTTGCGCCCTTATTTCGAAGGTGTGTTCGGCATCGAGCGCTCCGGACGATTCGCCGACAAGCGCCAGCTTGTCCACTATGTGGTCGAAACTCTCGGGCTGGACCGCTCGGAGACCGTGATCGTCGGTGATCGCATCCACGATATCGAAGCAGGTCGCCACAACGGCTTATTCACCATTGGCGCAGCATGGGGCTACGGCACTGCGCAAGAACTCGCCGGCGCTCACCACATCTGCGAATTACCGCTTCACGTCGTCCCGCTGTTGGAGTAAAGCCGCGACGGCAGCCCGTGCTCGATGGCTCAGCGGATCAGCAAATTCCTTGCCGAGACTCAAAGTGAGACCGAAGGCGAACACCGGGAATCGTCGGTGCTGGAAGCGTGCGGTCTAGTCTCGGGTGATGCGAGAAGATTAGGAGGGCGGGCGCTTCGACGGGATTCCCATCTGAGCCTGTGTGTGGCGAATTGCTGATTCTGGAGAAATAAGTAATTCGCCACACACAGGTTGTGCGGGCGGTCGCGCCGCCGGGCCGGCGATCAGAACGGCGTACACACGCAGGCGCCGCCGAGGTCGCGGCAGGCCTGCTCATTGCCAGTGGAAGACAACGCACAATCCCCTCCGCAAAGACCTGTTGTTGTATTTCCGCAAGCCGTGGTCGTCGGGACGCAGGAGCATCCGGCGGCGACACCTTTCGTTGACTTATGCCATTGGCAGGCCTGGTTCACAGGGCACGCTCCGCCGCAGGTCGCTGCCGTCTTACCGCCGCACGCCGCCGCAGGCTGCTTTCCGGCAGGGGCGCAGATCATATTCGCTTTAACCGGAGAGATAGTCCGCTTGGCAAACTGGTCCTCGACGCCCAAGCTGGTTGGGGCGTTGCTTACCTTACAATTCAGCGTGTAGCAGAGCTCGTCGTCCGCCAGACGATGACCCACGAACCCGGTGGGCGGAGGCCCTTGGATGACAGTCTTGCACACCGGCACGCAGAACTCGATCGCGCGTCCATCGACGGCGCAATCCGGCTCGACCCCGAACTGCGGTGAGTCGAGCGAAAGCACTGCGGCGACGCTTACCGAGTCTCTAATTTTGTAGCACTTGAGGTGATCCGGCGCTTGTCCCGAGAGGCAGGCGCTTACCGTCGGTTGCGCAGTCGGCGTGGCCGTCGCGGTGGCGGTGGCAGTCTTAGTTGCGGTCGCCGTGGCAGTCTTGGTGGCGGTCGCGGTGGCAGTCGCGGTCGCAGTCCGCGTCGCAGTCGGCGTGATAGTCGGCGTGGGGGTCACGGTGTGGGTCGCGGTCGCCGTCGCGGTGGCCGTCGCGGTGACAGTCGGACACGCCACGAGTGTCACGCTCCCGCACAGTAATCCTTGCACCTCCAAACCACTGGGCGTCTGAGTGGTATTGCCTACGCTTACCTGCAAGGTGTTCGGCCCCGAGCTGGTGGCGGCGTTGGTAACTGACGGGGTGTTCAAAGCGGGATCGATAAAGTTGCTGGTGGGATCGAGGTAGTTGTCGTACCCGATCACGGTGCCACCGATCACCGTGCTGCTACTGACTGGCGGGCAGGAAGGGTTGTTTAAGCATACTGCTGCGTCGTTGTCGGCAAGAAACTGTAGCGATACCGACCCCGAACCTGTCTGCGTCCAGCAGATCTGATAGACGTACGGTCCCCCAAGGCAGTTGAGGTAGTTGCCGCCCCCGCCACAGGCGGTGCTGGCTGAAATCCATTGGCTGCTGCTGAAATCAGTGGTGTTCCAACCTGAGAACGGCGAGACCACTACGGCATCCGCCGGAGCCGTAACATGAGCGTTGACGTCCGAGAGCAACACCCACAACGGATCGTGGTTACCAGGAGGCACTGAGCCCTGCCCGGTATTGATGGAGGTACCAGCGACGCCGGGGGAGCACGCGGGCGTTGGCGATGCGGTCGCGGTCGCCGTCCGCGTCGCAGTCGGCGTTGCGACCGCGGTGGCGGTGGCAGTCTTAGTTGCGGTCGCCGTGGCAGTAGCGGTCCGCGTCGCGGTTGCGGTTGGCGTCGGGGAAGTGTTTATTGCGTAGACGTTTTTGTCAGCGGAGCCGATCCAAATGGTGCCTTGGGCGTCGATCGCCGGCGCGGAAAACCCGATGCTACCGCCGGTTAGGTACGGCCAAGACAGTCCTCTAGTTGCGCCGCCGGGGGTCACCCCGTAGACGTTGCCGTCATTGGCGCCGGCGTAAACGTTGCCCTCGCTTGCGATCGCCGGCGCGGAGTCCGCAAAATCGCTGGGCGTTGCAAACGGCCACCCCGACACAAGCGTGCCGCTGGTGCCTCCGTCCGTTACTCCGTAGAGTTTACCGTCACCGGAGCCGAAGTAGATGTTAGCTGGAATGCTGGGAAAGGTATTCAGCTGGAAGAACGCCGGCGAGGAGTTCACAATACCGCCGGTTGGGAACTTCCACTTAAGAACCGCGCCGGGGGTGAGGGTGTTGGTGTCTGTTATCGCATAGAGCTTCCATACGGCATCGGAGTCCTCGGCGCCGAAGTAAATCGTGGCACAGTCGCCGCTCCCCGCGGTGAAGCAACACGCGAAAGGCGTGCCTGGCCCCGTGCATAGTCCCATTGATCCGCCTTGGAAGGCCGCCGGAGAGGATATCACATAATTGGCCGTTCCTGAGAACGGCACCGACCACTTCGCCGTGCCAGCGGAGGTTACCGCGTAGAGGTTGTGGTCATTGGAGCCGAAGTAAATGGTGCCATCGTAGCCGCCGATCGCCGGCGAGGAGAGCACGCCATTGGAGGAAATTCCCCCGGCGGGAACAAACGGCCACGGCGCCCCCTTAACCGTGCATTTGGTGCCGTTGTCGGTTACCGCGTAGAGTTCGCCGTCAACATTGTCCGTGTTACCGCCGCTGGAGCCGCCGTAAATGGTGCCATTGGCGGGACCGCCAGAGCCGTCGATCACCGGCGAGGAGAGTTGCGCTGCGCCATTAGTAACGCCGGTTGCGGGAGATGAGATTAGACACCTCTGCTGGCAGTTGGAGGAGTTTACCGCATAGAAGTCGCCTTTATCGTTGCGAATGTAAACGGTCTTGCCGTCCGCGCTGATCGCCGGCGCGGACTCTATTGCGGCGGAGGTCGTGAAGTTACACTGGGGCACGCAATTGGAGTCGAGCTTATAGAGGTTGTCGTCCTCGGAGCCGACCCAAACGTAGCCATTGGCGTCGATCGCCGGCGAGCCGTCCACAATACCGCCGGTTAGATACTTACACTTCAACTGGCCGGGATTGGTGGCAGTGTTGTACGGACTCACGCCGGAATGGGTGAAATTTTGATGGAACATTCCCCACTCTTGCGCGTGTGATACGGTCGGAACCGCGGCGGCCACAATGGCAAACGCGGCAACGCTCAAAGTCGCGATCACGCCGATTCGCACTTTACCCCAAGATGGCTTCATCCGTTTCCCTCCCTTATGAAACGAGCGCCAAGCGGCAGATTGTGCCGGACGAGATTAAACTTATCGCTATACAAGGTGCACCCGTGTATACGGTTTCTGAAAATGGCGTGTCGTGACTGCCCCCGCCACGGATGGATTTCCGCGCCTGTTCATTTCCTTACCCTTTTGGCGGGCGCAACGCGAATCGCCGCTTTTGACTAAAGCCGACGCGCGGCCGCGGCGACACGATGGTGTGTGTGGCGAATTACTGATTTCCACAGAATCGGCAATTCGCCACACACACGGTCTTGCGCTGGCGCCGTGCGGGCTTGTGGCTTCTCAAAACTTGGTCCGGCCCAAATTCCTTCGCAAATCAAAACGGCCTCGCATAGCCTGAGGGGGCGTGATGAATTTGTTCTGATGGACGGCCGCCGCGGAGCCGGTGGTTCAGCCCGGGGACACTACAGCGGCTCAGCTAAAAACTCCAGACTTTCTGGCGCTTTTTCAATTTTTGGTAGCCACAACAGGTGCAATTGTAGGGCCGGCAGAACTTAGCGCTGTGATGGACAAAAGTGCAAGTGCGTTCTTCAACCAGTGAGACGCTCGCTAGACAGCAGGCTACCCTTCCTGCGATGATGAAGAACTAACCGCCACCTAAAGCGCAAGGCTATATCTGATTCGCCTCCCCTCCGGAAATAAGCAAGTTGAATAATAAGGAGGAGCAATGTCGCATACAGTACAGATCATTGGCGGCTATCTTTCACCCTATGTTCGCAAGGTGTTGGTGGTTCTCGACCTGAAAGGTATTCCCTATAAGATCGACCCGATTATACCTTTCTCCGGCAATGATAGCTTCTCCCGTATAAGTCCACTGCGCCGGATTCCAGTTTTCATCGATGACCAAACCACGCTTGCCGACTCTTCTGTTATCTGCCAGTACCTGGAAGACCGTTATCCGGAGCCTGAGCTATACCCGACTAACATCGTTGAGCGAGCTCGCGCCCGCTGGCTCGAAGAGTATGCCGACTCGCGGATGGGCGAGGTCTTCATATGGCGGTTATTCAACCAGGTCGCAATCAAACCGAACGTATGGGGTGAACCGACCGACAAGGCAGCGGTCGAAAAGACTCTCCGCGAAGATATGCCCCAAATCCTCGATTATCTTGAGGAACAAGTTCCGACTGAGGGTTTCATTTTTGGCAAGCTTTCCATCGCCGACATCAGTATCGCGTGCTTCTTTCGGAACGCAGAATTTACACGATTTCGAGTCGATGCTGTGCGATGGCCTCGAACGGCCGCGTTTGTTGAACGCGCACTAAGACACGAGAGCTTTGGGAAGCTCAAACCAATCGAGGATCGATTGTTACGCACGCCGTTAAAGCAGCATCGAGCGCTGCTCGCCGAAATGGGAGCGCCACTGACGCAGGAGACCTACGGATCAGCAACACTACGTCGCGGTATCATGCGCATCGATTGATATGCGCGACACGATGATAGTGAAAACTAAAGCCGCACGTATTGATGATGCAGCCCTCCAAGGATTGGAATCGCTGCGATACGGCCGATCTTCTGCGCCGGGCGAAAATCCGGAGCATCTTTATCCAGTGAGAGATGCGGCCGGACTTTGTTGTAATACAAAGCGTATGCCTTCAGGACATCGCGCAGGTGCGCTTCGCCGAACACGACGAGGTGGTCGAGTGATTCGCGACGTATCGATCCGATCAGCCGCTCGACATGGCCATTCTGCCACGGCGAGCGTGGCGCCGTATGGCGATCTCGAATCCCCATTGCACGAATTCGTCGGGTGAACGCCGGACCGAATGCGCCGTCGCGGTCGCGAATCAGATGACACGGCGCTTCGTTCCATGGAAAGGCATCAGTCACTTGTCCCGCGATCCACTCGGCGGTCGGGTTGTTCGTCACACTGACGCTCACCTGTGTGTGGCGAATTGCTGATTCTGGGGAAATCAGTAATTCGCTATACACAGGATCTGGCAAGCATGTGCCGCTTTCGCGATCTCGGAACATCAACTCTCTAACCCTGCATTTTCTAGCGACCAAGTAATCTCGTCCGTGTCGCTATCACCGAGCTATCCTGGCTGTCCTTACTGCTTATGGCCTGCGCTTCCAAAGCGAAGCCGACCGAGCCCGCCGAAACGTTTAAGCGGACAACGAGCACGTTGAGAGCGGTTAGCCGACATTTGCCTCTTCCGAAAATGAAAGCGCCGGACCATCGATGTTCCGGCGCTTCATATCTAAGCACTCAGGATGAACGCTTAATTCATGAGAGTTGCTAAATCGCTTCGCGTAGGCGCGTCTGACGGACCGGCACGGGGCGTGGTGCGGTTGGGCGCGGCGCCCTCGCGAGGCGGTCCGCGACCACTTTGAGCACATCGGTGTTGAGGCCCATGCCGCAATGACTAGACATCACCTCGATGTTCTCCACGTTCTGCGCGCCCGACTGATCGATGCAACTACTCCAATGCACGATCCCGTCGGTCTTCGAGTAGACAACTGTGGTCGGGACCTCGTCCGGAATCCGCTCCGCCATCTTCATGCCGCACGGGCACGACCGCGTGAGACATCCGTCTTCCAGCTTGCGAAGCCTCGCAACCTGGACCGCCATCTTGACCAGGAGCGGATTGTCGGAATCATCGGACATTCGAACTGGCGACCCAAGCGTGATTATGGACTCGACCAGTTCGGGACGCCGCGCCGCGAGTTCGCGCGCATAGACGCCACCGAGGCTCTGCCCGATAATGACGACGCGGCCTTCATCCTCATGTATGCGCTTGAGGTGATGCTCCAGAAGCCGTGCAGTCTCGCGAGGACAGTCGGAGTTCGATTTGATACCAGTGAAGAAAGTTTTGTGGCCAAGCCATCTGCACAGTCCGGCCAAGGGGGCGAGGCTGGTATCGCCGGCCATGAAGCCGGGAATCAAAATTATCGATTTACGATTCCCATGCTCAGCGACATGGGGCCATTGGTGATAAATCCCGTAGGTCCAGAAAAGTGCCAATTCCATCGGGACACGAAGTTCGAAGAGGAAATGAAGAAATGAAGGACGTTGCCCTCGCGATTCCTCGACCTCACCACGCGCCAGTTCAGACCGCATTGGACCTCCGCGGAACGGAAATTTCAGCAGACGTTCGTTATCGTTTTTCGTTATTGCTTAAGGAGAGTTGAAAGAGTCACCTGCCCACCACAGCCTCCTTTCCACTGTAGTCGACTATTCTCCAATCGGAACGCTTGTTCAAATTAAAAGTACTTTAGTAAGCTAAAGTGATGAAGAAGTGCATCTAACCTTCGCGTAGTCCGTGTATCTCTCACCGAGAATTTCGATGAGCGATACGTAGGCACATGCATGGTCCGTTTAGGTTCCACTCTGCGAATCCCTGTGTGTGGCGAATTACTGGTTTTCCCAGACTCAGCAATTCGCCACACACTGACTCCAAATTTCCTTGAAAGTCCGAACAGAATCAAGGCTAATGGACTTACTGTTCGCCCGCTGACGAAGGTATGAGCCGCTCGATAGACATTCATGCTCACGCGATCGTTCCCGAAGCCGAGGCAATCGCACGCAAGGATCCAGCATGGTCTTGCGCGAACGAGGAGACGGCGCGAGCGACAGGGGCGGCGTCTACTGAGCGGAATCGTATACTGATGACAACCGTCTATCGTCAAAAATTTGCCGACGTCGAAGTGCGGCTGCGCGCGATGGACGCGATGCGAATAGATATTCAGGCAGTCAGCCCCGCGCCGCTCTATCACTATTGGGCCGATCGCGAACCCGCGAGCAAAATCGTGATAAGCACGGACGAGGGGATCGCCGCGTTATGTGCGCAGCAGCCGAATCGTCTTGTGGTCCTTGCGATGCTCTCGATGCAGCATCCTCAGCTCGCCGTCGTACAACTCGATCACGCAATACGGACGCTGAAGCTCAAAGGCGCGATCATCTCGACTCACGTGAACGAGCTCGAACTGGCGCATCCCCAATACGATCCCCTCTGGAGCAGAGCGGAGGAGCTGGGCGCACTGATGTTTATGCATCCGGCCGGATTCACGCTCGGCGAGCGGACCTCGCCCTTCTACCTCTCCAATCTGATTGGCAATCCCGCTGACACGACGATCGCGCTGGCTCATCTCGTGTTCGGCGGCGTCTTCGATCGCTTCCCGCGCCTGAAATTGTGCGCGGCGCACGGCGGCGGTTATTTTCCATTCTACGTGAGCCGCTTCGATCACGGGTGGCGCGTCCGCCTCGAGTCGCACACGTGCAAGAAACTCCCAAGCCATTACTTGAGGCGAATCTACTTCGACTCGCTCGTCTATTCGCCCGACCAACTCGAATTTCTGGTGCGCCGCGCCGGCGCCGGCCAAATCACCATAGGCACCGACTATCCATTCGACATGGGAGTCGAAGATCCGATTGAGCGCCTCGAGGCAGCGACTGGACTGTCCGGGGAAGATCGCGCCGCCATCCGCGGCGACAATGCGGCCCGCCTGCTGAATATTGGTTCGAATTGATTCCGGTATAGTCTGACAAGCGTGAGTACGACCCATCATCTGATCGTCAACGGTGAGTCGCACGACGTCACGGCCGACTACGACGATACGCCGCTGCTGTATGTTCTGCGCGACAGTCTCGGCCTGAAAGGCGTCCGCTTCGGTTGCGGCACCGGCGATTGCGGCTCCTGCACGGTGCTTGTCGACGGACGCGCGCTAAAGTCATGCGAGGTTGCGGTCTGGTCGGTGGCAGACAAGTCCATTCTGACTGTCGAAGGAATCGGCCGGCACGATCGTTTGCATCCGATTCAGCAGGCGATCCTCGCCTTGCAGGCGGGCCAATGCGGCTACTGCCTTTCGGGGATAATCATGAGCGCGGTCGCGATGATTCAAAACGATCCGGGGCCGCCCGATCGTGACAAGATCGTGCGAGCGCTTTCATCGAATCTCTGCCGATGCGGCGCGCACGGACGGATCATCCGCGCGATCGAAAATGCGTGGCGCGAATGTGCCGCCGGAGCAAAGCAATGAGCGAAGCGCGGCTGCCGTGGAGCCTGCAGGAAAATCCGCGGCTCAGTAACTGGCTCGACTTCAGCGAGCCCGGCGTCGTGCGCGCGTTCACCGCCAAGGTCGAACTCGGACAGGGAATCGTAACGGCGATGACGCAAATCGCAGCCGAGGAACTCGCATTGCCGCTCTCGCGCATCAAGGTCGTCTCGGGCGATACGCGCTGCTGCCCAAACGAGAGCTACACCGCCGGCAGCATGTCGATCGAGATTGGCGGCACCTCGCTGCGCATGGCCTGCGCAGAAGCGCGCGCCGCGATCGTTCGTGAAGCGGCGAAAATACTGGCCGCTGACGCTGCGCGAATCACCGTTACCGACGGCAAGATTCTTCTCGACGGCGCCGACTCTGGTCTTGACTACTGGAAAGTTGCGCCGGCACTCGACTGGTCGATGCCCGTGACTGGCGCCGTACCATTAAGCGATGCGCGTCGCGCGACGATTCTAGGCAAGAGCGTCGCCCGGCTCGATCTCCCTGCCAAAGTCTCAGGTGGCGGGTTCATCCAGGATCTCGAATTGCCGCAGATGGTCTATGCGCAGGTGATGCGTCCGCCATCGATCGGCGCTCGTCTCGAAACTCTGGACGAGTCGAAAATTTCGCGCTTGCCGGGCGTTGTCCGAGTCTTCCGGAGCGGCGATTTCGCCGCCGTCCTGTGCGAGCGCGAGTATCAGGCCGTCAAAGCGCTGGAGGCTATGCGTTCGGCGGCAAAATGGATCGAAGACGAAAGCGACTGGTCGATCGGCCGCAATTGGGCGGAGGAGTTGCCCAAACTTCGCTCTATCGACAGCCAGACTGAGTCCGGCACGCCTGCGCCGCCAGCGGCAGACGGAATCCGCGTATCGGCGCGATATTCCAAACCTCCGATTGCGCATGCCGCGATGGGCCCGTCGTGTGCACTCGCACAGTTCGACGGCGATACACTGACAGTGTGGACGCATTCGCAGGGCGTGCATCCATTGCGTACCGCGCTCGCGAAGGCGCTCGACCTGAGCCCCGAATCAATTGCCGTCATTCACGCGCAAGGCGCCGGATGCTACGGGCACAACGCAGCCGACGATGCGGCATTCGACGCCGCGCTCCTCGCGATGCACGCATCGCCGCGTCCGGTCCGCGTCCTATGGACGCGCGAAGACGAACTCTCATGGGCACCGTTCGGCTCGCCGATGGTCGTGAAGATCGATGGTGCTGTGACCCCTGACGGCAAAATCGCCAACTGGTCAACCGAGATCTGGAGCGCGCCTCACGGGCGCCGACCGAGCCATTGGGCGGTCAACCTGCTCGGCGCGGCTCATCTCGAAACGCCCATTCCATTTCCCGAGCTGCACGAAGATCTGCGCGTCTTTGCCGGCGGCGCCCGCAACTCCGAGCCGTCCTATGAAGTCGCGCATCGCAAGATCGTCCTCCACAGCATTCCAGGACTGCCGTTTCGCACCTCCGCGCTGCGGACGCTGGGCGGTTACGCAAACGTGACAGCCAGCGAGTCATTCATGGACGAATTGGCCGACGCCGCAAATATCGATCCGTTTGAGTTCCGTTTGCAAAATCTCCCCGACTCACGAGCACGCAGAGTCCTTGAAACCGTTGCCGGCGTGGCCGGATGGAGCCGCGGCGCCGAACACGGCAGGGGCCGCGCCTGCGGCATCGGTTTCGCTCGATACAAGAACACGGCCGCATACGTCGCCGTGATCGCCGAGGTCGAGGTCGGCGACGAGATTCGCGTGCGACGGGTTTGGTCTGCAGTTGACGCTGGTCTCGTCATAAATCCCGACGGCGTAAGGAACCAGATCGAAGGCGGAATCGTTCAGGCGATCAGCTGGACGCTGAAAGAGCAGGTCGAATTCGATCACGCTCGCGTCACCACCAACTCGTGGAAGAAGTATCCGATCATCGGTTTCAACGAGATCCCGGAAATCGAGGTCACGCTGATCGAGTCGCTCGACCATCCGCCGTTAGGAGTCGGCGAAGCGTCGTTGGGGCCCACGGGGGCGGCGGTCGCAAATGCGGTCGCACGCGCGCTCGATCTCAGAATTCGCGACCTGCCTATCAACCGCGCAAGTATTATCGCCGCAAGTACTGGCCAGAGAATCACTTAGCCGGACACATCATATCGCATGTTTAGAGTCACGTGTGTGTGGCGAATTACTGATTTCCCCAGAATCAGCAATTCGCCACACACAGCCCTAAGACTGGCCGATCTAATCGATAACAATCTCTGGGCCGTGAGTTTTGGCCTGTAATTGTTGGTGCGGCAACCGCGTCACAGCGCGTACGCGTGGTCTACGTACTGCGTTACTTCGGTTTAAGCGCCGCGAACTCGGCCGGCGTCTAGGCCCCGACGCTGCCATGCGGACGGCCGATCGCGATTGCGTCGAGTTCTGCGATCGTTTCGGGAGACAGTTCCATCGACGCCGCCTCCAGATTCTCGCGCAGGTGGTGGACCGATGAAGTGCCGGGGATCAACAAAATGTTTGGCGCGCGGTGAAGCAGCCATGCCAGCGCGACCTGCATCGGTTTCGCCTGCAATGACGCAGCGGCCGCCTCGAGCGCGGCGGACTGCAGCGGGGCGAATCCTCCGAGCGGGAAGAATGGCACGTAAGCGATGCCCTGTCGTCCAAGCTCGTCGACAAGGGTGTCGTCGTGGCGGTAGGCCAGATTGTAGTTATTCTGCACGCATACGATGTCGGTGATCGCCTGCGCTTCGGCCACTTGAGAGGCCGTGACGTTGCTCAGGCCGATGTGGCGGATCAGTCCCTTGCGCTGGAGGTCGGCCAACACCGTCACCTGCTCGGCGATGGACCCCTCCTCGGGGCCGTGGCCCGACCCCATCACGCGGTAGTTAACGATGTCGAGAACGTCCAGACCCAGGTTCCGTAGGTTGTCGTGCACACCCGCCGTAAGCTCCTGGGGCAAGATGGCCGGCTGCCACGACTTGTCGGGAGGGCGCCGTCCCCCGAGCTTGGTGACGATCACCAACCCCGCAGGGTACGGGTGCAGAGCCTGCCGGACGATCTGGTTGGTGACGTGCGGGCCGTAGTAGTCAGCCGTGTCGATGTGGTTCACGCCTGCCGCGACGGCCTCGCGAAGGACGGCGACGGCACCGTCAGGGTCCTTGGGCGGCCCCCATACGCCGGGGCCGGCCAGCTGCATCGCGCCGTAGCCCATGCGGTTCACGGTCAGCGAACTCTTTCCCAGCGTGAAACTTCCGCCGAGGCTGGTAGGTCTCATCATAAGTTCCTCCGAGTGTTACCGCCTTCGATTAAGTCAGATTTCGAGATTGTGTGCCCGTTCGAGATCCGCGATTAGCCTAGGGCCAACCGGGCGCCATCCGAGCCTGTGTGTGGCGAATTAGTAATTCTAACAGAAGACCGAGCTGCTGCGCAGACTTGCGGAACGATCGGAGAGGGCTAAAGCTCGGCTCCCGATGAGGTTGCTGTTTATTCTGATCGCCCACCTGTTGGTCACTCTCGCGCGGCTCGCCCGTCCCGGCGGGGTTCGGGCGGTCGCTGCTGAATCGCTGGCCGTCAAAAACCTGTGTGTGGCGAATTACTGATTTCCCCAGAATCAGCAATTCGCCACACACACGCGAGGTTAAGGCCGCTCCGCGCTCCAGGATTTTCTTGGAGCCAATCAGCCGAAAGGTCGGATCCTGGGACAGCCGCTCAGCGTCGTTCACGTCTTCATAGCCTGCCAGTCGGCTGTAGACTGACTGCCGCAGCAAATCTGACAATGGTAACTGCACGTTCTTGCCGCGGCGCGAATCGATCAGATGTCGTTCTATGAGTACGCTCACGCCCAGACGTTCATCCAGCTCGCGCACCAGAATCAGACCACCGTCGGAGGTCACCCGAGCGCCTTGGAAATCGACCTTCAACGAGCTGTTGAAGGAGAGCTGAAAGGGCCGATTTTGTCTCTCACCCACCGCCTCTCCACCTCCGCACCGCTTCGATCGCATCCAAACTCACGCCCATCAGCGCGTTTAGCGCATTTTATCAAATTGGTAGTTCACTGAGATAACGGAAATCCGGGCTGAAATGTGGTCGCGCGCCAGGGTGTGCCTCCCGAAGACCTTATCCGCGATGACGCGCGGTTGGACATATGGTAACGAAGCGGCGGATGGTCGCGGTGCAAAACAACGCGCGTGGCTCGCGGCCAGTGCTGGCGATCGGTTCCGAGGCGAAAAAGATGCGCCGGCTCACGCCCGGCTCGATCGTCGCGATTCGGCCGCTTAGAGATGGCGCGATCGTTGACTTCGAGATCGCCGACAGCATACTCCGCAGGAACCGAGCGCCGGCGCGACGACTCTAAGTGCGCTGGCGAATAGTGTCGGTGGATCGGACCCGCTGGCAGGTCCAATTCCTCTTACACCTCTCCAAACTGCTGCCTAACGAGGATTTTTCAGGATAGCGACAACTGACGCCCCTCGAAAGGACCTTGACGACCGGCTGCTCAGGAAGCTTTTGCCTTCCTTTCCGCCCAGCGCTTTTTCATCGCTTCGGACAGCCTCTTCCTGCCTGCGGGTGTGAGTTGCCCA
>Ga0187883_10000379_pt1 | contig 28645 bp, 20 predicted proteins | sample June2016WEW_20_1_2_FD_132966 | JGI IMG/M metagenome (GOLD analysis project Ga0187883, IMG submission 132966) | Peatland microbial communities from SPRUCE experiment site at the Marcell Experimental Forest, Minnesota, USA - June2016WEW_20_10 | ecosystem: Environmental > Terrestrial > Soil >...
GATCGTCTGGCGCGCAGCTGTCCCTATGCGCGTGCACAATTCGGGCGACGCGAGTAAAGCGGAAAGCCCCTGCACAAGTTGTTCGAGTGAATCCACCGGGATGAGCCAGCCATTCTCTCCGTGATCAATCACTTCATCAATACCCTGGCCTCGGCAGCCAATCACCGGTTTGCCGCAAGACATCGCTTCCAGATAGACGCATCCCAAACCCTCATTCGAGCTGGGCAATACAAACACCGAGCAGCGTCGCATGGCTTCCGCTACTCGCGCCCGGCTCTGCCGTCCCGCAAACTGAACGCGCGGCCCGATGCCCAATGCGCGCGCTAGCGCCTCGAACCGGGTGCCGTCCGGCCCTTCTCCAATGATGCGGCATCGAAGCTGGGGAAACGATGGTTGGAGCCTTTTGATCGCTCTCAAGACAAGTTCGTGGCCTTTGCTGCGCAGCAAGTTGCCGACCATCAGAATCTCCGGATCCGACGGTCCCACTTCCATCGGAGCCGGCGAAAAGCGAAGCGGATTTACACCGTTGTATACGATGGTGCTCCGAGTTTCCGCCGGTGTTCCGCTTTTCAGAATTTCCTGCACTTTGCCGCTGATACATATAACGGTCTGCGCCGCACGGTAGACACCCACCGACACCGTCCGCCGCCAGCCCGCCGGGATTCCAGCCATGAAGCACGTATTAAACACATCCAACCCATGGACGGTAACGACGAACGGAATGTTCAGACGCCTGGAAAGTAACGCCGCCGCGTGACCGCAAGGTAGGGCCGCATGGGCATGAATCACATCAATCTGTTTCTCGCGGTGCAGCTTTTGTACTCTTCGCAGGAGACGGGCATAGAGCAGGTTGCCCGCGCTCGATAGTCCGAGATTTCCAGGAACCTGCGGATATCGCACCCATTCTGCGGCAGCCGCTGCACTTGGCTGTTTTCGAGGATGGTAAATCGGCACTGCCGCAATCACGCTGGAATGCACACCGACCTGCTTAAGCTGTTCGATCGGTTCCGCGACGAAGCAGCCGCTTACCTCATTTTGGTCCGATGGGAAAAAGGGGGTGATGGTCAAAACATGCAGTGCTGAACCCACGTCATCGGCTCGGGACATCGGGGATTGGGACATCAGTCTCGCTCCCTCTCCGTCCGCACCAGTTCCTCGGCCAAAGCGACCAGGCGTTCAACATGCTCGCTCCAACTGAAGTCGCGAGAGCGCCGCAGGCCATTGCGGGTCAGTTTTTCCGCCAGCTCCGGCGATTCCTCAATTTGCAGGATCCGTTCCGCCAACTCATCGGGAGAAAAGCGAGGAAAATAAATTCCTGCGTCTTCACAGATTTCGCGATGCACTGCCAGGTCCGAAGCCACCACCGGCAAACCACTCGACATCGCCTCGATCAGAGGATGAGCGAAGGATTCGGCATAAGCCGGGGTTACGTAAATGTGGCAAGCGCGATAGAGGTGATGAAGCGAGCGATAGGGAACCGTTCCGAGCTCGACGATATCATGACTTTCCCGAAGATCGCTGGCGAGTGACGCCGCCGACTCAGCTCGATAGGTCCCCGGATTCTCACCTGAATCCAGCCGGCAGGTAAGAAAGAGTTTCACTTTCTTATCCTTTTCCCGCAGACGACTGCGCAGGATGGGCATTGCCTTGAACAAGGTTTCGAAATTCCGGTAATAATTGTAGTGGCTTACAAAAAGCAAGCGGAGAGCGTCTTTCCCTTGCTCAAGCTGAATCTGAGCAGCCGACGGCAACGGCGATGCATCGCTCGCAAAAGCATCGAGGTCAAATCCATGGTGCATCGATAGTACTTTCCGTCCGCTCCACTGGCTAAGTTCCCGGGCAAACGCTGCACTCGGGGCGACGGTAATATCCGCGCGGCTTATGGATCGCCGTGCCAGCCAGCCCTTGACTAAAGTGTCCGCCCAAATCGCATAATCTCCGCGGGCGCGAACATCGCGGAAGAAATCGCCGGAAGTGTAGAGCGAGTTACGCGACAGAAGTATTTGCGGTACGGGAGATCGCCACAGCGCAAAGTTGCCCGCGGAAATCAAAACCTGCGCGCCACTCTGCCGGATCAGCTTTGGCAACGCCGTCTGTTCATGAACAAAACGCCGGCTGGCGTCATAAGACTGTCTATCCTCGATCAGGAAAACGTTGGGCAGTTCCCCAAACTCCGCGCGCATCGCGGGATTCAGCAGCACCGTAGTCTCAGCATCCAATCTCCGGGCCAGATGGGGAACCACATTGCGCAGATATGTGAGGCCTCCACCCGCACTTGCGGCAAGGCCATTGATGAACAATCGGATCATCTTTCGGATAAGCGATTGGGCACGATCGCAGCAAAACCGGCGGGCGACGGAAGGGAAGCTCGGGAAACAAAGCCAGCTTCGGGAACGACAACTGCATCAGGGACAAGATCCGCCAGTAGAAATGCAAAAATCCAGAAATACACGCAGACATAATAGCCGACAGCAAAAAGCCAGTCTTCGAAGGCGGCATGGACCAAACCTGCCAACACGACCATGGCCAGCGGAATCGAGTAATGGCGCGGGTCTGCGGTTCGTTGCATCCACGCGCAGACTCTCCATACGTTCGACGCCGTCACCGCCAGCAGCGCCACAAAGGGCAACCCACCCAACAGGCCCACCCACTCTGCAATGGTCATGTAGCTGCTGCCATGCTCGCGAAGCGTTTGCGTGCTTGATGCCACCACTCCGTAATCGAATCCGGGATCCTCGCCCGTCGGACTCGTGCCGTATCCGGTCCCGAACAGCGGATGCTCCTTAATTGTGGCAATCGATCTTTGCCAGGGCGTTCGACGGGAACCCAGCGTTCCTTCCTCCTTGTGCCCCTTGTAGAGCACCAGATCCTTCAGACCGAGGAGCCGAAGGTTGAGAGCTTCTGGAGCGAACATCCCGGTGACCGCAATGACGAGCAGCGCCAGCGCCACCACCTTCACCAGTAATCTGTACTGGCGCAGGCAAAGACAGAAGGTAAGGGTCACAACGATCATGGAAACCATTCCAGCACGTGCCATGCTGAAAACAATGAGGTAGGCACAAAGAAGCAGCGCGACCAGCCTGCGGAGCCTCACGGCCGGCTCATCGCTGATGAGCCACCCCCACAACAGGATTGGAAACACCGCAATGCTCATCGCCGCACCCAGGGAGTTTGGATTACCCCAAACAGCTAATCCCAGACCGAAGTAACAGATCGCGGTGCCATAAACTGCTATCTCGCTTCCCCAAAGCAGACCATGAAAAAAACGGCTCTCCCGGCGGAGAACGGCCAGGCGACCACCCGAAGCACAATATAGAAAAAGAAGGCACAGGCTCAAAGCCTTGAGGGACGCCATCTGTATGTACCTGGAAACGGTGGCAGAGACAAACGCGGCACAGACGCAAAAGAAAGCGATCAGATGCAATGATCCAAAGGGCCGACGGGGAGTCTTCGTCCAAACAACGAAACCAATGGTTGCACCCGCGGCTAGCACAACCCAACGTGCTGAGGTCCACGTGCCCTGCATGGGCACATGCATGCCAGCCCAAAGAAAGGCGATCACCAGCAGAACGAAGAAACGCTGATCATATTTCCAGAGGCTGGCGATGATCACCTCCAGCAGCAAGATCCCGGCCAGGAAAGTAACGTCGCTGAAGTACCGCAGGTAGTGAACACCCAAATACAGTGCCAGACTCACGCCCAACCCGATGCCAGCCCACGCCAGAGGTTTCACGAAGCCTCCGAGCTACCAAAGAGTGCAGCCGCGGCCAGACCATCGGCGCATGCTTCCGGTGAGTAGTTTCGGATTCGTTCCAAGCTGCGCGCGCTCATCTGTTGCTTGAGTTCAGGTTGCCGCACCAGGGAATGAATCGCCGCGCTGAGTTTCTCCGAATCTCCGGAAGGCACGACGTAACCATTCCACCCATCTTCGACCAGGTCGGCCGCACATCCGGCTGCGCTGCTCACGATGATCGGAAGTCCGCACGCCATCGCCTCATTCACTACCAAACCCCAGGTGTCGCTGTGGGTCGGTAGAACCAGGACCTCCGCCAGCGCATAAAGGCCAGCCAGATCTTCCCGCTGCGCAAAGCCGGGACAACAAACCGTCCCCGGGCTGATCTGTTTCGCTTGTTGCGCCAGTTCTTTTCTGGAGACCCCATCGCCCGCAAAAACCAAACCCACCTCGCCACGCAAGCCGCTCTCTAGTTTGGCATAGGCTGCGAGAAGATCAAAAGCCCCTTTTTCCCGAACCAGTCGGCCCACAAAAAGAATAAACCGCGAAGGCAGTTTCAGTTTCTCTCGAAATTCAGTTGCGTGGGATCTGGTGTTCTCCGCCTGGGTGGCAAACCAGCTGTTGTCGACGGCATTGGGCGCCGTCAGAATGCTTGCTGCCGGAGATCCAAGCACCCTGAGATATTCAAACGAAGCCTTCCCAGGTACTACAAATCTGTCACAGTGCCGCAAGAAATAGCCTTTCAGATACTCCACCCATGCCCATCCGCCACGAGCGTCGTGACGGTTGCTCTCCGACCACAAAACAAATTCAACCCGATGACGCCGCGCCCACAGAAGCGCTTCCCAGGAGGCAGCATAGGCGTATCCGCCACAGATAATAACCTGCGGACTCGCCTGGTTTAAGGCAGACCACAATCCTCGATTCATCAGGAAACTGCTTTTCCGCGTGCGCCATCGCCAGCCCGGCAGAACCTGATGCGAAAAGCAGATTTCGTTTTTGTAGACCCGCCACTGCCGGAGCGTCTCATCCGTCTCGGCCAAAAAAATTACGTGCAGATCCAGCCCCGCTCGGCGTGCCAGAACGTTGAAAACCGGGATGCGGTAGGGAGCAATAATCTCCGTAAGGAGTACAAGCCGCCGGGTCATTTTCGACATTCCACGAGGCTCGAGCGATACCATGCCACAAAATTTCGCAGACCTTGCTCCATAGATGTCTTCGGTGAGTATGCCAAAAAGCGTTTTGCTTTATCGATATTAGCCCAGGTGATGGGAACGTCCCCCGGTTGATCGGGCAACCGGTCCTGTAGCGCTTTTTTCCCTGTTACTGTCTCCAATTGCACGATCAATTCTGCGAGACGCACGGGGTGGGAGTTCCCCAAATTAAAGACCTCGAAGGGCAGCTTGGGTTCCGGCAGGTATTCGAGAGACGCCACGACCCCGGCCACAATATCGTCAACATAGGTGTAATCGCGACCCATCGAGCCGTCCCCGTAGACCGGTATGGGTTTACCCGCCTCGATGAGCGCGGTGAATTTGTGGATCGCCAGATCGGGCCTTTGCCGCGGACCGTAGACGGTAAAGAATCGCAAGCAGAGAGTCGTCAAGCCATACAAATGGGTGTAGGTGTAACACATCAATTCCGCCGCGAGTTTGGTGGCCGCGTAGGGTGAAATCGGGCGAGTCTTGGGGTCGTCTTCGCGAAATGGAACCGTGCTGGTGATGCCATAGACCGAACTCGACGACCCCAAAATCAGCCGCTGCACTTTGAACTCGCGTGCCATTTCCAGGAGGTTCACCGTCCCCGCAACGTTGACACTTTCGTACAAAGCAGGCTGTTCAATCGAAGGCCGCACCCCGGCGCGAGCGGCGAGATGAATCACAATTTCAGGCTGAACGCGCTCCGCGACTTTTCGCAGAGCATCCTGGTCTCGCACGTCCACCTCGAAGAACTCGTAGCTTCCGACATTGCTAATCTCCTGCAGGTTTAGCCGCTTGCGGCTGGGAGCGTAGAAATCATCGAGATTGTCCACGATGGATAACTTCGTCCCGCGGCGAAGCAGTGCCTCGGCTACGTGGGATCCAATAAAACCCGCGCCGCCGGTCAGCAGAATCCGCTTCGGATTTGGTCCCACTCAATCACGCCCCGATGTCGTAAAGCAACCGAGAATTGATTCTAGCGCACAGCCACAACGAAGTAGTTACTAGCGAACTGATCCCCGCGGTAGACTTTTCCCGCCAATAACCCCGCCAAATTGTTCAACGGACAGATTGTCCACTCGAGTAATTCTTGCAGCCACGGCCAAGGGCCGGTGATCAGTTGCAGATAGACGTTTACAACCAGGAAAATGCTGGGGACTGTCCCCGCTTCTCCCTTGACGGTCACGCTATGAAAGTCGCGCAGGATCCATTCCAAGCCTTGAGGCATGTACCTCCAGTAGTCACCGGGCGATCCGTGCTGGGGAAAGATCGACGGAACACTCAACAACAGCGTTCCGCCAGGTTTCAGTACTCGTCGAATTTCGTCAATCACGGCAATCGGATCAGGAATGTGTTCGAGAACCTGAGTAATCAGGACGACATCCATTGATGCATCGGAAAACGGCATGATGCGAGCGTCGCCGACAACATCGACGGAGAGCGCCGGAGCAACGTCCAGTACGAAATGATTGGCTACGCGGCCCGCAAAGAAACAAGCGTATGGTTTTCCTTTTCCACCAACATCTAACAGGTTCTTTACCTGGGGTAGTTTCGCGGCCTGCTCCGCGATCAGCTCGGCCCGGCGTCGACAGTCGAGATAAGTGAAATCTCGCAGTGAAGGCCGTACCAAATCCATGCCACGGAGCCTCGGTTCGCTCGTTGATTTGCGAATATCCGATTTGCGAATATCCGATTTGCGAATATCAGATTTGCGAATATCAGATTTGTGACTATCAGATGGGCGGGCCGGGTTGGACTGAGGTTCCAGCGTCATGCTAAGCCTTCAACCTCTCTCTTCAGTAGATTGCGGCCGACGCCCGCCCAAGTGATGGCATAGACTGCGCACCCTAAACCGACTAACACCAATGGGGGCAAGTGCCTTGGCAACGCCACCCACAGGACAACCGCCATGAGCAGACTGGCGATTACGGCAAGGTTCAGCAGCGGAGTCTTTGCAGCAGCACGCACCTCCGGCGGACACAACAGGAAGGCACAAAGCGCGACCCCGACCTCGCCCAGCACAAAGGCTACACAGGCGCCGGCGATTCCGAACAAAGGCGGCAGGATGAGGTAGAGAACCACGGCAGTGACGGCACCAGCCAACGTGGAAAGGAAATAAGCCCGATGACGGCCCAGCGCGTAAAGAATGGTTCCCGCGAAGAGCGTCGCTGCCGGTGCCGTAATCACATACAGTGCAACCCATTGGAAAGCGTGCACCGCCTGCTGAAACTGAGCTCCGAGCAGCCACGGTACCACCACCGGGGCGGTGACAATGCCGCCTACCGCCAACGGAATGCCGAACCAAACCAGGACGGAAGCCGCAATTCTGGTGAGCCGAGAAAGCCCGTCATTGAAATTGAAATTGGAATTGGAATTTGCGTGCAGGGCCATTCGTGGCATCAGGACGGTCTGGGTCACCGAAAGAAAGTTACGCAGCACATCGGCCAACCGCGTCGCGGCGGCATACAAGCCCAGGGCGTGCTCGCCGAGATACCATCGCACCGCGATGTGCCCGCTGCGATGATAGAGATTTGACATCAGTGAAGATGCCGCATAATGCAGGCTGGGCACCAGGATCACGGCCCAGCGCCGCGGGGCAAACAAAAACCGGAATCGATATCCCGCCCGCCACAGAAACGTCCAGCTGATCAGGCTCGTCAAGACCGCCGAGATCAGGATACTGACGGGCACCCAAATCACATCCTTGGGCGATCGCACCATCGTGAAAATGCCTACAGCATAGAGACTTTGCTGCGCAATAGAAATAAATGATTGCACATGGAACAGTTCCAGCGAAGACAACAAATAATCCAGCGACAGGCCGCCGGTTAGTACCGAGGCTACTCCGTACAACTTAAGAAGGAAGCGCACATCCTGCCGCACTTCAAAACTTGCCACCAGCAGAACCGCAACCGCCGCCACTCCACCCGCGAGAACGCGCAGTACCAATACATCGGAAATGATCTCAAAAGCCGCCTCGCGCCGAGCCGCCACCTGCTGCGCGGCATACGTGGTAAGCCCTGGATTCGCCAGCAGTCCGGTGAAGCCACAGACCGCAACCACGTAGCTCCACAGTCCGTAAGTATCGACGCCGAGGCGCCGCACCATGAAAGGAAATGTGGCGGCCGTGAGTAGGGTGCCCACAACGCGGGCAGTGGTGAGGGAGAGTACAAACCCTCCGTAACGCAACACAGACCTAGAAACGCTCAAAAAGCCATCCTATGTGAACCCATCCTATGTGGAGGGACGGGCTTCTCGCTCGTCCGGCCATGGGGGGACGCACTGCTCTCCACCAACACTACTAGTCGAGAACCGCTTCGCGGCAACGATGCGAAAGCACCAGCCAGCGAAACAAAGAGTTGCTGTGATCCAACCCCGCCAAATGCTGACGGAAAAGTTCTTTCGCTGGCGACGGATTCAGCAGGTAACGGAGTTCTCCCAGGTCCCCGTCGAGACTCTTTTCCATTTCTTCCTTAAGTTCACCGCGAAGCCACCGGCACAGCGGGGGAGTGAATCCGCGTTTCTGCCGCCAGCGAATTTCAGGAGGAACCCACGCCGGGAGCGCCTCCCTTAGTATGGCCTTGCCCATGCCCGCTTTGAAGTGATAATCGATGGGCAGGCTCGTCGCAAAATGCATCAGGTCCGGATTCAGGAAAGGCGCACGGCATTCCAGGGAGGCGCGCATGCTCGCGCGATCGACCTTGACCATAATCTGTTCCGGCAAATAGGAAGATGCCGTGGCCTCGAAGGCAGAGAGCGGATACGGAAGCCGCGCGTGTTCCAGCGCACGCATTTCAAGCTCCCGCAACCCGCTCTCCGCCGCACTACGATAATCGGGCAGGAAACAAGAAGTAATTGTGTTCCGGCGCTCCGCCGGATGCAACAGTTCCCAATCGTTCTTCGACAAGAAGCCCAGCCATCCGACACCTCTCCAGTCGCTTCGCCAGAAACGCCGGAGACGCTGGGCTGCGGTGCTAGCTAAAGCCGTTCGCCGCAGGCCGTGCCACCGATGATAGCCAAACATCTCTGAATATCCTCCGAAGCACTCGTCACCGCCATCACCCGAGAGCATGACCTTGCAGACTTGGCGCGCGGCACGACAAACTGCAAAAGTCGGAAACATCGATACATCGCCAAAAGGCTCGTCGTAGTGATCGATCAGCGCATCGAAGATTGCGAGAAGTTCGCCCGAGGAGAAGTGGACTTCGTGGTGATCCGTTCCCAGATGTTCCGCAACCAGACGCGCGTAGGGCGCTTCGTCTAATTGCTCGTCGTCAAACGAGGCACAAAAAGTACTGAACTTAGTGGCCGGCTCTAACTCGCGAATGGCCGCTGCAATGCAGGTCGAGTCCACGCCCCCGGAGAGAAACGCTCCGATCGGTACATCACTCCGCAGTCGCAAACGAACGGATTGCAGAACTCGGGCGTGGACGCTCTCCACCGCAACTTGCCGGCTCGGAGGTTTGGATCCATTCGGCTCGATTCTCGGTTGCCAATAGCGCCACGTCCGCAGCCCTGCATCCGCACCCAGTGAAAGTGCCTCTCCCGCCATGAGCTTGCGCACACCCTGAAAGTGGGTCCGCGGCGCTGGCACATATCCCAAAGCCAGAAACTGCGCGATGGCAGGCACATCGAGATGGTTGTCGAGACCGGGAAAGGGAAACAACGCCTTCATTTCAGAAGCGAATGCCAAGCCTCTGCCTTCATTCACAGGCGCATAATACAAGGGCTTCTCGCCGAAACGATCCCGGGCCAGAAATAGCTGTTCGTTTTTCTCATCCACAATGGCGAAGGCAAACATGCCATCCAGGTCGTCAAGCAGAGAGTGGCCCTTCTCTTCGTAAAGATGGACCAACACTTCGGTGTCGCTTTGCGTGCGAAAGTGATGTCCTTGGGCAAGCAATTTTTGGCGGATCTCGATGTAATTGTAGATCTCGCCATTCAGAATCACCCAGATCGTCCCATCTTCATTGCCAATCGGCTGAGCGCCACCCGCAAGATCGATGATCGCAAGCCGGGAGTGGCCAAGCAGGCAACGCCCTCCCAGGCATGACAAACACGCGCTTCCATCGGGGCCACGATGCTGTAGAAGCCGGCCCGCGTCTTCTAACCACATCCGGTATTGCGCAACGCTGCCGGCACCGTCATACACACCATAAATTCCGCACATTAATGTTTTTTGCGACGCTTGCCGGCCGCCTCCACAAACACACTTTCCCAATCTCGCGTAACTTTGTCCCAGTCGAATTGCATGGCATGCCGAGCGGCCGCAGCCGACATCTTGAGCCGCAATTCCTCGTCGGTGAGCAGCAAACCCAACTTAAGTGAGAGTTCGTTCTCCGATTTTACCAAGTACCCCGTTTCGCCGTGGACAACATAGTCGGGCCGGTATTTCTCCATAGCCACGGCTGGCAGTCCGCAGGCTGCCGCTTGACCGAGAACTTGCGGATGACCTTCCAACACACTGGGGAAAAGAAACACGTCCGCGTTTCGCATTTCCTCGGCCAGTCCGCGCTGCGAAAGATAGCCAACAAAGGTCACGTTTCGACAGTCCAATTGGTTCGCCAAAGCCCGGCATTTGTCCTCCTCTTCCCCCTTCCCCACCAATCGAAATTCAACCGCAGGCCATTTTGCGGCCTCGCCAATGACCACGTTCACTCTCTTTCGAGCCTGAAACGAGCCCGCATAAAGTACGGTTAGTTTTGATCCCTGCCTTTGCCGGCGAGCCTCGATCGGCGGATAAAACAACTCCCGTTTGATGCCGCTGTAAATTGTCGCGGTCGCAACCCCGAATCGGTCCGTGACCGTCTCGGCTACATATCTCGAGTTCCCGACAACGCAATCGGCCTCGCGAATCGATCGGGTCATGGTGGGCCCGACGTCGATTTCATCGAGAGCCATCACGATATAAGTCACCAGCGCCACGGGCAGCCCCAGGGAACGCCGGAAAAACAGGTACAGGGTATCCAGAGGTCCCTGGCGTGGAAAAAAGTAGATATCGATTTTCGAGAGCAGCACACGAGCGAGCCAGCGCGCCGTATTTCCATGTTGGGTCATGTGCAGGATTTCCGTGTTTTCGCGAGCGCGGATCCGCGGATCAGGCGCTCCATCGCCCAGAAGCACGACCCTGAACCGATCCGGCGGAAGACGGCTTACGATCTCTTTCGCGGTCAAGTTCTGCGCATTCGTGTTTGCGTCATCGGCGAACGAGGGAGTGAATACCGTAATCATGAAGGTTCTGGTGTCGCCGCTGGCCGGCATAGAATCTCCGCCAGGGCCTCCGGAGAAATCGGCTGCAGCAAGCGGTGTACAGTATCACGGTTCGGCAAATCATGGTTCGGCAAATCAGCGTTCGGCAAATCAGCGTTCGGCATCATTTCGCGGAGGATATCCGGGATGCGTAATAGGTCATCGGGAAATTCGAGCATCCGTCCCACACCGAAGCGAACATATTGGGGAGCATATCCGGCGTAAGCGTGACGCAACCATCCGCACAGAAAAACAGGAATTCCGAGCGCCGCACATTCGAAAGCCACTGTCGATTCCACCGTCACCGCGCACCATGTCTTTTGAAAAATCTTGGGAGACAGCGGCGCATCCGTCAAGGTCACCAACTTCCGATCGTCCCCGCTCAGGGTGCGTTCCACCAACCTCCGCCTCTGCGAGACGCTTTCAAACGGATGCAGTTTCAAAACCACGGCCTTGCCCGATTGGCGGGCAGCCGCACACAAGCGCGGCAAAACCTCCCGATAAATCGCCTCTACCCGCCAGAAATCCGTTTCATACGGCTCGGTGAAAAACGTGATCCAGGGAGCGCGTTCCAGTGAGACTGGAGCATTTTCTCGCGGTGCGGATGACGCACCGATCCGAATCCGGCGGGCATCGACTCCGCAGCTACGTTCCAGATAGTCACGCTCCATCTCGCCTTTGGCCAGGTAACTCGAGAATCGGTGATTCTTGAACGCCATGCGGCAATCGAGCGCTCCGTGATGACAGGCGATGGCCGGAATTTCCCGCTGCTCGGCCAGCAGCAGAGGAATCCGTGTGTAGGGATTCGAATCGTCGGCGCTCAGGCAGGCCATTACTGGCCGCGTCTCAAAAACCTGGATCCAGGCATCGCGAACTCCCAGTCCCCAGCGCAACCAACGCGTCCCCTTTTTTAAGATTCCGATTTGCACCGCCAACCGCAATGCCGGATTTTCTTGCAACGAGTTCTCCATTCGCTTCCAGCCGGCTTCAAGTTTCAGTAATTCATTCCCGTCGCACCTCCCGGCTGCGAAACTTGCCAGACGGGCCGTCTGCACATTTGCCGGAACCGGCGAGACTGCCGCCGACTCGCGAGCGAGAACCATCAGGAATTTTTGTTCGGGCAAAATGCTGGCGTAACTGAGTGCAGTTTTCGTGACATTGGAATAGGCCGTCGGAAGCAGCACGAGCGCCTCCGATTTCCCTTTCCCTTCCCACTCCCCTTGCAATGATGGCGCCGGTGAGCCGGCAAATCTCCTTCGCCAGACGTAGTGCGGGTCGTACTTGTCATATACCACCTGGCGCAATTGGACAAAGCCGAGGTCCGCCGCCGCGACACCGCGACGGAAAACGCTGCGCACCAGACGCTGGTGCAGCCCGCGTTTGAGCACCTGCAGTGGTACTCCCAGCTGGAGTCCTAAAGCTTCTGCCATCACCGACGGGCGGCTCACCACCAGCGTCCGACATCCGCGGAGTTTCTCGGCCATTCGAAGCGCGAGGTGCACCTCCTGCAATTCCGGCTGCAGCGATTGACTGATCACATCCCACCAGTCGATGCCAAAGCGATCCACAGCGCATCGCATGCCGGGTTCGAGCAGATCACGCCAAATCCGCAGGTCCTCAACTTCGACGGCGAGGTCGAAAACGCTGAACACCGGACAGCCCAGCGCTGTACTCCATTCATCATAAAAGGATTTTGGCGCGCGTCCTAGATCGATCACCGCATCCCAATGACGACCTGTCCACGAACCGTGGAACTCATCGTCGGGATGTAAGAGGAGAACTCGCATAAGAGCAGGTGTCAGGTCTCAGGCTTCCGAATTTCCTAAGACCTGAGACCTAACGCCTGAGACCTGAGTTTCCACCAGCGCCCAACTCAGCGGCGTTCCCCGCTCTACGTCGCAGGCCGCGCGCTTTCCCAGAACTTCGTTGAGGTGCCGCGGATGCAATCCGTCCGCCGGACGAATTGACCTCACGTTTTGCGGCGTAAACAACTCGCCCTTTCTCATATTTTCGACGACAAACAGCGAGCGCCGAAACTTGCGACTGTTGGCTTCGCGCGGTCCGGAGGCAAACTGAATCGCGCCGAGAGCTTTCTCGGCCGTGCGCACCGCCTCCACCATCGCCTTGAATTCCTCGGGCTCGAGCGAAAACGCGCCGTCGGGCCCGCCATCTGCCCGCCGCAGGCAAAGATGCTTTTCAATGATGCACGCTCCAAGCGCCACGGCGACGACTGGAAGCGCGATGCCCATGGTGTGATCGGAAAGCCCCACGGGACAACCGAAACGCCGCGCCAGCTCAGGAATCGTGCGCAAGTTTGCTTCTTCCGGCGGCGCTGGGTACGCGCTCGTGCACTTCAACAGCGCAATCTGAGTCGCACCCGCCTGGCGCGCCGCCTCGAGCGCTTCGGAAATTTCATCTTCGCTGGCCATGCCCGTGGACATGATCAGCGGCTTTCCGGTGCGAGCCATCTTCCGGATCAGGCCAATATCCACCAGTTCAAACGATGCCACCTTGTGCGCCGGAACATTCATTTCCTCGAGAAATTCGACGGCGGTGCCATCGAACGCGCTCGAAAACAAATGCATCCCCAACTCGTCCGCGATCGCTTTGAGTTTCGGCTGCCAGTCCCAGGGCGTAAACGCCTCCTGGTAGAGGTCGTGAAGAACGCGACCATCCCACAGCGTGCCGCCCGCAATCCGAAAACATTCTTTGTCGCTGCGCAGCGTGATCGTATCGGCCGTATAGGTCTGGAGCTTGACCGCATCCGCGCCCGCGTCTTTGGCGGCATGAATAATTTTGACGGCCTGATCAAAGCTTTGATTGTGATTGGCCGAGAGTTCGGCGACGATGTAAACCGGCGCGCTCGCCCCAACCGCCCGCTCACCGATCCGCAATTCCCGCTGCATCAAGAGCTCACTTTTCCATTGAGTTGCACCGCGGCCTCCTGCGGAAGAAACGGCGGGCGGCGTCCGCTGCGAATTATCGCCAGCGCATTCTCTCCTTCATTGAACAACAGGTCGAGAGCGGAAGCATAGGGTTGAAACGGTGGAAAAAGCTGGCGGTACACGGGGTGTTCGTAATGTTGAAACGACACGCCGATCCCCCGCCCCGTCATGATGGGCAAATCGTTCAGCAGATAATCGGCTGATCCCAAGGGCGAGAGATAGGATGTCGCTCCCAGCGACTCACAGATCCCCGCCAGCAAATCGGTTCGCTTGCCCGGCACAGCTAGTTCCGAAGATCGGAGCATGGGCGTGCGGATGTCCAGAACTTGGGCGAACCACCGCAGCAGGCTGATGGTGAGCGTAGCGAGATTCAAAGTGGATGCCGCCGACCTCATCAAGTCGCTTACCGCGCCGTAATACCGATCGAAGAACGGCGCATGACGATAATTCAACTCCACGGCGCGCAGGTGATCGCGCCAGAATTCCGGCTCGCGAATCTCCACATCTGCAATGCGCTGGCCAAGCCGCCCTCGGAACACGACGGGCACAGTGAGCCACAGCAGGCCCGTCGGAGTCTTGATCCGGTTTCGCTGCTGCCACGACTGCTTCTCAAACTGCACCGTATCCAGCAGCACGAACTTGTCCACCTGGTCGAGCAAGTCGAAATAGCCAAGCCATGGCAGATACGTCGGCTGCGCAATTGCGATCCTCACGACTTGCTCCCAGAGAGCACATAGCGGCCCGTGACTTTGCGAAATCCGAGAGACTCCCACAGCGCCGCTGCTGCCACTCGGCCTTCAATCACTTCGAGTTGTATTTTGGAGGGAGCATGTGTCCGGAGTTCACGGATCGCTTCGACAGCACACACCGTGGCAACGCCGCGCCGGCGAAATTCCGGCAGCACGTAGACTTCATAGATAACTCCCGTCATCCGCGGAAGAAACCGATGCTTCTCCAGCCCGAACAGAATGAACCCTGCGTGTTGCCTGTCGCAAACAATCCAGCGAAGAACGTACTGCGGGTTCGCCATGATGGTTGGAAAATAGTGCTCTTTCCAGTCCTCCTGCGGCACAAAAGACGGGTTCATTTCGGAGAAATGCTTCTCCGCCATGCGCAGAAACTCGTCCCGTTCCGAAGGAGCGATGGGAAGCATGACGGCCGTGCCTTGCCCTCCTGATCGCCGGGCCGCTTCGACCACCCGTGTTGCTCCCAAGCCGTCGACGAGCGTGCGGCCCAGGTTTCTCATGCGCTCGCGCACCCGGCGCGAATCGACCAGCTCTTTCACCGCGGCCACCAGCTTTGCCTGGTCAAAGTGGCGCGTCTCACCCAGGTCTACCACCGCACCGCGATGAGACAAGGCCTGTATTACATGCGCTTGCATAATATTTCTCGAATAGCTCAATACCGCACAACCCATGGAAAGCAGCTCCCACAGCGTTCCGCCGGCGACAATAATCGCCTGATCAGAGTGCTTCATGAATTGCGCCATATTTGGAGGGTTGAATACGACTTGGAGATTGCTCGCCCTGAGCTTTCGCAGCTCATGTCCCTTGTCGTAGCCGGCTCCCGCTATTACTGTAACTTCAAGATCGGAGCAGTGTGCCAGAGCATTCGCGATTTTTGGCGTCAGATTTTCCGGATCACTGCCGCCGAGGGTTACGAGAATCCTCTTGCCGGTGTGGCGAATCTCCCTTGTTTCAGTTTCCTGCCTGAACTCGCGGCGTAGCAAAACGTACGGCGGGCCTATCAACAATTTTGCGGTCGCGCCTCGTTTTCGATACACGTCTCCATCGTCGTCAAGATCCGGATTCACGATCAGATCGGCGGGAAAAGATTTCCGGTCGGCGAAATCATCGATCAGCAGCACTCGGAAGCCGGCGGCGTGAACCGTCTCCAGAAAATCACTGCCGAAGCGATCGCCGTCGATCACAACCCAATCCGCGCTCAGCCGGTGAGCCAATGCAATCGTTGCAGCAGCGTCCTTGGGACCGCCCGGGGTGGCACGAACCCGGCTCACAGTGACCCCTTCCGTGGTCACACGCGGCGAAAGCCCATCCGGCAGCTCTGCCACGGCAAGACTTGCCGTGCCGCCGGCGTCTTGCCAGGCTTGGGCCAGGGCCAGGCAGCGCATCACATGTCCAGTTCCTATCGCGAGACTGGCATCGGCACGAATCAGAAGTGCGCCTGGTTTCATCGCCTCTTTTGCAGTCTCTTCAATCGCCACCAGCACCTCGTTCCAGCCGATGCTATCACGGGTTCCGGAGATGGATACAAACCTCCCGAATCAATTTCTAAATCCTCGGTCCTGTCCGAAGTTACGCGGAAAACAGGACTACTTTGCGGACGTTTGCCGTCCTCGATTCAGGTGTACAATCCGGTTTCGCAAATCACGATGAAAACGGTCATCATCATGCAGGCGCGGAGTAACAGCAGCCGCCTGCCGGGGAAAGCAATGTTGCCGGTCGGCGGATATCCCAGCGCCGTGCTGGCCGCATTGCGGGCGGCCAACCTCGGGAGCGAGACCATAGTAGCTACGTCGTCCGAGCCTTCCGATGATGCTCTAGCCAATATCCTGGGCCAACATGAAATCCGTGTAGTGCGCGGACCCTTGGAGGATGTGCTGGCGCGATATGCTCTGGCAGTGGCGGAACTGCCCGAGGATTGCGTTGTGGTTCGGCTAACGGGCGACAATGTGGTTCCTGATGGCAGTTTGGTGCAAGAATTAGTATTGGGTTTTGCCGGGTCGGGCGCGGAGTATTCTTCGCAAGAATTTCCGCAGAGCCGACTTCCACACGGAGTGGGTGGAGAGGCTTTTACGGTTGCGACGCTGCGACGGGCGCACGCACTTGCAACCAGTCCGCATGATCGCGAGCATGTGACCCCGTGGATCCGACGGAATTGCGCGGTGATGATTCACACGCCCCAGGTGATCGGCGCAGCTGACTTCAGCCACCTGCGCTGCACCATTGATGATGAAGAGGACTATCAGAGGATGGTTCGCTTGTTTGAGGCCGTGGCCGATCCGGTTCACATCGGGTGGTTTGCGCTGACGAAGAAGCTAGCGCTTCTTCCCGGCGAACCAGGGTTTCGCGTGCCCTGTCGCGTTTCTTCGGGAGGAATCCACAGTGAGTTGACGCTCGGCACCGCGCAACTGGGGATGGAGTATGGAATCGTGAACCGAGCAGGGCAACCTGCGCGACCGCTGGCGATTCGTATGGTGCACGCGGCAATCGCTCATGGGGTTACGGCGCTGGATACGGCTCGCGGCTATGGCGAGGCGGAAGAAGTTCTGGGCGATGCACTCAGCGGAGCCTGGCGATCGCGGGTTGAGGTAATCACCAAGCTCGATCCTCTCGCGTCGTTGACGCATGATGCGGTCGCGAGTGAAGTTCGCGCCGCGGTTGACGACAGTGTGAGACGCTCCTGCGAAGCGCTGGGAGTCACAAAGCTCTCGACGTTGTTGTTGCATCGCCCCCACCACCACAACGCTTGGGGAGGCGCGGTCTGGCGCCGGCTTTTGGAATTGCGCGACGAGGGAACGATTGGTGCTTTGGGGGCTTCGGTCTATGAGCCCGGCGAAGCGCTCGAACTCTCGCAGGATCCAGCGATCGTGCATTTACAGATTCCGATGAACGTTCTGGATTGGCGCTGGAAGGCAATGGGCGTGGATCGGGCACTGGCGGGGCGTCCGGATGTGGTGGTACATGCCCGTAGCGCGCTGCTGCAGGGACTTCTGGTCGCACCGGCGGAATCCTGGCCCTCATCGGCTGACTTCGATGCAGCAGGTTGCTTGCGCCAGCTCCGAAGATTGGCGGCCGAGTTCGAGCGCGAGAGTCTGACGGATCTGTGTCTTGCTTATGTTCGCTCGCAACCCTGGATCACGAGCGTGGTCGTGGGTTCGGAGACGATGGAGCAGTTGAATGAGAATCTGAGATTGTTCTGTTTGCCCAAGCTGAACCCGGAGCAGTGCGGCGAACTGGAGAGTTTGACGCCGAAAGCGCCAGAGGGTCTTTTGAATCCATCCCAATGGAAAGTTGTCCATGAGCAATCTGCAAAGTAACGCAAACGGTACCGATAACAATAATGAGGATCCGTTATCGATGTTTCGCCTTGATGGCAGGGTCGCTCGTCTCTCGGGGGCTACCGGCCTGCTGGGCCGACCCATGGCCAAGGCACTCGCCTCCGCGGGCGCTCACGTGGTATTGAACGCACGCACGCAGAATGCTCTTGAGGCTTTTGTTGCCGAGTTGAAGAATGCAGGTCTAAGCGCGTCGGTGGCTTGTTTTGACGTGACCGATGAAACTGCGGTTCGCCGCCACATCGGCCTGATCGGCGAGCAACACGGCCGGCTGGATGTGCTGGTCAACAATGCCAGCGCAGGCATGCCAGGCACGATTGATAGCGCCACCGCTCGGGACTTTGAGCAACTCTACCGGGTCAATGTGGTGGCGGCGTTTCAGCTTCTCCAGGCGGCGATTCCCTTGCTGAAGAGTGCGGGAGCTTCAAGGGTGGCGGGCGCGTCGGTGATCAACATTGCATCGATGTATGGCAGCGTAAGTCCGGATCCCTCAATTTATGGAACGAGCGGAGCCAATAGTCCTCCGTATTACGGATCGGCCAAGGCGGGTCTGATCCAGCTTACGCGTTACGCCGCCTGTCATCTCGCCAGCCAAGGAATTCGGGTGAACTGCATTAGTCCGGGACCGTTTCCCAGCGCAAAATATCTGGAGCGGGATGCCCAGTTTCACGGTCAGCTCAAAGCCAAGAATCCAATGCACCGTACCGGAGAACCTTCGGAACTTCAGGGGCCCTTGTTGTTTCTGGCGTCGGATGCTTCTTCCTACGTGACCGGAATCAATTTGGCAGTGGATGGCGGTTGGACGGCCTGGTAGGCGGGCATAGCTCAGTGTGACTGCCTGGTCTCGAGCAAATCCGAGCGCTCACCGCTCCCGTCGCATTTCCCCTGATAGTAAGTCACAACTTTATTCACGGCGTGAGTCACATCGGCCACATCCTGCGCCGTCATGGAGTGGAACATGGGCAGGCTGATCAGCCGTTCATAGGCGTCTTCGGCCACCGGAAAACTTTCCTTGGACTGAAAGTGCTGGCGGTAGTACGGATGTTGATGCACTGGGATGTAGTGAACATTCACGCCGATGTTTTCCGCGCGCAGGGCGCGAAAGATTTCTCCTCGTCGCGCAGCCAGAACTTCCAGGTTCAGACGAATTGGATACAAGTGCCACGCCGGATTCACGTCCGCGCGCACGGTAGGGATGACAACCGCCCGCAAATCCCGGAATGCCGCCGCATAATGCGCAGCAATCTCCCGCCGCCGCGTCAGGTTTGCTGCCAGCTTTTCCAACTGTGACAATCCCAGAGCGCAGGCGATGTCGGTCAGCCTGTAATTAAAGCCGAGCAGCACCATCTCGTAAAACCACTGCCCGGATTCCTGCCGCTCGCGCGCTTCGCTGCTGATACCGTGATTGCGAAAACGGTGCAGCGTCTCGGCCAGTCGCGCGTCGTTGGTCGCAACCATGCCACCTTCCCCGGTGGTCAGGTGCTTCACCGGATGAAAGCTGAATACAGTCATGTCGGCAATGCTACCGACGCGTTTCCCGCGGTATTCCGCGCCGAGCGCATGCGAGGCGTCTTCAATCAGCACCGGGCATTGTCCTTGTCCTTGTCCGTGCCCGTGTGCCTGCGCCAACTGCCCCAATTCTTCAACCGCAGCGGGATGCCCCGCATAATCGACCGCGATGATGGCCTTCGTGTGCGAAGTAATCTTTTTGGCAACTTCCTCAGGATTAAGGTTGAGCGTGTCGGGCGAGACGTCGGCGAAGATCGGCATCGCACCCTGGTACAAAATGCAGTTGGCGGTTGCGCAGAAAGTCATGGGGGTGGTGATCGCTTCATCCCCGGGCCCCAGTCCGGCGGCAAAAGCCGCACCATGCAATGCGGCCGTGCCCGAACTGAAACTGACCGCGTGCCGCGCCCCGATCCAAGCTGCAAACCGTTCTTCGAACTCACCAACCTTTGGTCCCGTGGTCAGCCAGTCCGACTTTAGAACATCAACTACAGCCTGGATATCTGCGTCATCCAGGCTTTGCCGTCCGTACGGCAACAGCTTTTCCCGCACGGGCGTACCCCCATGGATGGCAAGCGTTTCCAGTTTTGTAGGCAAGGCACTCATGTCAGGCCGACGTCGGAACCGCCTCGGCAGCGCTGGTTTCAGGCGCCACGAGTTCCTCCAGTTCGCGCCGCGTCAGCCAGCGCTCGTTGGTATCGCTCGAATACCGGAAGCCTTCGGCTAGCGGCTTGCCATTCACCCAGTTTTCCGACTTCCACCACGGATGCGCCGGCTGAATCACATACATATCTTCTGTCTCAAGCGTTTGCCGTGACTCGTCTTCCGAGACCAGCACCTCGTGCAACTTCTCTCCCGCACGAATCCCGATGTACTCCACCTGGCAGCCGGGAGCAACGGTCTCGGCCAGGTCCAGCAGTCGCATGCTGGGAATCTTGGGGACAAAAATCTCGCCGCCGTGCATCTGTTCCAGGCAGCGGATCACAAACTTCACGCCCTGTTCCAGCGTCAGCCAGAATCGAGTCATGCGAGGATCGGTAATCGTGATCTTCCCGCGTCGCCGCTGCTCCAGAAACACCGGAATCACGCTGCCGCGGCTGCCTACGACGTTCCCATAGCGCGCGCAGCTGAAGCGCGTATTTTTCGCACCCGCATAAGCGTTCGCCTGCACAAACACTTTCTCCGCGCACAGCTTGGTGGCGCCATACAGATTGATGGGATTCACCGCCTTGTCGGTGCTGAGCGCCAGGATGCGGCGCACGCCCTGATCAAGCGCCGCATCAATTACGTTACGGCCGCCCATGATATTTGTCTGGATCGCTTCGAACGGGTTGTATTCGCAAGCCGGCACCTGTTTGAGGGCCGCTGCGTGGACGACCACCGTCACGCCCGAGAGCGCCCGCTTCAAGCGCTCCACGTCCCGAACGTCTCCGATGAAATAACGCAGGCTGGGATGATCGAAGCCGGCCGTCCTCATCTCATGCTGCTTCAACTCGTCGCGGCTGAAAACTACCAGTCGGTGCGGCTGGTAATCGCGCAGCATGATCTCCACAAACTTCTTCCCGAAAGACCCGGTTCCGCCCGTCACCAGTATCGATTCCTGCGACCAATTCACCATTCTTATTCCTCAAAATCCTCGTTCTGTCGAATTAGGCGGCGGGACGCCGTCAGACTAGCCTTGGTTCCGGAGTCCAGAAGAATCTTCACCTTTTCGGGTTCTTGTGCTCAACAGTATAGCTGAGGACTTGTCGCGGGTATTGGTGCCAGATTAGAAATATCCGGCCCGTATACCGGCCTCCAAGCAGAGGCAGCAATCAGATCCAAAACTAATCACCGCGTCACGAACAGCACTTCCCCGACCTCCCCAAGGGAAGAATCGATAATCTTCTCGCGTGAATTGTCCGGATATTGAAGTACGAGGCTGCGCAGCAAACCTGTGCATCTCGGGTCATCCGGATTGCCCCACACGAGTATGGCATCAGGAGATGCTTTTAGGATGTCAAGGGCGAGGCTGCTCAATTGAGTTGAGTTTGGTAAAGAATCCATAGTCGCGATGATTTTCCGCCCACCGAAGAAACTGGCCTTGTAACCCGCCTCCCATCCGACGCCGTGCTCGGGATAGGGTCCAGACCCGATGCTTACTACGCTGGAACCCGGGTGCGCTCGCAACCGCTTGCCGGCATCATAGCAACTGTCCTGAAAATCCCGCGTAAGTTGGCGAAACGGAGAAGAAGGGTAGACCATCGCAGCGATTATGCCGAGAATGACCAGCAAAATATTCAGCTTTCGCCAACTATCATGATTAAACTCACGATCAGGGATCAAGAAGCGTGCAGCGATGGCCAGTATCAAAGGCATCAATGGGAACAAATAGCGTCTGTCAAATACCAACATTGAGTATGCCAGTACCAAGCTGAGCGCACTGGCTGCGACGACAAACAAAAATCGCCATTCCACGGGATACTGAAGTCTCCGAAACGCGACAATTGCGAGCATGGTCATAAAGGCGATCAGTCCGCCCGGAGTTGCGACGACAATCATTTCTTTGAGCACTTGAGGGATATTCCGTCCTTCGGCAAGGATCATCTTGGGAAGCGCCTGCCTCATTCTGACGGGATAATCCCACGGCCACGAACCCGGCGGCATCGGGTCATCCACGACATACTCGTCGACTTCCTTCGTGGTATCTGTCAGAAGGGCGTAGGTTGTGTCATGGTGGTCGCTATACGCATGCAACGTCCATTGAAGAAGATTCGTTTTGAACTGGCTGCCGGTTGTGAACACCCCGTATTTTGAGTGCAGCGCCGTAGCCCATCCCGCCGCCACTAACACGGGAATCAATGCTGCCAAGCCAAGCTGCGCAACTCTCGTCTTCAGAGGTTTGCCGGACGAGCCCAAAGCGAGCAAAGTACAGACCGCCAGCCAAGGCAGAGCAAACGCTTTTGCCAAGAATGCAAGGCCATGAACAAAACCCAGAGAAAACCAGTCTTTCCAACGGTCATTGCGAAGACAACGCAGAAGGACGATAAAGTAGAGGAGCGCCAGCGCAGCAAAAAGGAAATCGGGAGTAATCATCTGCACCGCACAGGCGGCGAGACCACGACCCAGCACAAACAATAGAACCGCCAGCGCCGCGACCAGTCTTGAATGCCACAGCTTCTCCGTAAGCACATAGAGTAACGCCGCAGACAGCAGGAAGGCTCCGATGTTGATGAGCTTACCGGTATGCAAGTAGTCCCCACCTCTGAAGGTGGCTCCTGCTATCAACCAGGACAATAGAGGGCTGCGAAATGCGTTGATCGCTGCGTGAAATTCGCCCAGGCGAAGGTGACGGGCTATTCCCACATAGGCCATGCCGTCGTAGTCGATTTGGTTGAAGCACCGCGAGCCGAACCAGAAAAGTTGAAAGGCACAACTTAGGCCTGCGGCCGCGATGAGCAAAATTGAAGCGTTGGTCTTTTTGTCAGCGTGCATTTCTAGTGTGTAGAGGTTAGCAACATAAAATCGGAACAGCAAAAAACTGGTTCATTGTAGATTGTGCGGAAAACGACCCCAACAATAACTATCGCGTGGCTCCGGCTTGGAACATCGTCCGCAGGTTGCAGTTCAACTGGCGCCGGGGGATAAGAGTGGTTAAGTAAATTTTGCCTGCGTCTCACTCCCGAGATGCTAGAATCAGGCAAAATCCTCATAACAGTCCGCTTCTGAGTGCCCGGTTTTCGGTGGGAAGGCCGGGCGGGAGCGGGGACCTGCATGTCGGACGCCGCGCGCTACCGCTCGAGCCTGTGGCGGCCTAAGGAGTAATGATGTCATTGGGACCCTTGGTTCCACGAAGTAACGACGGATCGCGCGAGTTGCTGGCGGGCGAGTCGCCTGAATTCCTCAGGCCGGTCGGCTCCGCACTCTATAACGTGCTGCCGGCGCAGGAATCCACGCTGCGCGAATACATGCGCGTTCTCATCAAGCGCAAATGGATGGTCATCTTGGTGATCGCGGGCATCTTCATGGCCGTCGCCGTCGCCAGCCTGCGCCAGACTCCCATCTACGAAGCGGTAGGCCAGATCGTCGTCAATAAGGCCGATTCGAATCTCATTACTTTCAAAGATTCCACGCCGGTGGTGGACTACTACGATCAAGCCGATCTGGATACCGAGGTCCGCATCCTGCAGAGCGATCTGATGGCGCTGCAGGTGATCAGGCAACTGAATCTCGATAAGCGCCCAGAGTTTGGCGGTCATTCCGATCAAAGGCAAGCCAACCTGGTCGCCGATCCGCTGCAGTCTGATTCGAAACACATTTCGGCGCTGCTGGGAAGCTTTCGAGGCAACCTCCATGTGACTCTTATTCCGAGCACTCGAATCATGGAGATTCATTACACCAGCACCGATCCTCAGCTCGCGGCCAGTGTCGTGAATACTCTGGCGGATACTTATATCAAGCAGAACTTCCAGACCAAGTTCGAATCCACCATGCAGGCCTCCGACTGGCTTTCGAAACAACTCGTCGACTTGCAGATGAAGGTGGAGACCTCGCAAGAGAAGCTCGTACGCTACCAGAAAGAGCACGAAATTCTGGGCACGGACGAAAAGACGAACATTATCACCGAGAAGCTCGACGAACTTAACAAGGAAATGACCCAGGCTGAATCCGACCGCATGCAGAAAGAAGCGCTCTATCGCCAGACTCAGTCCAACGATCCGGTGGCGGTTGCCGCGGCGATCATTTCCGATACCACCGGAAGCGGAAGCGTCGCCACTTCCGGCCTTCTGGACAGGTTGCGCGACCAGCAGGCCGGTCTCAGGATCCAGGTTGCCGAACTCAGCACCCAGTTCGGTCCACAGTATCCGAAAATCGAACAACTCAATAACCAACTGAAGGAGATTGACCGCCAGTTGCTATTGGAAACCAACAAGGCCGTCGATCACCTCAAGGGACAATACCTGGCCGCTTTGCAGCGCGAAGAGATGTTGCGCGGTTCCTTTGAGAAGCAAAAACAGGAAGCGAATAAGCTCAACGAGAGTGCGATCGAATACAGCATCCTGAAACGCGACTTGGACAGCAACCGTACCCTCTACGAGGGATTGTTGGAGAAACTGAAGGAAGCGGGCGTCACCGCGGGATTGCGCTCCAATAACTTCCGCATCATCGATGCGGCCCGTGTTCCTACTTCTCCGAGCGAACCCAACATCCCGCGCAACCTATTGTTCGCGCTGGTGCTGGGGGTGATCTCCGGCGTCGGCTTGGCCTTTCTGCTCGAGAACATGGACAACACGGTCCGCACTCCCGAGCAGGCAACCGCGCTGTCGCTTCTTCCCGCTCTCGGGATGATTCCGCTCGGCTCCAAGTCAGGCAACCATGGGCCCGCGGGCAAGCGACTGGCTTTGACCACTTCGAAGGAAGTGGTGGAATTAGTAACCCAGGTTCGACCGCAATCGCAGATGGCGGAATCGTATCGCGCGCTGCGAACGTCGCTTCTGCTCTCCAATCTGGGAGCGCCGCCGAAAGTCATCATGGTGACCAGCGCGCGTCCGCAGGAAGGCAAGACCACGACCAGCATCAACACCGCGATCGTGCTCGCGCAAAAGGGAGTCCGGGTTCTCCTCATGGATGCCGACTTGCGCCGCCCCAGCGTTCACAAGACCATGGGCATGGGCCCCCGCAGCGGTCTCAGCAATGTGCTGACCGGAAGCGCCACGCTGCAGCAAACGATTACGACCTCTACGATCCTGCCCAATCTTTTCATCATGCCCGCGGGCACGCCGCCTCCGAATCCTGCCGAATTGCTGGCGTCCTCCAACATGCGGGACTTGATCGTCGAGTTGCGCGAAATGTACGACCACATCGTGATCGACACTCCCCCGACACTTTCCGTTACCGACGCGGTCGTCCTCTCCCCTCGCGCCGACGCCACGATTCTGGTAATTCGTTCCGGCCAGACCACCAAACAAGCGCTGCGTCGCGCCCGCGATATATTGATGCAGGTCAATGCCCACGTCGCCGGCGTGCTCCTGAACGCTGTCGATCTGACCTCCCCCGATTATTATTATTATTACGAGTATCAGGGGAAATACGGTCAGTATTATCAGGAAGATCCTCCGAGCGCCGGGAACGATGCGGAACCGAAAGCGGTTTGAAGTAATGTTTTTCGCCGCGCTCGCGATTGCGGTACACTCTTCGAACCTTGGGAGAGCTTAGGAAAACAAGTTGCCTGTCGGTTCCGAGACCTGACTGGTAACAGGACCATGGCCAATCCACTTTCAAACCGGCAACGTTGGGAATTTGCTGCCGGCGTGGCATTGCTCGTCTGCGTCTACCTTTTTCTAACCGGCAAAGAGTTCGCTGCCAGCATTTTTGCTTCGCATCCGGAGTTGCCCAAACTCGAGCGCGCGGTGTGGCTCTCGCCGGGGAACGCAGACTATCGCCATCGCCTCGGGCGCTACTTTGCATTTGTCGCGGGCGATCCTCAGTCCGCCATCGACAGCCTTCGAACTGCCGTCACGCTCAATCCCTACGATGCCCGCTATTGGTTCGACCTGGCCGCCGCATATCAGGTAGCAGGCGACCTTACGGGCCAACGAACCGCATTGGAGCGCGCGTTGCAGGCGGAACCGACCGCGCCCGATGTGGCGTGGGAGGCGGCTAACTTTTTTCTCATCGACGGCGATATCGACCGCGCCCTGCGCGAATTCCAGGTTGTCATCGCGAACGACAATGGGCTGGTCGACGCCTCCCTGCGTGCATGCTGGCGCGTGCGGCCGGATACGGACGCGCTCCTCCGCGACGTAGTGCCGGCTCGGACCGATTCCGTGATTGCTTTTCTCCATTTGTTGATGACTAAACAGGAAACCGAGGGCACCATCAAGACGTGGGAGCGGCTCACCCAGTTGCATGAGAAATTCCAGAGCCGCTATCTATACGAGTATGTGAATTATCTTATTGAAGCGCGCCGTCCCGACGCCGCCATGTCGGCATGGGAGCAAAGCGCGGACGTTCTTGGCCTCTCCGCGTACTTGCCCACCGACGACAACCTAGTCGTGAATGGCGATTTTAGCCTCGACATTTTAAATGGAGGTTTCGACTGGACGTACGTCGATCGAACTGGGGTTCGGCCATTGCTCGATCCGAGCGACTTCCATCAGGGCCATCGCTCTCTTTTCCTAACCTTCGAAGGTCCAGGGATTAACGACGCCGGGATTTCACAACTGATTCCGGTGCACGGCGCGACCACTTACGACTTCTCCGCCTACTACAAGTCGGCGGAATTTGAAGGAGCGGGCGGGCCGCAGATCGTTCTGCGCGATGCCTACACGGGCGCGACGCTCTTTGCCAGCGACGCACTCAACGATGCCGACTTCTGGAAGGAAGTTCACTCGCAAATTACGATCCCAAACACCACCACGCTGCTGCGGCTGGCGATCGAGCGCTTCCCCGCCGGTTCTCCCATTCGCGGCAAACTTTGGTTGGACGATTTCGAGCTTTCTCCCGAACTCTCTCCCGATAATTCCGCCGACGATTCCCCGAACAATTCCAAATCCATTTCCAAGGACAACCCGTGAGTTCCGCCTTGGCAACCCAGCCCGAGCCCGCGCCCGTCGCTAAAGTTTCGCAAGCGCGACTTACAAACAACACCCTGCTTTTCGGCGCCTGTGTCGTGCTGCTGCTGGGGCCGCTGGCTTTTGGAGCGGTCGAGCCCTGGTCCATTTTTGGCTTGGAAGCTTGCGCCGTGCTGCTGTTGGCGGCTTGGGCCTACCGCCAGTGGATCAATCGCGAACTCAATCTCTCCGATCACCCGCTCTACCGGCCCATGGCGGCCTTTTTTGCGCTGGTGCTGGTGCAGTGGGTCGCCGGAACCACCGCATACCGTCATGGGACCTACTCTCGCTTGTTGCTCTACGCCGCCTACGGAATGCTAGTGTTCGTCGTGACCCAGACTCTGCGTCGATCTTCTCAGTTTGAACTCATAGCCAAGTTGTTCACCGGATACGGCGCGGTAGTGGCTGCATTTGCAGTGTTGCAGGGTTTGGCGCCGAATGGAAAACTCTACTGGATCTGGGGATTGGAGCAAGGGGGCTTGATCTATGGCCCCTACGTTAATCACAATCATTACGCCGGCCTGATGGAAATGCTCTTGCCCTTCCCGCTGGTGCTGGCGGCAACTCACTTCACGGACGGCAACCGCAAGATTGCAGTGGCAGGGATCGCCGCGTTGATAGCTGGAAGTATTTTTCTTTCTGGTTCGCGCGGAGGCATGGCGGCGTTCCTCGCGCAGATGATCGCGCTGGGCGTGCTTCTGGTTCGCAAGCGCGAAGGCAGTTGGAAACAGCCCCTTATGCTGGGCGTGTTTCTGACCGTGGTGATTGTCTTTCTCGTCTGGATCGGTGGCAACGAACTCACCCAGCGCCTCATCAGCATTCACTCGGAAGCCCGCGAAGAGATCAACGGAGGGTTTCGACTCGCCATCGATCGCGACTGTCTACGGATGCTGATGAAGAGGCCGTTGCTCGGTTGGGGACTCGGCGCTTTTCCGATCGTGTATCCGGGGTTTCGCAGTTTCTATACCAACTTCTTCGTGAACCAGGCACACAATGATTATCTGCAACTGCTGGTCGAGACCGGCTTGGCCGGATTCTCCATCGCCATTTGGTTTCTGGTGCTGGTCTTCCGCCGGGCGGCGGGCAAGCTTAAGAATTGGACCGAGACCGCGAGCGGCGCGCTGACCGTGGCGGCTCTGCTTGGTTGTGTTGGAATCCTGGTGCATAGCTTTCTCGATTTCAATCTGCAGATTCCGGCCAACGCCGCCCTGTTTTACGTACTCTGCGCCATTGCCGCGGCCGCGCCCCTTCAGGAATCGCAGCGCCGCCGAGTGCTTCGCCGGCACAGTTTGACGGTGCAGCCCAGCCCGGAAACGGCAGCGTCGTAGCGGTTTTAGGGCGAC
>Ga0187883_10000380_pt1 | contig 28576 bp, 24 predicted proteins | sample June2016WEW_20_1_2_FD_132966 | JGI IMG/M metagenome (GOLD analysis project Ga0187883, IMG submission 132966) | Peatland microbial communities from SPRUCE experiment site at the Marcell Experimental Forest, Minnesota, USA - June2016WEW_20_10 | ecosystem: Environmental > Terrestrial > Soil >...
CACGGCCGCGACCAGCCCGGCCGGCGTCCCGCCGCGCCAGGCCAGGAACCAGGGCCAGGCCCCGATCCGGGACCGCCACTGCGGCCCGCTGCGGCCGATCTCGCGGCTCAGGGTCGAGGCGAACGCGTCCGGGGCATCGGCCAGTGCCGCCAGCCGCACCTCGCGGACCGTGGCCCACTCGTCCGGGCGTGCCCGCCGGACCTGGACACCGCTCACCTCCATGCGGCTAGCGTGACCGTTCACCGTTGCCGCGCGCAACCGGATATCGGGGCGCGAGACTGGACCCGTGACAGTGCTCGTGTGGGTGACCGACGAAAGCTGGATGGCGTGCGTGGACGCGGCGCTGGCCCGGGCGCCAGCCGACGACGTGACCTTGCTGCACGTCACGGACGCCGGGGCGGTGGACGCGGCGCAGGGGGCGTTCAGCGCGCTGCTGGGCCGGGCCGGAGCCGGGCCGGGCGCGCAGCTGGAGGCCATGACCGAGGCAGCCGCCACCGAGCTGCTAGAGGCCGCGGCCACCCGGCTGGCCCGCCAGGCCCAGCAACTGCGCCGCCGCGGCCGCCCCGAGCACGAGGTGGTGCAGGCGGCCCGCGGCGCGGACCTGCTCATCCTGGGCCGCCAGGGCGCCGAGGCGGGGCCCAGGAGCCTGGACAAAGCGGCCCGGTTCGTGGTGGACCACGCAGCCTGCCCGGTCCTGCTGGTCTGGCCCGGAGCCGCGCCGGACGGCCCGCTGCCGCACGAGCCACAGCACGGGCCGCCTCATCGGTTGGAGTAGACCCGCTCCGGGGTGATCAGGACCGCGGTACGCCGCTCCTCGGCCATCACCCGGTCGTAGGTGGCCCAGTCGTCATGACTGCCGCCCGCCGCGATGAACACCGCGCGCAGCAGCAGCCGCAGGCCGTCCTTGCCAAGACCGTCGAGCGGGTCATCCGGCCCGGCGAGCTCGGCCCGGCCCTCGGCGGTGACCCACTCCCAGCCGGACCGGGCGGTCACGGCCGGCCGCGGGCGCGCCCGCAGGTTGGCCAGCTTGCGTGAGTTCCCGCGGGTGGTGAAGCCGATCACCGGGACACCGCGGACCGGATGATCCAGTACCCCGCAGTTGACCACGGTGGCCTGGATCGTCTGGTCCCCGCGCAGGGTGGCCACCACGCTCAGCCCCTGCTCCCGGCCTGCCAGCCGGGCAAAGTCCGCCACCTCTGCCATACGTGGAGCCTACTGGCCGAGATAGCCGCACGGGGGCTAGCCGGGCCGGGCCGGGCGGCCTGGTAGCCCCGGCCTAGCCCGAGCCTAGCCCCGGCCTAGCCCACCGAGGTGTACGCGACCACCCCGTGGCGCAGCGCCGCCACGGCGGCGCGCGCGGTGGCGGCCAGCTCGGAGCCGGCCCCCGCCGCGACCGCGATCTGGCCGAGCAGGTCCATCAGCTGCTTGACCGCGCGGACGAAATCACCGGGGGTCAGCCCGGTCCGGAGCACGGTCTCCAGCGGCTTGCCCCGCGCCCACGCGTGCGCGGCCCACGCGAAGCCCAGCTCCGGCTGGCGCAGGAACGACAGCTTGTTGTCCTTCTCGACCTCGTCCAGCTCGCCCCAGACCGAGATCATCGAGCTGACCACGTCGCGGACCGGCCCGCCTGGCAGCCGCGGCGTGGCGTCGTCGTCCGCCTGCCGGGACTCGAAGGTCAGCACGGACACGCAGGCGGCCAGCTCCGCCGGGTCCAGGCCGTCCCACAGCCCGCGGCGCAGGCACTCGGCGGCCAGCAGGTCGAGCTCGGTGTAGAGGTCGGCGAGCCGCCTGCCGTCCGGGGTGACCGTGCCATCGTCGAGGTAGCCCAGGTGCCCCAGGACGGAGCAGACCCGGTCGAACGTGCGGGCGATCACGTGGGAACGGGCCGCGACCCGGCCTTCCAGGCTGGCCACCTCCCGCTCCAGCCGGGTCCGCTCCTCCGCCTGCCGGGCGTGCGTCTCGCGGTCCGGGCAGCCGTGGCAGGGGTGCTGGCGCAGCTCACGGCGCAGCCGGGTGATCTCGTCCGCCGCGGCGCGCGGCGGGCGCTCCCCCTCCTGCCAGGCGCCGGCCTGCCGAGGATGGCGGCCGAGGTCCCGCCCGGCCACCTTGTTGCGCACGGTCGAGGCCAGGTCCCGCCGGTGCTGCGGCGATCGGGCGCTGAAGCTGTTGGGGATGCGCACCCGGTCGATCGGGGTGACCGGGACCGGGAAGTCGGCCTGGGAGAGCCGCTTGACCTGGCGGGTGGACGTCAGCACCAGGGGCAGCGGGTCGTTTGCGCCCGGGGGCGCGGCCGCCCGGCTGTAGCCCGGGTCGCGCCGGCCTGTCTCCCGCTGGCCGGCGCCGCGCTGGCCCGCGCCGCGCCCTTCGGCGCCCCGCTGGCCCGCGTTCCGGTGATCTGCACCCCGGTGATCTGGACGCCGCTGATCTGCGCCGCGCCGATCAGCGGCATGACCAGTGCCCCGGTGATCAGCGCCGCGGGACGGGGGGCCGGTCAGGCCGGGATCCAGGACGACCGCGAGGCCCGCCCGCCGGCCGCCGGGGACCAGGATGATGTCTCCGCGCCGCAACTGCTCAAGCGACTCCCGGGCCTGGGCCCAGCGGTCCGCCGAACGGTCCCGGGACGCGTCCGCCTCCCGGCCGGCGAGTTCCTGGCGCAGCGCGTGGTATCCGGCGTAGTCCCCGCGGTCGCACGACGGGCCGAGTACGGCCAGGGCCTCCCTGCCGCGGCGCGCCTGCCGCGCGATGCCGACCACCGCCCGGTCCGCCTGGAACTGCGCGAACGACGACTCCAGCAGCGCGGTCGCCTTGTCCAGGCCTGCCTGGCCGACCAGGTTCACCGCCATATTGTAGGAAGGCCGGAAGCTGGAGTTGAGCGGGTAGGTGCGGGTGCCGGCCAGCCCGGCCACCGCCAGCGGGTCCACGCCTGGCTGCCAGAGCACCACGGCGTGCCCTTCCACGTCGATGCCCCGGCGGCCGGCCCGGCCGGTGAGCTGCGTGTACTCCCCCGGGGTCAGGTCCGCGTGGGTCTCGCCGTTCCACTTGTCCAGCCGCTCCACGACCACCGTCCGGGCCGGCATGTTGATGCCCAGGGCCAGTGTCTCGGTGGCGAAGACGGCGCGGACCAGGCCCGCCTCGAAGAGTTCCTCGACCACTTCCTTGAAGGTGGGCAGCATTCCCGCGTGGTGCGCGGCGATGCCGCGCTGCAGGCCGGTGAGCCACTCACCGTAGCCGAGGACGGGCAGGTCGGCCTGGGGGATGTCCCTGGTGCGCCGCTCGGCGATCTGGGTGATCACGGCGGCCTCGTCCGGCGTGGTGAGCCGGACGCCGGCGTCCAGGCACTGGCGGACCGCGGCCTCGCAGCCCGCCCGGCTGAAGATGAAGGTGATCGCCGGGAGCAGCCCGGCGCGGTCCAGCCGGTCGATGACCTCCGGCCGGCGCGGCGCCCGGAAGCGCACCGGCCGCCGGCCGCCCCGGGCCGGCCGGGTGGGCGCCTTCCGCGCCGCCCAGTCATCCCGTCGCGCCAGCCGCAGCAACTCCGGGTTCACCTGCGCACGCCGGTGGCCGGGATCCTCGGGCGGCCCGTTCGGTGTCCCCCGGCCGTTCCGGGACCCATGGCCGGGACCGGACTCGAGGAAGAGGTCGTAGAGGCGGCCCCCCGCCAGCATGTGCTGCCACAGCGGAACCGGCCGGTGCTCGTCCACGATCACCGTGGTGCCGCCGCGGACCTGCGCCAGCCAGTCGCCGAACTCCTCGGCGTTGCTCACCGTCGCGGACAGCGCGACCACCCGGACCGAATCCGGGAGGTGGATGATGACTTCTTCCCAGACCGCGCCGCGGAAGCGGTCGGCCAGGTAGTGCACCTCGTCCAGCACCACGTAGGCCAGGCCGGACAGGGTGGGTGAGCCGGCGTACAGCATGTTGCGCAGCACCTCGGTGGTCATCACGACCACCGGCGCCTCGCCGTTGATGCTGTTGTCCCCGGTCAGCAGCCCCACCTGGCCGGCGCCGTAGCGCCGGGCGAAGTCGTTGTACTTCTGGTTGGACAGCGCCTTGATCGGCGTGGTGTAGAAACATTTGCGGCCCTCGGCCAGCGCCAGGTGCACCGCAAATTCTCCGATAACGGTCTTACCGGAGCCGGTCGGCGCCGCGACGAGCACGCCGTGGCCGCCGGCCAGGGCGAGGCAGGCGCGGCGCTGGAAGTCATCGAACGCGAAGTCGTACAGCCCCTGGAACGCGGCGAACTCGGCCCCGTCCGCGCTCCGCTGCCTGAAAGCGGCATAGCGCTGCGCCGGGCTGGCAGGCGTGGACATACGCCCCAGCCTAGGTGAACCCGCGGACAACCGGGGCTACCGGCCGGTGCTGCTCAGGCCCGTGCTGCTGTGGCCGCCCGTGCTGCTGTGGCTGGTGCTCCCGGCTAGCGGTGATCGGAGTCCACCGGGTCGGGGTCGTCGAGGGGAGCCAGCTCGTCGTCGTCCAGGCCCTCGTAAAGCGAGGCCCGGGTGGCCCGCCGCCGGTCGTTCATCCAGATGAGGAGCTCAGCCAGTTCGACGAGCAGCACGCAGGGGCCCGCGAGCAGGAGCATGGTGAGCGGGTCCGGGCTCGGCGAGGCGATGCCGGCGAACACGAACACGCCGAAGATGATGAGCCGTCGCCACTTACGGAAAAACTGGTGGGTGAGGACGCCCGCCACGTTCAGCATCAGCATCAGCAGCGGCAGCTCGAAGGCCAGCCCGAAGCCGAGCATCATGCCGAAGAAGTAGCCCAGGTACGTGGAGACCGGGGGCAGGTTGAGGACCCCGACCGGGGTCAGGCCTAGCAGGTACGCCAGGCCCCGGCTCATCGCGAAGTAGGCGATCCCGGAGCCGACCAGGAACAGCGGGACCGCGGTCCCCACGAAGGCGTAGGTCCAGCGCTTTTCCCGCCGATACAGCCCGGGCGCGACGAACGCCCAGATCTGGTACAGCCAGATCGGGCTGGTCACGACCAGCCCGAAGAAGAACGCGACCTCCACCCGCAGCGTGAACGGGGCGAGAACACTATTCAGGACCAGCTGATGGCCGATGCCGTGGCAGCCGGTGTGGCCGTTGATCTTGGCCGAGCAGAACGGGCGCTCGATGAAATGCCACACCCGGTCGTACACCGCGGGGATCAGCCCGATGCAGGTCCCCACGATCAGGGCCAGGGCGATCTTGACGACCCGGTTCCGCAGCTCGCGGACGTGCTCGATCAGCGACATCCGGCCTTCCGGATCCGCTGCTTCCGCCGCCCGGACACGTGCGCTCAGGACACGCGCCCCCTTGACGGTGTCACCCAGCTTGGCCATCGCGGGTTACGAACGCACGGCCGGCTCAGCCGGCCTGGGTGTGCTGCGTCTCGCTGACCGGGGCGCCGCTGACCTTAGCCGCCTCCGCCGCCGCGGACTGCTTGGCCTGGAGGTCGCGGATCTGCTGCTGGAGCAGGTCAACCTGCTGCTGGGAAGGCGGGGCCGTGATGGCCGGGGCCGGCACAGCCGCAGCCTGCTTCTCCGCCTCGTCCTTGTCCTCATGGTGCAGGTCCTGTACTTCGGTCTTCAGGATGCGCATCGACTTGCCGAGGGACCGCGCCGCGTCGGGCAGCTTCTTCGAACCGAAGAGCACGATCAGCACTACGGCGACGATGAGGATCTTCCACGGACTGTCGAACAGGTCGCCAATCATTTCCGCCTCTTCACCGGGGACCGTATGTCCCGCGCCTGGATCACTATGGGCAGAGCCTACACATCATACGTTCGTAACGCCTTCAGGCACGGCTTGGTGGCCGCCCGCATCAACGGGACTGGCGGCGAACACGCGGCCTCCGCGATTACCTGTCTCACTGCCCGTCTTGCGCCTATTGCGGCCTCAAGCGTACTGCGCCAGGGCGGCCGACGCATCCTCCCTGACCTGGGCCGCGAGGCTGGCCGGGGCCACGATCTTGCCGTTTTCCCCCAGCCGCAGGGCCAGCCGCCGCACCCACCCCGGGTCGGGGGTGCGGAGCGCGACCCGCAACCGCCCGTCGCCGAGGTCCTCGACACTGTCGCAGGGGTAATACTCCGCCACCCAGCGCCCGAGCGGGGCGAGTTCGATGATCACGTTGAGGTCGGCCGCGGACGGGCGGAACAGTCCCTGGTCCACGTCCTTCGGCTCCGCGCCCGCGGGCACCTCGGCCGCCACCTCCAGGACGTCCAGGCCGAGCACCCGGTCGAGGCGGAACAGCCGGACCGCGTCCGCCCGGCGGCACCACCCTTCCAGGTAGGTGCGGCCCTCCACGATCAGCAGGCGCATCGGGTCCACGTCACGCTCGGTAGCCTCGTCCCGCCCCGGGACGTAATAGGACAGATGGACCCGGCGCCGCCGGGCCAGGGCGTCCCGGAGCTGGTCGAGAACCGCCTGCTGGGCGATCTTGTCCACCTGGATGGCTACCTGGGTGCTCGGCGCGGCGGCCTCCCCGGCCGCCGCTTCCAGCTTGGCGATGGTGCGGTTCAGCGCCTGCCCCTCGTCCAGGCCAGACATCGAGGCGACCTGGCCGATCTCGGCCAGCATCCGCAGCGCGACCAGCAGCGCGCTGGCCTCGTCCACGGCGAGGCGCAGCGGCCGGTCCATCGACTCCGCCTGGCTGACGACGATCTCGCCGCCCTCGTAGGACAGGTCGATCGGGCAATAGGGATCGGGCGAGCGGAGTTCCACGCACCAGAGCAGGTTGAGGTCGTCCACCAGCTCCCGCTCGCTGACCCCGAAGGCCGCGGCGGTCTCGGCCAGCCCGACCACCTTCCGGCTGACCACGTACGGCACCAGGGCCAGCAGCCGCTGCAGCCGCGCGGTGCTGGTCCCCGCGCTGCCGCGCTGCGGGAGTTTGCCCGGGGCGCTCATGCCAGCGCTCCCTTCAGCTGGGTGATGACAGCCTCCCGGAGGTCGGCGGGCTCGAGCGCGACCACGTCCGTGCCGAACGACGCGACGTGCTCGGCGAACCAGCTTACGTCGGAGAACGGGACACTGACCGTGTCCCAGCGGCCTGTATCTGCGGGGCCTGTGCTTCCGGCGCCCGCGTCTGCGGGGCCTGTGCTTCCGGCGCCCGTGTCTGCGGGGCCTGTGCTTCCGGCGCCCGTGTCTGCGGGGCGTGTACTTCCGGCGCCTGTGCTTCCGGTGATGACCGTGGCGTGCCGGCGGATCCCGAGCCCGGCCCCCTGGCGCACCCGCAAGATCGCGGTCCGCCGCGCCGGCGGCTGAGTGTCCCACTCGCGGACGGTCTCCCGGACGTCGGTGCCGTCCGGGACGACCACGGATCCGGCGGGGCCGCTGAACCGGACGTCACCCTCGATGCGGCTAAGCCTGAACACGCGGACGGCGTCCCGGACGGTGTCATGGCCCGCCACGTACCAGCGGCCGTGCCGGTTCACCACACCCCAGGGCTGGAGGTGACGCTGCTGGGGTTCGCTCCGGCCGACCGCGCGGTACGCGAACGTGACGGACCGCCGGTCCCGCACTGCCTCCCACAGCGGGCCGAACGCCGCCTCGCCGGCTAGCAGCCGGGGCTCGATGCCGGTCTCGGCGGTCTCCTCGGCGTCCACCCCGGCGGCGCGCAGCTTGAGCAGGGCGCCCGCGGCGGCCCCGGCCAGCTCGGCCTGCCGCCACACCCGGGCGGCCAGGGACAGCACCGCGGCCTCGTCCGGCTCCAGCCGGATCTCCGGCAGCACGTAGGCCTGCCGCGGGATGCGGTAGCCGGCCTCGTCGTCACCTGACGAGTTGAGACCCGTCTCCAGCGGGATACCCAGCTCCCGGAGTTCTTCCTTGTCCCGCTCGAACATCCGCTTGAACGCCTCGAACGACTCCGGGTAGCCGGGCACGGCCGCGCGGATCTGCACCGCGGTCAGGTACCGCGGGCTGGACAGCAGGCAGACCACCAGGCCCAGCAGCCGCTCCGTCTTCCGTCGTGACATTCTCGTCCCTCGCCGCTCCCCCGCCCCCGATCGGTACCTGACGCTACCCTGCGGGAGTGATCAGGTGGCGCAGTGGCGTGGTTTTGGCGGTGCGCCGCGAATGGCGCGGCGCGGTCGAACTAGACGTAACCATCGGCGGGGGGACCATCCGGGCGCTCGCCTACCCGGAGCTGACCGGCCGGCCAGAGCCCGGCGACCGGCTGCTGCTGAACACCAGCGCGCTCGCGCTCGGCCTGGGCACCGGCGGCTACGCGCTGGTGGTGGCGCTGCCCGACCGGCTCCCCGCCGACCCGACCGGCCCCGGGCACCTGGTCAAGGCGCGGTACACGCCGCTGCAGGCCACCGTGCTCGGCGTCGACGAGCAGGGCTCGCCGCACCACGAGGTGCTGCGCGACGCGGACGACATCGGCGGCATGCCGGTCGTTGTCGCGGACCTGCATTCGGCCCTGCCTGCCGTGCTGGCGGCGCTGCGCGCCGGGCGGCCGCCCGGTGCCCCGCCGGCCGCGGCGTACGTGATGCTCGACGGTGGTGCGCTGCCCGCGTGGTTTTCCCGCAGCTGCGCCGGGCTGCGCGAGGCAGGCTGGCTGCGCGGGACGGTGACCGTGGGCCAGTCTTTCGGCGGAGACCTCGAGGCGGTCACGCTGCACACCGGGCTGCTCGCCGCCCGGCACGTGCTCGGCGCCGACGTCGTCGTGGTGGCGCAGGGGCCGGGCAACCTCGGCACCGGGACCCGGTGGGGCTTTTCCGGCGTGGCCTGCGGCGAGGCGGTCAACGCGGCCGCCGTGCTCGGCGGGCGCCCGGTCGCCTCACTGCGGGTCAGCGAGGCCGATCCGCGGGAACGCCACCACGGGGTGTCCCACCACAGCCTCACCTCCTACGGCCGGGTCGCGCTGGCCCGGGCCGACGTGGTGGTCCCCGAGCTGCCCGGGACGTTCGGCGCCAGGGTGGCGGCGCAGGCGGCCGCGCTGGCGGGCCGGCACACCCTGGTCAGCGTGAGCACGGGCGGACTGGCCGAGGTGCTGCGCGACTGCCCGGTCCGGCTGTCCACCATGGGCCGCGGCCTGGAGGAGGACCTGGCCTACTTCCTGGCCGCGGCGGCGGCCGGGCGGCATGCGGCCACACTGCTGAGCCGGCAGCCGCCCGGGCCCCCGGCCGCAATAGCCCGCCCGGACTAACCCTCCCGCCCCCCAAACCCCACCAGCCCCGCCGATCCCCCGGCTCCGATCGTGATCTAACGATCAGTGTCGCTGGCGCGACACTGATCGTTAGATCACGTGGGAGGCGCGCGCTGGGAGCGAGACTGGCGGGATGTGACGGGCCAGAGGGACCGTTGAGGCTGACGGGACCGGGGACGCGGGAACCGGGAGCGCGGGGCCGGGCCGGCCAGGGCGGCCGGGCCGGGCTCGGGATAGGGCGCTGGCTCCGGCACCCCCGCGGGGGCGGGGCCGGGCGCAGCGGGAGAATGTCAGACGAGGCGCCGGGCGAATCCGGTACCCGGACCAGTAAGAGGAGCCTGCATGCGACTCGCGTCGTTCATCCGCGATATGCCTGCCCGTGTCAGCGCGGGCGCCTTCATCCTTAATTCTGGCCTGAGCAAACTCTCGGCCGACGAGCAGACCGCTACCGGACTGCACCAAATGGCCACGGGTGCCTATCCGTTCCTGGGCAAGATGAAGCCACAGGACTTCGCCCGGCTGCTCGGCGCGGGCGAGGTCGCGGTCGGATCCGCCCTGCTGCTGCCGGTAGTGCCGTCCGGGGTGGCGGGCCTGCTGCTGACCGGGTTCTCCGGCGGCCTGCTCGGCCTGTACATCAAGATCCCCGGGATGCGCCAGGAGGGCAGCCTGCGCCCGACCCAGCAGGGCATCCCGCTGGCCAAGGACAGCTGGCTGCTGGGCATCGGCATCAGCCTGCTGCTGAGCGACCTGACCGACCGGGCCTCAGCCTCGTCCAGTAAGAGCTAACAGAGCTGCTGACCCCGGACGGGGGTCTGGGGAAGCTGCCGCCGCACCACCGCCGCTCCGCCGGCGAGCTAACCGGCGGCCCCAGCCAAGACGTGCAGATACGGGCGGCCTGCACCACAGCTGATCCGCAGCCGAGCCAACCGGCGACCCTAGCCACGAGGCGTGCACATACAGGCGGCCTGCACCACAGCTGATTTGCGGGCGAGGGCAGGCGCGCCAGAGGCGTGCCTGCCCGAGCCTGCGAATGGCGGGGGGTCCAGGGGGTCGCCCCCCCGGACTAGCAGAGCTCAGCTCGTCGAGGGGCTGATCGCGCCGAGGATGTCGACCACGAACACGAGCGTGTCCGTGCCCTTGATCCCGGCCTGCGAGCTTCCCGTCTTCCCGTATCCGTCAGCGGGCGGGACGATCAGCAGGACCCGGCTGCCCACCGTCTGCCCGATGAGGCCCTTGTCCCAGCCCGTGATGACCTGGCTAGGCGTGGCGCCGATCGTGAACCCGAACGGCTGCGCCCGTGACCACGACGAATCGAAGACCTTGCCAGTCCGCCAGATCACGCCCACGTACTGGCTGACCACGGTCTGCCCCTTGGTCACGGCCGGACCGGACCCCTTGATCAGCGTCTTGGTGACCAGTCCCGACGGCGGCTTCGCGGACTTCGGGATGGTGATGGTCGGAGCCGCGCCAGCCTTGGCCGTGACGCTGGGCAGCGAGCCGCCGCCACTGGAGACCTTGCTGCCTGAGGCGGACGCGTTGTTGGCGAACTCCTTGATCATGTCCACCACGAACACCAGCGTGTCGTTGGCGGTCACCCCGGCCTGGGAGTTCCCGGTCTTGCCGTAGCCCTGGGCGGGCGGGATAACGGCCAGCACCCGGCTGCCCATCTTCTTGCCCTGCAGGGCGGTCTCCAGCCCGGGCAGCAGCTGGCCGCTGAACAGAGCCGGGCTCTTGCTCGCGAACGTGCTCTCGGCGAGCTTGCTCGTCTTGCCGCTCCAGATGTAGACGGCGTAGTTCCCGACGAAGGCGTCGGACTTGGTCAGCGCGGGGCCGGTGCCCTTGACCAGAGTCTTGACGGCCAGCGATTTCCCGGCGGTCAGCTTCGGGATGCTGACGGTCGGATTCGAGCCGAACTGCCCCTTCACCGAGACGCCGGGGCTGGACGAGGACGTGGATGATCCGCATCCGGCCAGGGCCAGGACGGCCAGCAGGGGGACGGACAGCAGGGCGGCAATGCGTCGCATAGAAAGGGAACCTTGTCATCTCCGACGTTGAAGCGACGCCAGCCTACCGGCATCAACGAACCACAGTGCGCAGGTTCGACGGCCCGGGCATTACGGTATCTGGACCAATCCACTAGGAGCGGGCAGGCGGCTGGAACGCGGAACGGCCCTTCGCCGCAGGACATCGCGGGAAAAGGCGCTCCCGGCGATTATCAGCAAATTCTCAGTTAGCTGTCCGGCGACAGTGCTGCGGAAGGTTCGTTGCGGAAATAAGGCGGGACGGCGGGCGGCCCGGGGCCGCGCACGGCGGGCGGGAGGCAACATGCCCGCGATGAGCTTCTCCACCCGCTCAGCTACATGCCCGCGATGAGCTTCTCCACCCGCTCATCGACGGCCCGGAACGGGTCCTTGCAGAGCACCGTCCGCTGGGCCTGGTCGTTGAGCTTGAGGTGGACCCAGTCCACGGTGAAGTCGCGGCGCCGCTCCTGGGCACGGCGGATGAACTCACCGCGCAGCCGGGCCCGGGTGGTCTGCGGCGGGACCGACTTGGCCTCGAAGATGTCGATGTCGCGCGCGGTCCGGGCCACCGCCCCGCGCCGCTGCAGCAGGTAGTACAGGCCACGGCCGCGGTGCACGTCGTGGTAGGCCAGGTCGAGCTGGGCCACCCGGGGCGAGGACAGCGGCAGGTCATGCTTGCCCCGGTACCGCTCGATCAGCTGGTACTTGGTGATCCAGTCGATCTCCCGGTCGACCAGGCCGAAGTTGCCGGTGTCCACCGCGTGCAGAGTGCGCTCCCACAGGTCCAGCACCCGCTGGGTGATCGCGTCGGCCCCGCGCCGGTCGGTGAAGTCCTTGGCCTTGGCCAGGTACTCGCGCTGGATGTCCAGCGCGCTGGCCTCCCGGCCGTTGGCCAGCCGGACCTTGCGGCGGCCGGTCATGTCGTGGCTGACGTCCCGGATGGCCCGGATCGGGTTCTCCAGGGTCAGGTCGCGCATCACGGTGCCCGCCTCGACCATGCGCAGCACCAGGTCGGTCGCGCCCACTTTGAGCAGCATGGTCGTCTCGCTCATGTTCGAGTCGCCGACGATCACGTGCAGCCGGCGGAACCGTTCGGCGTCGGCGTGCGGCTCGTCCCGGGTGTTGATGATCGGCCGGGACCGGGTGGTGGCCGAGGAGACGCCTTCCCAGATGTGCTCGGCACGCTGGCTGACGCAGTAGACCGCCCCGCGCGGAGTCTGCAGCACCTTGCCCGCGCCGCAGATCACCTGCCGGGTGACCAGGAACGGGATCAGGATGTCGGCCAGGCGGCCGAACTCGCCGTGCCGGCCGACCAGGTAGTTCTCGTGGCAGCCGTAGGAGTTGCCCGCCGAGTCGGTGTTGTTCTTGAACAGGTAGATGTCGCCGGCGATGCCTTCCTCGCGCAGCCGCCGGTCCGCGTCCACCAGCAGGCCCTCGAGGATCCGCTCGCCCGCCTTGTCGTGGACCACCAGGTCGAGGATGTTGTCGCACTCGGGCGTGGCGTACTCGGGGTGGCTGCCGACGTCGAGGTAGAGCCGTGCCCCGTTGCGCAGGAACACGTTGCTGCTCCGGCCCCACGAGACCACGCGGCGGAAGAGGTACCTGGCTACCTCGTCCGGGGACAGCCGCCGGCTGCCGCGGAAGGTGCAGGTGACCCCGTACTCGTTCTCAAGCCCGAAGATTCGTCTGTCCATGGTCGCTCACCAGACCCTACGGCACGCCGGCCAGCGCCCGCGCCAGGCGGGTTCGGTGTCCGGGTGTGTCGCGCCCGCGGCCTCGCTCTCCACGCGGCGTCACCAGTCGACGGCGATGTATTTGGTCTCGGTAAACTCGAGCAACCCGTCGTGGCCCCCCTCGCGGCCGATCCCCGATTGCTTGACCCCGCCGAACGGCGCCGCCGGGTCGGAGACCACGCCGCGGTTGATGCCGATCATCCCGGCCTCCAGGGCCTCGGCCACCCGGAGCGAGCGGCGCAGGTCCCGGGTGTAGACGTAGGAAACCAGGCCGTATTCGGTGTTGTTGGCCCAGGAGACCGCTTCGGACTCGGAGCTGAACCGGACGACCGGGGCGACCGGGCCGAAGATCTCCTCGTCCAGGATGCCGGCGCCGGGCGGCACATTGTCCAGCACGGTGGGCGCGTAGAAGTAGCCGCGGCGGTCCGGGATGGAGCCGCCGGTGACCACCCGGCTGCCAGCGCTGGTGGCCTCGTCCACCAGGGTGGCCACCTTGGACCGGGTGTCCTCGTTGACCAGCGGGCCCAGTTCGGTGCCCTCGTCCAGGCCGGGGCCGACCTTGAGCGCCCCGAGCCGGGCCGCGAACGCCGCGGTGAACTCGTCGGCGACCGCCTCGTGCACGTAGAACCGGTTGGCAGCGGTGCACGCCTCCCCGCCGTTGCGCATCTTGGCCAGGAACGCGCCGTCCAGGGCAGCGCCGATGTCGGCGTCCTCGAAGATCAGGAAGGGGGCGTTGCCGCCCAGTTCCATGGAGCAGTTGATCACGTTGTCGGCCGCGGCCTTCAGCAGTACCCGGCCTACCTCGGTGGACCCGGTGAAGGACAGCTTGCGGACCCGGGGGTCGGCTAGCACGGTCTGGCTGAACCGGCTGGCCGAGGAGGTGGTGACCACGTTGACCACGCCGTCCGGCACCCCGGCCTCACCCAGGATCTGCGCCACGGCCAGGGCGGTCAGCGGGGTCTCCTTGGCGGGCTTGAGTACGACGGTGCAGCCGGCGGCCAGGGCCGGCCCGATCTTCCGGGTGGCCATCGCGGCCGGGAAGTTCCACGGGGTGATGAGCACGCTGACGCCCACCGGCTGCCGCTGGACGAGGATGCGGTTGGCGCCGGACGGGGCGGTGAGCACCGAGCCGTCCAGCCGGACCGCCTCCTCCGCGTACCAGCGGAAGAACTCGGCGGCGTAGATCACCTCGCCGCGCGCGTCGGGCAGCGCCTTGCCGTTCTCGATGACCATCAGCCGGGCCAGCGAGTCGGACCTGGCGATCATCAGCGACCAGGCCCGGCGCAGGCACTCGGCTCGCTCCCGCGGCGCGGTCGCGGCCCAGCCGGGCAGCGCGGCCGAGGCGGCGCTGACCGCGTCGAGCGTGTCCTCAGTCGTGGCGTCGGCCACTTCCGCGATGATCTCCTCGGTGGCGGGGTCGGTCACGCCGATCAGCCCGCCGCCGCGGCCCTTGGTCCACTGGCCGCCGATGAGCAGCCCGGTGGGCACGTCGATCCCCGTCGTCGCGGCCAGGTCCGCCATAGTGCCTGTCAATCGTCCTCCAGGGTCTTCCTGACCGTCTCGGTAGCCCGTGCCGCGGGACGGAGCGCGTAATCCTCGGGGGCGCCGGCCGCGGGCAGGGGAATGTGCACATCCACGACACTAAGCGGATTCACTACGTGGACGCTAGCCGCCCGGCGTCCCGGACGATGCCAGGCGGCGCCAGGGGGCGCTAGGGGGTGACGCCGTCGTCCGGGCTGGCGGCCTCGCCGGGCTGCGGCTCGTCCGTGTCCGGGGCCAGGGTCGTGCCCTCCTCGGCCGCCGCCTCGGTCAGCAGCAACTCCAGCCGGGCCCCGGTCAGCCGGCGGAACGTCCGGTGCACCCGGTCCCGGGCCAGGATGCCCACTTCCAGCTGGCTGGCGCCCAGTTCGGTGCCGTCGCCGTTGCCCTGGCCCTGGCCCGACAGGCCCGCGATCGCGGCGCCCAGGGCCCGGACCAGCGGCAGGCCGTCCGCGTAGTGGTCCTTGAGTACCGCCGCCACCTGGTCGGCCTGGCCGCCCATGGCCACGAAGCCGTGTTCCTCGGCGACCGAGCCGTCGAAGGTGATCCGGTAGATCTGGTCGGAGGCGGGCGACTCGCCGACCTCGGCCACTACCAGCTCGACCTCGAACGGCTTGTTGCTCTCGGTGAAGAACTGGCCGAGGATCTGCGCATACCAGTTGGCCAGGCCGCGGGCGGTGACGTCACTGCGGTCGTACTGGTACCCGGTGTAGTCCGCGTACCGGACCCCGGCCTTGCGCAGGTTCTCGAACTCGTTGTAGCGGCCGACCGCGGCGAACGCGATGCGGTCATAGATCTCGCTGATCTTGTGCAGGGCGCTGGACGGGTTAGGCGCCACGAACAGGATGCCGCCGTCATACTGGATCACCACCCCGCTGCGGCCACGGGCGATGCCCTTCCGGGCGTAATCCGCCTTGTCCTTCATCGCCTGTTCAGGCGAGACGTAGAACGGCATACTCACCGCAGCTTTACCCCTACTCGTAACGGCGCTACTAGGAATGGCGGCTGGTCAGGCGGGGAACGCGGTCACCCGCTCAGTCCGGGCGGCGGGGTCAGGGAGACGACCGGCCCCGAGGGCTCCCTCATCCGCTCCTCGACCACGGCCCGGGCGTACTCGCCCGCCTCCGCGTCCGACAGGCGGCGGAATCCGTCGGCGGTGATCATAGCCACCACCGGGTAGATCTGCCGGGCCAGGTCCGGGCCGCCGGTGGCCGAATCGTCATCGGCCGCGTCGTACAGGGCCTGCATCAGGGCCAGGACCACGGCGCGGTCGGACATGCCCTCGGTGTAGAGCTTCTTCAGCGATCCCTTGGCGAAGATCGACCCCGACCCGATGGAGGAGTAAGGACGCTCCTCATACCGCCCGCCGGCCACGTCGTAGCTGAAGATCCGGCCCCGGCCGGCGTCCTCGTCCCAGCCCGCGAACAGCGGAACGACCACCAGGCCCTGCATGGCCGCGCTCAGGTTGCCGCGGACGAACGCGGCCAGCCGGTTCGCCTTGCCCTCCAGGGACAGCGTCCGGCCCTCGAGCTTCTCGTAGTGCTCCAGTTCCAGCTGGAACAGCCGGACCAGCTCCAGCCCGATCCCGGCCACGCCCGCGATGCCTACGGCGGAGAAATCGTCGCTGCGGAACACCTTCTCGATGTCCCGCTGCGCGATCATGTTGCCCGCCGTGGAGCGCCGGTCTCCCGCCATGACCACGCCGTCCGCGAACCGGGCGGCCACGATGGTGGTCCCGTGCCGCAGCGGGGTGCCCGCGCCCTCACCCCCGGAGCCCGGTATCTGCGCGGCACCGGTCCCCGCGGCACCGCCCAGCCGGGCGGCGGCCGCAGCGCCCGCGCCCGGGAGCAGCTCTGGTGCGCACTCCGCCACCAGATCGGCGAACGACGATGTGCCAGCGTCCATGCACGCCGCAATGAACTTTCCGGCAAAGAAGCCAGAACCCACGCCCAGTCCTCCCGGTTAGTCCGCGCCCGTTACTGACCTGACCCTACTGCGGCCTGGCCCCGGCCGCGCCTGCGGCCTGTCAGCCCTGGGCGAACCCGGCAGGACCATCGGCCGGGTGCGCCCTCTGGAGGGCAGCCGTTACTGGCCGCCCTTCTGCACGTAAGACCGGACGAACTCCTCGGCGTTCTCCTCCAGCACCTCGTCGATCTCGTCGAGGATCGCGTCCACGTCGTCGGCCAGCTTCTCTTGGCGCTCCTTGACGTCGCCCGATGCCTGCGGCTCCGCCTCCTCGGCGTCCTCAGTGCGCTTCGAGGTTTGCCGCTGACCGCCAGTGTCCTTTGTCGCCATGCCCGAAACCTCCGTGCTACAGGGTCGTCCTCGGCTTAACCGTATCCTCGCCTGCCGATGGCCTGTCCAACCCTGAAATCGGGCATCGGGATCAGGCGGCTCAATAATGCCCGCGGGGCAGGATTCCGGTCCCAGCGGCCTTCCAGGGGCTGCGGCGCCGCACAGGGGGGCTCAGGGGCCCGGACGAGGGTCACGACGGGGGCCAGGACGCGCCCGGCGGGCGTTCAGTCCTGGCCGGTCAGCGCGGCCACCAGCTCGGCCGCGGTCCGGCACCGGTCGAGCAGACCGCCGACGTGCGCCTTGGTCCCGCGGAGCGGCTCCAGGGTCGGCACCCGCTGCAGCGACTCGCGGCCGGGTATGTCGAAGATCACCGAATCCCAGGACGCGGCGGCGACTGACTCCGGGTACTGCTGCAGGCACCGGCCGCGGAAGTAGGCCCGGGTATCGTCCGGCGGGGTCTCGATGGCCCGGGTCACGTCCTCCTCGGCGACGAGCTGGACCATCCGGCCCCGGGCGGCGAGCCGGTTGTACAGGCCCCGAGTGGGCCGTACGTCCGAATACTGCAGGTCCACCAGCTGCAGCTTGGGGTGCCCCCAGGCCAGGCCCTCCCGGGTCCGGTAGCCCTCGAGCAGCTCCAGCTTGGCCACCCAGTCCAGCTCGCGGGAGGCCAGCATCGGGTCCTCGGCCAGCCTGGTCAGCAGGGATTCCCAGCGGTCCAGCACGTCCGAGGTCATGTCATCGACGTCGGAGCCGAACTTGTCCTCGGTGTACTTGCGGGCCAGCTCCAGGTACTCCATCTGGAGCTGGACCCCGGTCATCTTCCGGCCGTCCCGCAGGGTGACCAGATGGCGGCAGCTGGGGTCGTGCGAGATGGCCCGGAGCTCGGCCACCGGCGACTCGATCGACAGGTCACGGCCGAGGAACTTGTCCTCGATCATGGCCAGGACCAGTGCGGTGGTGCCGAGCTTGAGGTACGTGCTGACCTCGCTCATGTTCGCGTCGCCGATGATCACGTGCAGGCGGCGGTATTTCTCCGGGTCGGCGTGCGGTTCGTCGCGGGTGTTGATGATGGGCCGCTTCAGCGTGGTTTCCAGGCCCACCTCGACCTCGAAGAAGTCGGCGCGCTGGCTGATCTGGAAACCGTCCTCGCGGCCGTCAGCGCCGATGCCCACGCGGCCGGCCCCGCACACCACCTGCCTGGACGCGAAGAACGGGGTGAGGTGCCGGACGATGTCCGCGAACGGCGTCGCCCGGCGCATCAGGTAGTTCTCGTGGCAGCCGTAGGAGACGCCCTTGTTATCGGTGTTGTTCTTGTAGAGCTGGATGGGCGCGCTGCCGGGCACGGTCGCGGCCTTGGCGGCGGCCTCCGCCATGATCCGCTCCCCCGCCTTGTCCCAGATGACCGCCGCGAGCGGGTTGGTGCACTCCGGCGCCGAGTATTCCGGGTGAGCGTGGTCGACGTACAGCCGGGCCCCGTTGGTCAGTATCACGTTGGCCAGGCCGAGATCCTCGTCGGTCAGCTGGGTGGCGTCCGCCGACTCGCGGGCCAGGTCGAACCCGCGGGCGTCCCGCAGCGGGTTCTCTTCCTCGAAGTCCCACCGCGCCCGCCGGGCGCGGGCCGAGGTGGCCGCCTGGTAGGCGTTGACGACCTGGGACGAAGTGACCATGGCATTTGCCCCAGGCTGCCCGGGGACCGAGATGCCGAACTCGGTCTCCGTCCCCATCACCCGCCGCACGCTCATATCAGGCAGCCTAGTGCCGGCCGACCGGGCACGGGACGTGAGACCCGCCGCACGCCCCCGGCTCCATGTCGGATGACGGGCGGCCAGCGAGGGAAGGCGGTACTGCGCCTGCCCAGGTCAGAGGTACTGCCCGGTATTGGCCACCGTGTCGATGGAACGCCCGGCCTCGGTACCCTGCTTGCCGGAAACCAGGGTCCTGATGTAGACGATCCGCTCGCCCTTCTTGCCGGAGATGCGGGCCCAGTCGTCCGGGTTGGTCGTGTTCGGCAGGTCCTCGTTCTCGCTGAACTCATCCACGCAGGCGGTCAGCAGATGGGCGACGCGCATGCCCTTCTGTCCCGTCTCGAGGAATTCCTTGATGGCCATCTTCTTGGCCCGGGCCACGATGTTCTCGATCATCGCGCCGGAGTTGAAGTCCTTGAAGTACAGGACCTCCTTGTCTCCGTTGGCGTAGGTGACCTCGAGGAACCGGTTTTCCTCCGTCTCGCTGTACATGCGTTCCACGACCCGCTGGATCATGGCGTCCACCGTGGCCCCGCGGGACGACCCGTGCTCAGTCAGGTCGTCAGGGTGCAGCGGCAGCTCAGTTAGCACGTACTTCGAGAAGATGTCCTTCGCCGCCTCCGCGTCGGGGCGCTCGATCTTGATCTTCACGTCGAGCCGGCCGGGCCGCAGGATGGCCGGGTCGATCATGTCCTCGCGGTTGGAGGCCCCGATCACGATGACGTTCTCCAGGCCCTCCACGCCGTCGATCTCACTGAGCAGCTGGGGCACGATCGTGTTCTCCACGTCGCTGGAGACGCCCGAGCCGCGGGTCCGGAAGATCGAGTCCATCTCGTCGAAGAACACGATGACCGGCATGCCCTCGCTGGCCTTCTCACGGGCCCGCTGGAACACCAGCCTGATGTGTCGCTCGGTCTCGCCGACGTACTTGTTGAGCAGCTCAGGACCCTTGATGTTGAGGAAGAAGCTCTTGCCCTCCTTGACCTGGCCCTTCGACTGCGGGACCGCCTCCTCGCCGCTTTCTGCCCGCTGCGCCGCGGTCCGGGCCGCGACCTGCTTGGCGAGGGAGTTGGCGACCGCCTTGGCGATCAGCGTCTTGCCGCATCCGGGCGGCCCGTACAGCAGCACGCCCTTGGGCGGCCGCAGCCGGTGCTCACGGAACAGGTCCGCGTGCAGGTACGGAAGCTCCACCGCGTCCCTGATCTGGACGATCTGAGAGCCGAGCCCGCCGATGTCGGAGTAGGTGATGTCCGGCACTTCCTCGAGGATGAGCTCCTCGACCTCGGCCTTGGGAATGCGCTCATACACGTAGCCGGAGCGGGGCTCGAGCAGCAGCGAGTCGCCCGCCCGCAGGACCGAGTCGAGCAGCGGCTCGGCCAGCCGGACGACGCGCTCCTCGTCCGCGTGCGAGATGACCAGCGCCCGGTCGCCGCCCTCAAGAAGTTCCTTGAGCATGACGACCTCGCCCACGGTTTCATACCCCTGGGCGATGACGACGTTGAGCGCCTCGTTCAGCACCACTTCCTGGCCCGGCCGCAGCTTGTCCAGCTCGACCGCCGGGCTGACGCTGACCCGCATCTTCCGGCCGCCGGTGAACACGTCGGCGGTGCCGTCCTCGCAGGCCTCCAGGAACACGCCGAAGCCGGAGGGCGGCTGGGCCAGCCGGTCGACTTCCTCCTTGAGCGCCACGATCTGGTCGCGCGCCTCGCGGAGGGTATCGGCCAGCCGTTCATTCTGGCCCGTGACCGAAGCCAGGCCGACCTCGGTCTCACGCAGGCGCTCCTCGAGAAGCCGGACATGCCTGGGCGAATCAGCCAGCCTCCGCCGCAGCACTGCCACCTCCTCCTCGAGGAAGGAGATCTGCGTGGTGAGCCCCTGAACCTGGTCATCGTGCCGCGCGGTGCGCGATCCTTCATCCCGAGTGGCCACGCCCCCACCCCCTTCCGAGAGCAGACTTCACTTAGACCCTACCTATCCGAGGCCCTGGCGTAACCTCGCCCGCCTGCCGCTGACATTCTCACTGATCAGACTCCTCGCGGGAACCCTTCGCGGGCCTGCGCCTTCGCGGTGGTGCGGTGATTCCCTGAGCGAGCCGCCGTGCCGTGATGAGAAAACCCGTGTGGCCCACCATCCGGTGCTCTGGCCGCACTGCCAGACCCTCAGCGTGCCAGCCGCGGACAAGCGACTCCCATGCGGCCGGCTCGTCAAAGCTGGACTGTTCCCGGATAGCTTCCACGGTCCGGGACAGCTGGGTCACGGTCGCGACGTAGCAGCACAGCACCCCGCCGGGGATGAGCGCGTCGGCCGCTACGTGTGCGAACTCCCATGGCGCCAGCATGTCCAGTACCACCCGGTCGAAACTATCCGCAGGCCCGGCGGGGTCTGGCCGACCGGCGGACTCGGCCTGGCCGGCGGACTCGGCCTGGCCGGCGGCTGGCTCCGCGGGGCCGGCGTCATCGTCCAGCGCGCCCGTGACCTCCATGAGGTCACCGACCCGCAACTGCCAGGCGGGGTGCGGCCCGCCGTAGAAGCGCTCGACGTTGGCCCGGGCGATGTCGGCGAAGTCCGCGCGGCGCTCGTACGACACCAGCAGGCCGTCCTCCCCCACGCTGCGCAGCAGCCAGCAGGACAGGGCACCGGAACCAGCTCCTGCCTCCAGCACGCGGGCGCCCGGGAAGATGTCCGCCAGCGCGATGATCTGGGCCGCGTCCTTCGGGTAGACGACGGCGGCGCCGCGGCCCATGGACAGCGTGAAGTCGGCCAGCAGCGGCCTGAGCGCCACGTAGGGCGTGCCGCCGGAGGATTTCACCACGGTGCCCTCCGGGGCGCCGATCAGGTCGTCGTGGGCCAGCCCGCCCCGGTGGGTGTGGAACGTGCGCCCCTCCGCGAGGAGCACGAGGTGCTTGCGGCCCTTGGGGTCGGTGAGCTGTACCTGGTCTCCAGGTGCGAACGGGCCACGGCGCTGACGGATCACGTCCGCCAATGTAGCCGTGCCACGGTGTGCCGCGGCCCCGGGCGGGGTGGCCCGGCGCGCCCCGGATAGCTAGACGGCGCCCCGAAGGGCGACGGCCCAGGTGGTTAGACGGCGCCCCGAAGGGCGACGGCCCAGGTGGCTAGACGGCGCCCCGAAGGGCGACGGCCCGGACAGCTAGACGCCGGCAAAGGCGTGGTCTAGGTCACTGGACGCCAAGACGCCGTAGACCTGCCCCGAGGGCTCGACGAGCAGGTACTCGGTGGCCGGCGAGCGGCGGACCGCGTCGAGCAGCGCCATCCCGGACAGGTCGGCGGGCAGCACCATGCCGCTGTCGATGGTCCTGGCCAGCGAGCCGGCGTCCACCCACGGCCTGCGCTGCGGCGGGGTGGCCATCACCGCGGTCTCGTTCACGATCGCGATCGGCTTGTCGTCGTGATCGACGATGACCAGCGCGCGGGCCCCGGCGGCGTCCGCCCGCCGGATGGCCTCGGCCAGCGGGAGGCTGGCCGGGATGGGGATGGCCCGCCGGGCGAGCGTCCTGGCCTGCAGGCCGGGGAGCCGCTCGCGGACCCGGGTGACCTTCAGCGACTGGCCTGCGCCGACCCACATGAACGCGGCGATGACACCGAGCCATACGACGTCGAAGATCTGGACCTGCCGCCCCGACGATTCGATCAGCACTATCGGCACGACCAGCACAGCCACCGCGAGCACCCGGCCGGCCCAGGCCGCGACGACGGTCGCCGTGCCAGGCCTGCTGGTCGCCTTCCACACTCCGGCCCGCAGCATCCGGCCGCCGTCCAGCGGCAGCCCGGGCAGCAGGTTGAAGATCCCGACCAGCAGATTGGCCCAGACCAGCTGCTCCAGGAGCAGGCCCGGCAGCCCGCCAAGATGGGTGGCCGCCAGGACCCCCCACCCGAGCGCGGCCAGGACCAGGGAGAGCAGGGGGCCGGCCGCCGAGACCAGGAACTCGCGCCCCGGCGTGGGTGGCTCCTGCTCGATCTCGGAGAAGCCGCCCAGCGGGTAGAGCAGGATCCGGCGCACCGGCAGCCCGAAGCCGCGGGCGACCAGGGAGTGGCTCAGCTCGTGGATCAGGACGGACACGTACAGCAGCACCACGAAGGCGGCGGCCACCACGTACCGGATCCCGCTCGAGCCTGCCAGCGCCGCGCTGTTCCCGTACAGGAAGACGAACAAGCCGGCGATCAGGAACCAGTACGGCGAGATGTACACGGGTATCCCGAAGGGCCGCGCGATCCTCACTCCGGGACCCGACCCCTGCGGCGAGGGCCGTTCGGGCGGTGTGCCTGCCACAGGTCGATGCTACGTGCTGGGCGGCCCCCCCGGACGCGCCCGCCGCGCCGGGAAGGCCAGCGGGGACGCGAAACAAGCGGCAAAGCGCGGCAAGTGTCGGAGGCTTCCCCTACTCTCCCTGGCATGGCCGACGATGGTGTGCCGCTCCTTGCCCCGCCTGACCCTGGCCCGTCCCGCGAGGACGCGGCCGGGGACGAGACGGCGGAGGGGCGCCGGTCCGCGGACCGGCGGCGGTCGCTGTCCCCGTCACGGGCCGGTGACTTCCTGACCTGCCCGCTTCTCTACCGCTTCCGGGTGATCGACCGGCTGCCCGAGCCGCCCAGCCCGGCGGCGGCCCGCGGCACGCTGGTGCACGCGGTCCTGGAGCACCTGTTCGACCGGCCGGCCCCCCAGCGGACCCCGGACGTGGCCAGGTCGCTGCTGGATCCCGAATGGGACCGCCTGGTCACCGGGGCACCGGAGCTGGCCAGCCTGTTCACGGACGAGACGGACCGGGACGCGTGGCTCCAGGAGGCCGGGGCCATGCTGGATCGTTACTTCACGCTGGAGGACCCGCGGCGGCTGGAACCAGCCCATCGTGAGCTGTGCGTGGAAGCCGAGCTCGCCTCGGGGCTGCGGCTGCGCGGCTACATCGACCGCCTGGATGTGGCCCCCGGCGGTGCCACCAGGATCGTGGACTACAAGACCGGGAAGGCCCCGCCGGCCGAGTTCGAGGCGCGGGCCCTGTTCCAGATGAAGTTCTACGCTCTGGTGCTCTGGCGCGCCCAGGGCCGCCTGCCCCGGCTGCTGCAGCTCATGTACCTGGGCAACGGGGAGATCGTCCGCTACGAGCCCGACGAGGCCGATCTGCGGGCCACCGAGCGCAAGATCGAGGCCCTCTGGCAGGCCATCGAGCGGGCGCGGGAGTCGCGCGACTGGCGGCCACGGCCGGGGCGGCTCTGCGACTGGTGCGCGCACAAGACTCTCTGCCCGGCCTTCGGCGGCACCCCGCCCGCCCTGCCGGAGGAGGATGCCCTGCCCGGAGAGGACCTGCCGTCCGCCGCGTCCGGCGAGATGGCGACCGCTGGCCCGGTCCTGGTCGGCGACGACCTCTGATCCGGGCCGGGTCCGCCGACGGCGCTCAGCGGCTGCCGGGATCGGTCAGCGGCTGCCGGGATCGGTCAGCGGCTGCCGGGATCGGTCAGCGGATCCCGTGCTTGCGCAGGATGTCGGCCACGTCGCCAAGGTCGTCGTCGACCGCGGGGACCTTGCTCTTGGCCGGCTTGAGCGCCTTCCCGGCCGGAGCACCCGCGCGCTGGGCGGCCTTCCCAGCCGGGACGTCCGCTCCGGCGGCGCCCGGCTTGCGGGTCCGGCCGCGTATCGTGCCGGAGACCACGAACAGCACGATGGCTAGCCCGGTCAGGGCCACACCGGCCCACACCTGCGGCGAGAAGATGAACGAGGCCGCGAAGCTGCCGATCGCCGAGCCGATCTGCCACAGCATCCTGACCGCGTGGGTCAGGTAGGCGGCCATCGGCAGCAGCGACCAGGCGACCCAGCGCAACCCTGCGCCCGCCCCGCGCCGCCGCCAGACCACCCAGCTGGCGATCAGGCCAAGGATCGTCAGTCCCCCGCATAGCGGGAGCCATTCGATCTGGCTGTATGACATGACCGCTCCCTCCGGCAGGGTTCCTTACCCCATCGTCGCACACCGGTGGGAGTGCGACGATCGTCTGGCTGCGGGCTCCGGGAGAAGTGGGCGGCGGGCTCCGGGAGACGTGGGCTGCTACTGCGGGCCGGCCGGGGTGTTCTCCGGGAAGTGGCAGGCCACCTGGTGCCCCGGGATCAGCTCGCTCAGCGGTGGCTCCTGGGTCCGGCACACCTCCTGTGCCTTCCAGCACCGGGTGTGGAACCGGCAGGCCGGCGGCGGGTTCAGCGGGCTGGGCACGTCGCCGGCCAGCCGGATGCGCTCACGGCGCCCCCTGCGCCCCTCGACGCGCACCGGCTTCGGCACGGGAACGGCGGACATCAGCGCGACCGTGTAGGGATGCCGGGGGGCGGCGTACAGCTGATCCCGGCCGGCTCGCTCGACGAGCTTGCCGAGGTACATGACCGCCACCTGGTCGCTGATGTGCCGTACCACCGACAGGTCGTGCGCGATGACCACGTACGTCAGGCCCAGCTCGTTCTGCAGGTCTTCGAGCAGGTTGATCACCTGGGCCTGGATGGACACGTCCAGCGCCGAGACCGGCTCGTCCGCCACGATCAGCTTGGGCCGCAGCGCGAGGGTGCGCGCGATCCCGATGCGCTGCCGCTGGCCGCCGGAGAACTCGTGCGGGTAACGGTTGTAGTGCTCTGGGTTCAGCCCGACCAGTTCCAGCAGTTCCTGGACGGTGGCCTTGATGCCTTTTTCGGTCTTGACCTTCTGCAGCCGCAGCGGCGCGCCGACGATCCCGCCGACAGTGTGCCGGGGATTCAGCGACGAGTACGGATCCTGGAAGATCATCTGGATGTCCCGGCGGAGCGGGCGCATCTTCCCCATCGACAGGTGGGTGATGTCGCGGCCGTCGAACATGATCTGCCCGCCGGTCGGCTCCAGCAGCCGGGTCAGCAGCCGCCCGGTCGTGGTCTTCCCGCAGCCGGACTCGCCCACCAGGCCCAGCGTCTGGCCGGCGGGCACTGAGAAGTCCACCTTGTCCACCGCCTGGACCGCGCCAATCTTCTGGCGGAAGATGACGCCCCTGGTCACCGGGAAATACTTCATGAGCCCGGACACCTCGAGGAGGCCATCGCCCCCGCCGCCGATGGCGCCCGTGGTCCCGGCGGTGCTCACTGGGGTGCTCACACGTCCCCCTGCGTGGTCGGGACGGCGGGCGCCTCGATGTCCCCGAGAGCCTGCTCGGCCCGGGCTATCCGCCGCTGGTCACCCGTCAGGTGACACGCGACCAGGTGCCCGGGCTCCACCTCGCGCAGGCTGGGAACCTCGGCCTGGCTGCGCCCGTTGGTCAGGCCGGCGTAACGGCACCGGGGATGGAACGGGCACCCCGACGGAACATTGATCAGGCTCGGCGGGGTGCCCTTGATCGGGATGAGCCGCTCCAGGCGGGCCTCGTCGATGCGGGGCATGGAGGCGAGCAGCCCCCACGTGTAGGGGTGGCCGGGCCGGTCGAAGACGTCCTCGGCCTTGCCGTACTCCGCCATCCGGCCCGCGTACATGACCAGGATGTCATCGGACAACTCGGCAACAACTCCCAGGTCGTGAGTGATGATGATGACCGCGGAGTGGTACTCCTGCTGCAGGTCCCAGATCAGGTCCAGGATCTGCGCCTGGACCGTGACGTCCAGTGCGGTCGTCGGCTCGTCGGCGATCAGCAGTTCCGGATCGCAGCTCAGCGCCATCGCGATCATGGCCCGCTGCCGCATGCCGCCGGAAAACTGATGCGGGTAGTCATCGACGCGGGCGGCGGGCTGCGGGATGCCGACCCGGCCGAGCATGTCGACCGCGTGCTTGCGGGCGACCTTCTTGCCCACCTCGTTGTGCACCAGGTAGGCCTCAGCGATCTGGGCACCGACGGTGTAGTACGGGTGCAGCGCGGACAGCGGATCCTGGAAGATCATCGCCATCTTGCTGCCGCGCAGCTCGCGGACCCGGGACGACGGGGCGCCGACCAGTTCCTCGCCGTCCAGCCGGATGTTCCCGCTGATCTGGGCGTTGGTGCCCTGGTGCAGGCCCATGATGCCGAGGCTGGTGACGCTCTTCCCCGACCCCGATTCGCCGACGATGCCCAGGGTGGCCCCGCGGTCGAGGCTGAACGAGACCCCGTCCACGGCCTTCACCAGGCCGTCGCCGGTCGGGAACTGGATCCGCAGGTCCCTGACCTCGAGCAGGGTTTCGGGCATCAGGTCCTCACCCTTGGGTCGACCACGGCGTACAGGATGTCCACCACCAGGTTGGCAATGACGATGAAGAACGCGGCCAGCATCGTGACACCCAGAATCTCCGGCAGGTCCTGGTTCTGCACCGCTTCGATGGTGAACAGGCCGAGGCCGTGCAGCGAGAACGTGTATTCGGTGATGATCGCCCCGCCGAGCAGCAGGCCGATGTCCATGCCGAAGATCGTGACGATCGGGGTCAGCGCCGCGCGCAGCCCGTGCTTGAAGATCACCTTCCGCTCGACCAGGCCCTTGGCCCGGGCGGTGCGGATGTAGTCCTCGCTCATGGTCTCCAGCATCCCGGCCCGGGTCAGCCTGGCGTAGAGGGCCGCGTAGAGGAAGGCCAGGCAGATCCAGGGCAGTACCAGGTTCCGCGCCCATAGCAGCGGGTTCTGCGTGAGGGGCACGAACTGGACGTTGGGGAAGATGGGCCACTTGTAGCTGAACAGCTCGAGCAGGATCAGGCCTGTGAAGAAGATCGGGAGGGAGACCCCGAGGAGGGCGATTCCCATCGAGAAACGGTCGAAGAACGTGCCCCGGCGCAGCGCGGAGAGCACTCCGATGGCCACCCCGCCGACCAGCCAGAGGATCGCCGCCCCGATGGCCAGCGAGAGTGTCACCGGGATGTCGCTGACCATTTGCGGCCAGACCGGCTGCTGGCTCTTGAAGGAGTAGCCGAAGCATGGGGGCGGGCAGTACGTGGTGCTGGTGCCGCTGTTGTAGTGCGTGCCGAACACGATGGCCTTGAGGAAGCGGCCGTACTGCAGGTACAGGGGCGCGTTGAGCCCCAGCTTCTGCTCGATCGCGAGCACCGCCGACCGGTTCGGGTTGCGGCCGACGTACTGGGTAGCGAGCTGGTAGGTGTTCTGCCCGGCCAGCCGCGGGATGAGGAAGAAGATCGCGTACACGATCATGCTGACCACGATCAGCAGGAAGATGGTGGCGATCAGCCGCCGGATGATGAATGTGATCACGATGCTCGGCGCTGGTGCCCGGCCGGGCTCTGCGTTCCGGCCAGCCAGTTACGGCTGGCCGGGCTGCCCCGGCCGGGCACCAGCATCCTCACTTTCTCCCTGACTACTTCAGGCCCAGCACGGCGTAGTTGTACATGCCGTAGTAGGGCTGGACGTAGACGTTGGTCAGGTTCGGGCTGCGGTACAGCAGCGACTTGGCGTACACCTCAGGCAGGATCGCCGCGTCCTTCATCACCTGCATGTCGATCTGGGCGGTGTAGGAGTTGCGCTGCGTGGCGTTGGTGGTGCTCGCCATCTTGTTCAGGTCGCCGTTCACCACCGGGTCGTTGAGCTGCTCGATGTTCGTGTTCCCGGCCGGGCTGATCGTGTCGCCGGCCGTGATGAAGTCGAAGAAGCCGTACCCGTCCGGCCAGTCCGGAGCCCAGCCGCCGAAGGCGATGCCGATGTTGTGCGAGTCCATGTACTTCGGCACGCCCGCGAAGTTGCTGTAGTAGGTGCCCGACGGGAACCCGTGCAGCGTGGTCTTGATCCCGACCTGGGACAGCGCCTGCTGCAGCGCGGTCGCGGCCGCCACTTCCTTGGGCCGGTCGCTGCGGTAGGTGACGCCGGTGGTAAAGCCGTTCGGCTGCCCGCAGAGCTTGAGCTGCTGCTTGGCCGCGGCGATGTCACCATTGGGCTTGGTCGTGGAGTCATACAGGTCGAACGACTTCTGCCCGATGACGTTCGGCGGCGCCACCGTGCTGGCGATCGCGCCGCCGGCCACCGGGCCGCCGTACGCGGTCTGCAGGTTGGTCTTGTTGGCCGCGTACTCGATCGCCTCACGGCAGTGCAGGTTGTCCAGCGGGGCGACCTTGGTGTTGAGGTACGCGAACCACAAGAACCCGCTGATCGGGTTGTCCGACGACGCCTTCAGCGTGGGCGAGGAAAGGATCTTGGCCCG
>Ga0187883_10000392_pt1 | contig 28056 bp, 24 predicted proteins | sample June2016WEW_20_1_2_FD_132966 | JGI IMG/M metagenome (GOLD analysis project Ga0187883, IMG submission 132966) | Peatland microbial communities from SPRUCE experiment site at the Marcell Experimental Forest, Minnesota, USA - June2016WEW_20_10 | ecosystem: Environmental > Terrestrial > Soil >...
ACGCTGGCGCCCTCGTCGACGATGATCAGGGTCCGCTCGAACTGGCCCATGTTCTCGGTGTTGATCCGGAAGTAGGCCTGCAGCGGGATGTCCACGTGCACGCCCTTCGGCACGTAGATGAACGACCCGCCGGACCAGACCGCCGTGTTCAGCGCGGCGAACTTGTTGTCGCCGACCGGGATCACGGTGGCGAAGTACTCACCGAACAACTCCGGGTGGTTCCGCAGCGCGGTGTCGGTGTCCTCGAAGATGACGCCCTTCTCCTCGAGGTCCTCGCGGATCTTGTGGTAGACGACCTCGGACTCGTACTGGGCGGCCACGCCGGCGATCAGGCGCTGCTTCTCCGCTTCGGGGATGCCGAGCCTGTCGTAGGTGCTCTTGATGTCGGCTGGCAGGTCGTCCCAGCTGGCGGCCATCTTCTCGGTCGAGCGCACGAAGTACTTGATGTGCTCGAAGTCGATGCCGGACAGGTCGGAGCCCCAGGTCGGCATGGGCTTGCGCCGGAACAGCTTCAGCCCCTTCAGCCGCAGGTCGAGCATCCACTCCGGCTCGTTCTTCTTGGCCGAGATGTCGCGGACGACCTCCTCGGACAGGCCGCGGCGCGCGTCCGCGCCCGCCGCGTCAGAGTCGGACCAGCCGAACTTGTAACGCTCCAGCCCCTCAAGCTCGGGGTGCGCGATTGTCGTCATGCGGAGATTCCTCCGGACTGGGTTGAGTTGATGCGTGGATGCACTAGAGACGGCGCCGTGACATGCGTGGTGCAGATCCCGTCACCGTGGGAAATCGTCGCGAGCCGCTGCACGGGGGTGCCGAGCAGCCGCCCGAATGCCTCGGTCTCCGCCTCACAGAGCTGCGGGAACTCCGCGGCCACGTGCGCAACCGGGCAATGATGCTGGCAGAGCTGCTCGCCGCCGGCGGCGGCTGGCGCGCCGCCTGCGGACGCCGCATAGCCATCCGCTGACAGCGCATCGGCCAGCGCCTTCACCCGCTGCGCCGGAGGTGCGGCCTGTACCGCCGGGCGGTACCGCTCCTCAAGCTCCGCGATCTGCGTGCGGGCGAACTCGGCGACGGCTGCGGGCCCGGCCCGCTCGGCCAGGAACCGCAGCGCGCTGGTGGCCAGATCGTCATAGGCATGCTCGAAGGCGCTCCGGCCCGCATCGGTGATGGCGAACAGCCTGGCCGGGCGGCCGCGGCTGCGGTTACCGTACGACCTGGCGATCCGTGTTTCGATCATGCCTTCGGCCTGCAGGTTGTCCAGGTGACGCCGGACCGCGGCGGAGGTCAGGCCAAGTCGCGCGGACAAGCCTGCCGCGGTGACTGGGCCGTTCTCCAGGATCAGCCGGGCGATCCTGGCTCTGGTGCCCCGTTCGGAGCCCGGCAGCGCTGGCGTAATCTGGGCTGGCGCAGCACCCTGCGCGCCCGCGGTGCCGGGGGCGTGCGAAAGCGCATCTGACTGGCCCATGTATTTCACAACATCATTGTGCCGTAAATACTTCCGCCCGCGCAATCGGCCCCCCGGTCTGCGTCAGGCCGGCCCGAACATCGGAGGACGGCTGGTGCCAGGCCACGAGCCGGCGGCTAACGAACTTGATACTCGCGAACTCGCTGCTCTGCATGGAGCAGGCGACCCTGCAGCCACGCCCGGCGAGACCCAGGCCGCGCACTCCGAGACCCCGGCGCCCGGCGGATCCCCGGCCGCGCCCGGCGGCCCGGCCACCGTGACCGGAGGTCCGGCGGCCCGGCTGCTGGCCATTGCCGGCCTCTGGGTGTCGGTCTTCGCGGTGTCGCTTGGCCTGTTCACGCTCCGCTTCCTCGTTCCCGTGCCGGTCGGCATGGCCGACAACCACGATGGCCCGCGGCTGATGTGCGGGCTCGGCGTGGGACCGGTCACCGGCGGCCACCCGAGGTACTTCAGCTACGCCTACTTCATGTTTCACAGTGATCCGGCCTGTTCCGGCGTTCACGTCTACCCGTCCTCGCAGCACCTGCTGCTGGACGCCGCCAGGTGGCTGACCCCCGTCCTCGGCCTGCCCGGCGCCGTCAACCTGATCGCGCTGGGCCTGCTCACCTGCGCCATCGCCGCGTTCGGCATCGCCAGCCTGACAACCGGCCTGCGGCTGCCGCTCTGGGCGCGGCTGCTGGTAGCCGCCGCCGTGTGGCTGATCATGGCGGACGCCGCGTTCTTCCCCACCTTCGCCAGCCCGTTCAGCGAGGGAGCCACGCTGTCCGGCCTGCTGCTGGTCGCCGCCGGCGTGGTGTACCTGGGGCGGGGCTGGCGTGGCACCGCGTTCGGCTTGCTGCTGGCCGGGACCGGTGCCATCCTCGCCATCCCGTCCAAAGAGCAGTACGTGACCCTGGTCGTGCCGATCTGCCTCACTGTCGTGCTGGCCAGCGCGGTGCGAGGAGGCCGGCGCGGGCTACGCAGGTTCCTGACCAGGCAAGCCGGCGCGGCGGCGCTGGTCGCCGCGGCCCTCGTCGTCATGACCGCTGTATACGTGCACTGGGACGGCGAAAGCCGGTACGCCACAACGCTCCACAGAGAGCAGGCGGTGGACGTGATCTTCAAGGACATCGTCAACGGGCACGACAACGCCCGAGCCGATCTGCATGCCCTCGGACTGCCTGCCAGCTGGGCCAAATATGCAGGTACCGACGCCTTCACCAAGATCAGCGTCCGCCGCGACCCGCTCTATGCCCGGTACGCGGGACGGCTGACCGAAAGCACAATCGCGGGTTTCCTGCTGACCCATCCGGGCCGGATCCTCGGCATCGGGCAGCTGGCGGCGACCTTCGCGCTGGATTTCCGGGTGACTTACCTGGGCAACTACGCGCCTGGCGCTGGTCACCCGCCGGGCGCCCTTGAGCACCGGGTCGAGGTAGTCAGCTGGCTGGTGCAGCGCATCCCCGCGGGTTCCGGGCTGTGGTGGCTTATTCCGCTGTGGGCTGCGATGGCGGCGATCGCGATCGGCGCGCTGCGGACGGAGCGCAGATCAGCGCGCCGGGGGGCGCTGATCTGCGCTCCCTGGCGCAGGGACGGGGCGGTGCTCGTGCTGTGCATGACGGGCTGCGCCATCGCCGCGTTCATCCCGGCCGCCTACTTCGACGGCATCTCAACGACGCGGCACATGATCGGCATGAACCTGTCCACGGCGCTCGCGGTCCCGGTCAGCGTCGCGCTGGCCGTCTCGATGCTCAGCCGGGCCGTGACCCGCTCCCGCTGCCTGTAGCGGTGGATAAGTTGCGTGGCCTCAGCCGAGGAAGCCCCGCAGCAGCGACGTGGTGCCGGCCAGGTGCTCGGCGACCGCCGCCCTGGCTTGCTGCGCGTCGCCGGCCAGGATCGCGGTCACGATCGCCGAATGCTGACTGGCCGTGTGGTCGATGTTGCGCTGCAGCACCGGGATGGCGTTGAGCAGGTCGTTCAACCGCATCCGGGCATCGGTGCAGGCGGCCAGCAGCAGGCCGGAGCCGGTCAGCTCGGCGATGGACAAGTGGAACAGCGTGTCCAGGCGGCGGTAGTCCCGCGGGCACGCGGCGTTCACCTCGGCCAGCCGGGCCAGCAGCACCGCACGCGGGCCCTCCCCCGCCTTTGCGGCCAGCACCTCGGCCGCGCCGGCCTCCACGGCCAGCCGGAAGGTGAGCGCGTCGGTGAGCTTGCCGCCGTCCTGCATCGCCATCCGGCGCAGTTTGCCCGCGTCCGGGGCAGGCGGGGTGTAGGTGACGAAGGTGCCGCCGAAGCGGCCCCGCCTGGATTCTACGTAACCGGCTTGCCGTAGCTCGCGGATTGCCTCGCGCAAGGTGAGCCGGCTGATGCCGAGCTGCGCGGCCAGGTCGCGCTCGGCAGGAAACCGCTCACCGGGCCCGACGACCCCGAGCTTGACCACTGTGAGCAGCCGTTCGACGGTCTCCTCCAAGGCGTTTCCGGTCCGCACCGGCCGCAGCACGCCAGTCAGGTCCAGTCCGGCACTCACTACGATCGCGCTCCCGGGGACGGAGCTGGCTCCCGGCGGAGGGCCTGGCGCTGTGTTGGGGGCAGAGCTTAGGTCCGCGAACGGAGTCGCTGGCTCGGCTTTCCGACGCAGGCACCCGGCTGGCGATGCAGGCGCCCCGGTACGCGGGTCCCCCCCTGACCCGCGTACCGGCGGCCCGGGGCGCCCCGGGCCGAATCTGGGCCCAGGTCTTGAACATCTCAGCCGATCCGCCCATCATTGGCCTGATATTAGACCATTAGGACCGGTCGGCTGGCTAGCGTTTCTGCACCGTAATCGTCTCGAACCGCGACCCGAGGAGCAGCAGTGTCGGTCAACGAGCAAGCGGCCCACGCGCCGCTCAGCAGTGACGAGGAGACCCTGCACCAGCTCGGCTATGCCCAGGAACTGCGCAGGCGGATGTCGGGGTTCTCTAACTTCGCCGTGTCGTTCACGATCATCTCGATCCTGTCCGGCTGCCTGACGCTCTACAGCTTCGGCATGCTCACCGGCGGGCCTGTCCTGATCACCTGGGGCTGGCCGATTGTCGGCGTCATGACGCTTTTCGTCGGCCTGGCCATGGCCGAGGTCTGCTCCAGCTTCCCGACCGCGGGCGGCTTGTACTACTGGTCAGCCAAACTGGCCAGGAAAAACGGGCCTGCATGGTCCTGGTTCACCGGCTGGTTCAACTTCCTCGGCCAGGTCGCGGTGACCGCGGGCATTGACTTCGGCGCGGCCCTCTTCATCAACGCGTTCCTCAACCTGGTGTTCGGCACCCCTACCTACCACTGGGTGACGATCCTGATCTTCGCCGCCGTCCTGCTGGTGCACGGCATGCTGAACCAGTTCGGCATCCGGCTGGTGGCCCTGCTGAACGACGTCAGCGTCTGGTGGCACATCATCGGCGTGCTGATCATCGTCGGGACGCTGACGTTCGGTCTTCAGCACGGCGCGCACCACCAATCGGCCAGCTTCGTATTCGGGCACTTCAACAACGGCACCGGCCTGAACGTCGGCGCCTGGTACATCGTGCTGATCGGCCTGCTGATGGCGCAGTACACCTTTACCGGTTATGACGCGTCCGCGCACATGACCGAGGAAACGCATTCCGCCGCCCGCAGCGGCCCGCGCGGCATCGTGATGTCGATCATCGTGTCGCTGTTCGCGGGGTGGCTCCTGCTGATCGGGGTCACGTTCGCGATCCAGAACTACGCGACCGAGTCTGCCGCCTACGTGGCGCCGGCCCAGATCTTCGTCGATGCGGTCGGGAATGTCGGCGGCGAGCTGCTGCTACTGGTGGCGATCGGCGCGCAGCTGTTCTGCGGCATGTCCTCGGTAACCGCGAACTCCCGGATGATCTACGCGTTCTCGCGGGACGGGGCGCTGCCCGGCTCCGCGTTCTGGCACCGGGTGAATAAGCGGACCAGGACGCCGACCAATGCGATCTGGCTGGCGGCCGCCGGCGCGCTGATCCTCGGGCTGCCCTATCTGTGGAACAGCGCGGCGTACTTCGCGGTCACCTCGATCGCCACGATCGGCCTGTACATCGCCTATGTCACGCCGACGTTCCTGCGGCTGCGGCAGGGCGCGAGCTTCCAGCGCGGTCCCTGGCACCTGGGCCGGTGGAGCTATGTGGTCGGCGTCATCGCCGTGGTCTGGGTGGTGTTCATCACGATCCTGTTCATGCTGCCGCTGGCCGGCCCGATCGGCTGGAAGACCTTCAACTACGCGGTCGTGGCGGTGGGCGTCGTGGTCGGCTTCGCAGGTATCTACTGGCTGGTCTCGGCGCGGAAGTGGTTCACCGGCCCGCGGGTGCAGGGCAGCCCCGAGGAACTCGCTGCGATCGAGCGGGAGCTGGCCACCTGAGGCCGGCTCGCGCCGCGCGCCTGGTCCGCCTAACGTGTAGCTAGATCACCGATAGGAGGCTCATGCCCGGATTCCGGGGCCACGGCCCCTACACCCAGCAGCGCGGCATGCTGACGCTGGAACGGCTCCGCGTGGAGGTGAGCGAGCGCCAGATCGATACGATCATCCTCGCGTTCACCGACATGCAGGGCCGCCTGCAAGGCAAGCGGCTGTCGGCCGAGTTCTTCCTCGACGTGGTGGCCGAGCACCACGCGGAAGGATGCAACTACCTGCTGGCGGTGGACATCGAGATGAACACCGTGGACGGGTATGCGATGTCGTCCTGGGACAGCGGCTACGGCGATTTCGTGCTGGTGCCCGACATGGGCACCCTGCGTGAGGTGCCATGGCACGCGGGCACGGCGCTGGTGCTGGCCGACCTCAGCTGGCTGGACGGGGCCCCGGTGGTGGCCTCGCCGCGCCAGATACTCAAGGCGCAGGCGGACCGGCTCGCGGCGCGGAACTGGCGGGCGATGACCGGCACCGAGCTCGAGTTCGTGGTGTACCGGGACTCCTACGAGGAGGCGCGGGGCAAGTCCTACCGTGGCCTTGTCCCCGCCAACCAGTACAACGTCGACTACTCAATCCTCGGCACCTCCAGGATCGAGCCGCTGCTGCGCACCGTCCGCAATGCGATGACCGGAGCAGGCATGTACGTCGAGTCGGCGAAGGGCGAGTGCAATCTCGGCCAGCACGAGATCGCCTTCCGCTACGCCGACGCGGTGACCACCTGCGACAACCATTCGATCTATAAGACCGGCGCCAAGGAGATCGCGGCCCAGCAGGGCATGAGCATCACGTTCATGGCCAAGCCCAACCCCCGCGAGGGCAACTCCTGCCACATTCACCTGTCCCTGCGCGCCGAGGACGGCACGCCGGTGCTGGCCGGCGACGGCCAGCACGGCCTGTCCAGGCTCGGCGAGCAGTTCCTGGCTGGCCAGCTGGCCGCCATGCGCGAACTCACGCTCTGTTACGCGCCGAACATCAATTCCTATAAACGATACGTACCAGGTAGCTTTGCGCCCACCTCGGTGCGCTGGGGGCCGGACAACAGGACCTGCGCGCTGCGGCTCGTCGGGCACGGCGCATCGCTGCGGGTGGAGAACCGGACGCCGGGCGGGGACGTCAACCCTTACCTGGCGGTGGCCGCGATGATCGCGGCCGGCCTGGACGGCATCGACCGTGAGCTGGAACTCGAGCCGGCCTTCGAGGGGAACGCCTACGCCGACACCACCGCGAGGGTGCCGCAGAACCTGCGCGACGCGCTGGAGCTCTGGCAGACGAGCGAGCTGGCCAGCAAGTCGTTCGGCCCGGACGTGGTCGAGCACTACGCCAACTACGCCCGCGTCGAGCTGGCCGCCTATGACGCCGCCGTCACGGACTGGGAGCTGCAGCGCTGCTTCGAGCGCCTGTAGGCCACTACCAGCCAGCCAGCCAGCCAGCCGACGCGACTTCAGGGAAGCAGCCGCATGTCTGAGTTCACCGTCATCAATCCCGCCACCGAGGAGGCCGTCACCACGGTGGCGCTCACCTCCGCGGAGCAGACCGACGCCGCCATCGAGCGGGCCGCCGCGGCCCAGCCCGGCTGGCGCGCGGTCGCCCCGGGCCAGCGCGCCGCCCTGCTGCGCGCATTCGCCGGTGCCGTTGACGCGCACACGGACGAGCTGGCCAGGCTCGAGATCGCCGGCTCCGGTCACCCGCTGGGCCAGGCCCGCTGGGAGGCTGAGCACGTCCGCGACGTGCTGCATTACTACGCGGCGACGCCCGAGCGGCTGTGCGGCAGGCAGATCCCGGTGGCGGGGGGGCTGAACGTCACCTTCCACGAGCCGGTGGGCGTGGTCGGCCTGATAGTGCCGTGGAACTTCCCGATGCCGATCCTCGCCTGGGGGATGGCTCCCGCCCTCGCGGCGGGCAACACGGTGGTCGCCAAGCCGGCCGAGATGACCCCGCTGACCGCGATCAGGATCGGCGAGCTCGCCGCGGCGGCGGGCATTCCCGACGGCGTGTTCCAGGTGCTGCCGGGCAAGGGCAGCGTCGTGGGGCGGCGCCTGGTCGACCACCCGGCGGTCAGGAAGATCGTGTTCACCGGATCCACCGAGGTCGGCCGCGAGGTGATGGCGGGCTGCGCGCGGCAGGTCAAGCGGCTCACCCTCGAACTCGGCGGCAAGAGCGCCAACATCGTGTTCGCCGATTCCGATCTCGAGCAGGCCGCCGCGACCGCGCCCTACGCCGTGTTCGACAACGCCGGGCAGGATTGCTGCGCCAGGTCCAGGATCCTGGTCCAGCGCTCGGTCTTCGATCGCTTCATGGAACTGCTCGAGCCAGCGGTGGCCGGGGTAAAGGTCGGGGATCCCGCCTCGGCAGGCACCGAGATGGGCCCGCTGATCTCGGCCGCGCACCGGGCGCACGTCGCGTCGTACGTACCGGACGGCGCGCCGGTAGCCCTCCGGGGCAGCGCGCCTGACGGGGCGGGCTTCTGGTTCCCGCCGACGGTACTCGCGCCGGTAGCCGCCGACGACCCCGCCTACACCGAGGAGGTGTTCGGCCCGGTCGTCACCGTGACCCCGTTCGAGGACGAGGCCGATGCGGTCAGGATCGCCAACGACACACCGTACGGGCTGTCCGGATCGATCTGGACCGCAGCCGTCGGCCGGGCGATCCGGGTGGCCAGGGCGGTGGAGGCCGGCAACCTCTCGGTGAACTCGCACTCCTCGGTGCGCTACTGGACCCCGTTCGGCGGGTTCAAGCAGTCCGGCCTCGGCCGCGAGCTGGGGCCCGATGCGCCAGATTCCTTTACCGAGGTGAAAAACGTCTTCATCGCCGCACCTGAGTAACAGCGGTGCTCAACAGAAGCAGGGCGGGAGCCACATCATGCAGCGTCTGCAGGACCGCGTCGCCGTCGTCACCGGCGCCGGCAGCGGCATCGGCCTGGCCAGCGCGCGGCGGTTCGCCGCAGAGGGCGCCCAGGTGGTGGCGGTCGATGTCGACGAGGCGGCGGGGAAGACCGCGGCGGCGGCGGCCGGGGGGCTGTTCATCGCCGCCGATGTCGCCAGCGCGGATGACGTCCGGCAGATGTACGCGGCCGTGGCCGAGCGGTACGGGCGCATCGATGTCGCGTTCCACAATGCGGGCATCTCGCCGCCGGAGGACGACTCGATCCTGTCGACGGGCCTGGACGCCTGGCGGCACGTGCAGGAAGTCAACCTGACGTCGGTCTATCTTGGCTGCAAGTACGTGATCCCTTACATGCAACGGCAGGGCAAGGGATCGATCATCAACACGGCCTCGTTCGTCGCGGTGCTCGGCTCGGCCACCTCGCAGATCTCTTACACCGCGGCCAAGGGCGGCGTTCTGGCCATGAGCCGGGAGCTCGGCGTCCAGTTCGCGCGCGAGGGCATCAGGGTGAACGCGCTGTGCCCTGGCCCGGTGAACACGCCGCTGCTGCGCGAGCTGTTCGCCAAGGACCCGGAGCGGGCGGCCAGGCGGCTGGTACACATTCCGGTCGGCCGGTTCGCCGAGCCTGAGGAGATCGCTGCCGCCGTGGCGTTCCTGGCCAGCGACGACTCCTCGTTCATCACCGCGTCGTCCTTCCTGGTGGATGGCGGCATCGCGGGCGCGTATGTGACACCCTTGTGACGCGCCGGGCACCCGGGCGCATTGACGGCAGCCGCGGCAGGCAGGAAGGGCTGGGGTTCAGGTGACCGAGGCAGGCGCCCGGGACGAGCGCTCAGGCGCTCCCCTGGTCGGCATCAGCGCCTACTGCGAGCAGGCGCGCTGGGGAGTCTGGGACATGGAGGCGATGCTGCTGCCGCGGCGTTACCCGGACCGGGTCGCGCAGGCCGGCGGGATCCCGGTGCTGCTGCCGCCGGCCTCAGGCATCGAGGACGCGCTGTCCAGGATGGACTGCCTGGTGCTGTCGGGGGGCGGCGACATCGATCCGGCCCGCTACGGGGCGCAGCGCAGGCCGGAGACCGCAGCGGTGCGCGAGGACCGGGACGCCGCCGAGCTGGCGCTGTTCGAGACCGCGCTGGCGGCGGGGATGCCGATACTCGGAATCTGCCGCGGCATGCAGCTGATCAACGTCGCGCTGGGCGGCAGCCTGCATCAGCACCTACCGGACGTGGTCGGCCATGACGAGCATGCGCCAAAGCCGGGGACATTCGGCTCACACGAGGTCGCGGTGGCGCCAGGCAGCCGTCTCGCCGAGATCCTCGGCCACACCGACCTGAAGGTCCAGGAGGCTGCCGACGTGCCGACCCACCATCACCAGGGAATCAACCGGCTCGGTTCCGGGCTGACCGCGACCGCGTGGGCGGCGGACGGCACGGTCGAGGCCTTCGAGCTCGACCAGCCCGAGTGCCCGTTCGGGGTAGCCGTCCAGTGGCATCCCGAGGCCGGGGACGACCTGCGGCTGTTCACCGCACTCGTGCACTCCGCCCGGACGGTCAGGACCCCAGGCGGCTGAGCACCACGCGGCTACCGCGCCTAGACTCGCCAGCGTGTGCACTGCCCCGGCCGCGCTGGAGATCGACAGGCTGTTCAAGAGCTACGGCGCCACAGCCGCGCTGACCGGCCTGTCACTGCGCGCCGGGCGCGCCCAGGTGACTGCCATCCTCGGGCCCAACGGAGCGGGCAAGACCACGACGGTGGAGATCTGTGAGGGATACCGGCGGCCCGACGCGGGCACGGTCCGGGTGCTCGGCCTCGATCCGATCCGGGACGCCCGTGCGCTGCGGCCGAAGATCGGCGTGATGCTGCAGGCCGGCGGCGTCCCGACGGGGGCCAGGGCCGGTGAGTACCTGCACGTGCTGGCCAGCTTCTATGCCCATCCGATCGATCCAGCGCTGCTGCTCGACCGGCTCGGGCTGGCCGGCTGCGCACGGACCGCGTTCAAGCGGCTGTCGGGCGGCCAGCAGCAGCGGCTGTCGCTCGCCGCCGCCGTCATCGGCCGGCCCGAGCTCGTGTTCCTTGACGAGCCCACCGCCGGGCTTGACCCCCAGGCCAGGCACGCCACCTGGGATCTGATCGCCGGGCTGCGGGCCGCTGGCGCCGGGGTGATCCTCACCACGCATCACATGGACGAGGCGGAACGGCTGGCTGACCATGTCGTCATCGTGGACCACGGGACGCAGGTCGCGGCGGGCACGCCCGCCGAGCTCACTGGAACCGCCGGGCAGCTCAGGTTCCGCGCCGAGCCCGGCCTGGACACCAACGACCTGCTGGCCGCCCTCCCGCCGGGAAGCATGGTGAAAGAGTCGCCAGCCGGGCACTACGTCGTCGAGGTTACCGATCACGTGGACCCCCAGCTGGTCGCGGCCGTCACGGCCTGGTGCGCGGAGCGGGGCGCGGTGCCGCAGAGCCTCCGGATCGAGAGCAGGACACTGGAAGATGTCTTCCTCGAGCTGACCGGGCGGGAGCTGCGCTCGTGACCGAGACCAGCCTCGACTGGCCGCCGCCCGCCCCCGGCGCGGCACCGCTGCCCGCGATGATCGCGGCCCAGGCCGGCCTGGAGCTGAGGACGCTGGTGCGCAACGGGGAGCAGCTGCTGCTGACCCTCATCATCCCGGTGCTGCTGCTCGCGGCGTTCAGCGCCGAACCGCTGGTCAGCTTCGGCCCGGGCCGCCGGATCGATTTCCTCGCGCCCGGCATCCTGGCGCTGGCCGTGATGTCGACGGCGTTTACCAGCCAGGCGATCGCGACCGGCTTCGAGCGCAGGTACGGCGTGCTGAAGCGGCTCGGCGCCACACCGCTGTCGCGGCGCGGGCTGATCGCCGCCAAGACGGTCACGGTCGCGGTGGTAGAGCTTGGCCAGGCGGTGGTGATCGTGGCGGTCGGCCTCGCCCTCGGCTGGCGGCCGCACGTCGGTGGCGCGGCACTCCCCTGGACGGTGCTGCTCATCCTGGCCGGCACGGCCGCCTTCAGCGGGCTGGCCCTGCTGATGGCGGGCACGCTGCGGGCGGAGGCGACACTGGCCGGAGCCAACCTCGTCTACCTGGTGATGCTCGGGATCGGCGGGATGGTCTTCCCGCTGACGAAGTTCCCTGCCGCCGCGCAGCCTGCGCTGCGGCTGCTGCCTCCCGGCGCGCTGTCGGACGGGCTGCGCTCGGTGCTGCAGCACGGCACCGGGCTGCCGCTGGCTGACCTGGCCACCCTGGCCGTCTGGGCCGCGGCGGGGATCACCCTGGCGATGCGCACCTTCCGTTGGGAGTAGTGCCGTTACCGCGCCGCCGCGGCGCCGGCTTGCGGTGCCGCTGCACGCGGTGCCGCCATCGGCCCTCGTCCTGACCGGGATCATCTCCGTTCAGCTGGGCGCCGGCCTGGCCACCAGGCTCTTCAGCCAGGCCGCCCCGGCGGCGGTCACCGGGCTGCGACTGTGGTCGGCGGCCGCGCTGCTCGCGGTCTTCGGGGCCAGCGGGCTGGCCGGCGCGCTGCGGGCGATGGCGCGCGAGCGGGCCTGGCGGGATGCGGCAGTGGTCGTCGCCTTCGGCGTAACGCTCGGCATCATGAACTACTCGATCTACCAGTCGTTCGCCCGGATCCCGCTCGGGATCGCGGTCACCATCGAGTTCCTCGGCCCGCTGGCAGTAGCCGTCGCCGCCTCCAGGCGCCCGGTCGACCTGCTCTGGGTGGCCCTGGCCGGGGCCGGCGTCGCGCTGCTGTCGCAGGGCGGCACCAGCCAGGCAGCCGGCCAAGGCGGCCCGCACAGCGGAACCCGGCTGGCCATCTCCGGCATCGTCTTCGCGCTGGTGGCGGCGGTCGCCTGGGCCGGCTACATCCTGCTGAGCGCCGCCACCGGCCGCCGGTTCAGCGGATCCTCAGGCCTGGTGATCGCCATGGGCGTGGCCGCGCTGGCGGTGACGCCTACCGCGCTGAGCGCGGCTCACGGTGCGCTGTCCCGGCCCGGGGTCCTGGCCACCGGAGCGGCGATCGGGCTGCTGTCATCGGTGATCCCGTATCGGTTCGAGCTCGAGGCGCTGCGGCGCATCCCCGCTGGCGTATTCGGCATCTGGATGAGCCTGGAACCTGCGGTCGCCGCGCTGGTCGGGCTGATCCTGCTCGGCCAGGCGCTCCGGGCCGGCGAGTGGGCCGCGGTGGGCTGCGTCATGGTCGCCTGCGCTGGCGCCGCACGGGGCTCCGCGGCGCGAGCAGCCGCGAAAGCGGAATCCGCGGCATCCGAACCCGCCCGGCAGCCCGCCGGGCCTGATGTCATCCCGCCCCCGCCGGCCAGCTAGCGGGCTGGCCTGACCGGCCGCCCGGCGTGCCATCCGGAGCGGTCCGCTCCTACGATGGGTGCGTGCCCGCCCACCTAGCCGCGAATGACGCCGCTGCGGCCCACCGCCCGGCCAGCCGCAGCCTGGCTCGCCGGTACGCCGGCGTACTGCTCGCGCCGTCGGAGATCGCGATGCGCCGGATCGCGCTGGCCGGCACGGCGGCGGCAGTCGGGATCATGCTGACCGGTGCCGGGGTACGCCTCAGCCAGTCCGGCCTGGGCTGCCCGGACTGGCCGAGATGCACGGCGACCGGGTTCGTGGCCGGCGGGACCACCGGCGACCCGCTGATTCACCGCTGGATCGAGTTCAGCAACCGGCTGGTCGGCGTCGCGGTCTTCGCGGTCGCCGTGCTGGTCTGGGTGGCGGCCTGGCGATACCGGCCTGGCGGCGGCCGCCGCAGGCGCGATCTGGTCTGGCTGGCGTCGGCGCAGCCTGCCGGGATCGTTGCCCAGGCAGCTATCGGCGGCGTCGTGGTGCTGACCAAGCTGAACCCGGTCTGGGTCTCGGTGCACTTCCTGCTCTCGATCGCGGTGGTCGCGGCTGCTGTCGCCTTGCAGGTGCGCTGCACCGAATCCACCGCGCCCGCCACGTCGCTGGTGCGGCCGGAGCTGCGGCTGTTCGCGTTCGGCGTGCTGGGCGTCGTGGCGGTCATGCTCGCGGCAGGCACGGTGGTCACCGGCACCGGCCCGCTGGCCGGAGCCGCCTCGGTGGCCAGGTACCACTTGAAGTTGTCCGCCGTGACCCAGCTGCACGCCGACATCGGCTGGCTGCTCGGCGGGCTCGCGATCGCGCTAGTGCTGGCCCTGCGGCTGACCGCCGCGCCCGCCCGGGCGGTCCGGCTCGGCTGGCTGTTTGTGGTGCTGCTCGGCGTGCAGGGCAGCATCGGCTACGGCCAGTACTTCAGCGGACTGCCGGCCGGGCTGGTCTGGGTGCACGTCGCCGGCGCTACGGCGATCTGGGTCACCGCACTCTGGCTGATCTTCGCGCTCCGCGACCGCGGCTCCGCGCTCGAGCAACTCGATCTGCTGCCTGACCCCGTCCGGCCCGCGGTCGCCGATTAGGACCGGCGCTCCGGGATAGGGTCAATTTCGGGTGCCGCGACGAGCGAGCCGATGAGCTCAGCCGCAGGCAACTGACCTCAACGAAGGAGATGTCATGACCACCAGGCCCGACGACACTCTGGGACAGCTGTCCGCCGCAGGCGTGGCGGTATGGCTCGACGACATCAGCAGGGAGCGGCTGTCCACCGGGAGTCTCGCGACCCTGATCAGGGACTTCCACGTGGTCGGCGTTACCTCCAATCCGACCATCTTCGCGACCGCCGTCGCCAAGGGCGAGGCCTACGACGGTCAGCTGACCGACCTGGCGGTGCGCGGCGTCGACCTCGGGGAAGCGGTCCGGGCCATCACCACGTACGACATCCGCTGGGCCTGTGATGTCCTGCGCAAGGCCTACGACGCCAGCGGCGGCCTCGACGGCCGGGTTTCGATCGAGGTCGACCCGCGGATCGCTGGTGACACCGGCAAGACCATCGCCGAGGCACGGGCCCTGTGGTGGCAGGTGGACCGGCCGAACCTGTTTATCAAGATCCCGGCTACGCTCGCCGGGCTGCCGGCGATCACGCAGGCCCTGTCCGAGGGAATCAGCGTCAACGTGACGCTGATCTTCTCGCTGGAGCGGTACGGCCAGGTGATCGACGCCCACCTGGCCGGCCTGGAGCAGGCGGCCGCGGCCGGGCACGACCTGGCCGGCATCGCCTCGGTAGCGTCCTTCTTTGTCAGCCGGGTAGACACCGAGGTCGACCGCAGGCTGGACAAGCTAGGTAGCGAGCAGGCGCGCGAGCTGCGCGGCAAGGCGGCGATTGCCAACGCGCGGCTGGCCTACGAGCTGTTCGAGGAGAGGTTCCACGAGAGCTCGCCCCGGTGGTCGGCGCTGCACAAGGCGGGGGCCAGGGTGCAGCGCCCGCTGTGGGCATCCACCAGCACCAAGGATCCCGCGTTCCCTGACACCATGTACGTCACCGAGCTTGTCGCCCCGCACACCGTGAACACGATGCCCGAGGCGACCATCCACGCCACCGCTGACCACGCCGAGCTGCGCGGCAACACGATCGCGGGCACCTATGAGCAGTCCCGCCAGGTATTCGAGGACCTGGAGCGGCTCGGCATCGGCTACGACGATGTCGTCGAGGTACTTGAGCGCGAGGGCGTCGAGAAATTCGCCGCCTCCTGGGAAGAGCTGCTGGGCACCATCAACAATGAGCTGACCCGGCAGGCAGCAGATGAGTCCTGACCTGCCGCCTAATCCGCTCCGCGACCCGCGCGACCGCAGGATCCCGCGGGTCGCGGGCCCGTGCGTGCTCGTCCTGTTCGGCGTCACCGGGGACCTGGCCAGCAAGAAACTGCTGCCGGCCATTTATGACCTGGCCAACAGGGGCCTGCTGCCGCCCGGATTCTCGCTGGTCGGATTCGCCAGGCGGGACTGGGCGGACGATGATTTCGCCCAGCTGACCTATAACGCGGTCAAGGCGCACGCGCGCACGCCGTTCCGGGATGCGGTCTGGCAGCAGGTCAGCGAGGGCGTCAGGTTCGTGCCCGGCGAGTTCGACGATGACGCCGCGTTCGACCTGCTCGCCCAGACCGTGGCGGATCTCGACGCCGAGCGCGGCACGGGCGGCAACTATGCGTTCTACCTCTCCATCCCGCCGAAGGCGTTCCCCGTCGTCGTCCAGCAGCTGAAGCGGTCCGGCCTGTCCCGGGCCCCGGCGCCGGCCAGGCCTGACCAGCCGCAGTCCTGGCGCCGGGTGGTGATCGAGAAGCCGTTCGGCCACGACCTGGCCAGCGCCCGCGAGCTCAACTCGATGCTGGATGCGGTGTTCCCCGCGCACGCGGTCTTCCGCATCGACCACTACCTGGGCAAGGAAACCGTCCAGAACCTCCTGGCGCTGCGCTTTGCCAACACGATGTGGGAGCCGATCTGGAACCGCGGCTACGTGGACCACGTGCAGATATCGATGGCCGAAGACATCGGCATCGGCGGCCGGGCGGGCTATTACGACGGGATCGGCGCGGCCAGGGACGTCATCCAGAACCACCTGCTGCAGCTGCTCGCGCTGACCGCGATGGAGGAGCCGCTCAACTTCGACGCGGACTCGCTCCGGGCCGAGAAGGAGAAGGCGCTGTCGGCGGTCAGGATCCCCGGCGATCTCGGGACCGGTACGGCCCGCGGCCAGTATGCGGCGGGCTGGCAGGGCGGCGTCGAGGTCCGCGGCTTCCTTGAGGAGGACGGCATCCCGCCGGACTCGATCACCGAGACGTACGCGGCGGTGCGGCTGACCGTCGACACCAGGCGGTGGGCCGGGGTGCCGTTCTACCTGCGTACCGGCAAGCGGCTGCCGAGCCGGATGACCGAGATAGCGGTGATCTTCCAGCGGGCGCCGCACCTGCCGTTCGCCGCCACCGATACCGAGGAACTCGGCCAGAACGCGCTGGTGATCCGGATCCAGCCGGACGAGGGCATCACCGTGCGGTTCGGCTCGAAGGTGCCCGGCTCGGCCATGGAGGTCAGGGACGTGAACATGGACTTCGCCTACGGCGAGTCGTTCACCGAGTCGAGTCCTGAGGCATACGAGCGGCTGCTGCTCGACGTGCTGGTCGGCGACCCGCCGCTGTTCCCGCGGCAGCAGGAGGTGGAGCTCTCCTGGCGGATCCTGGACCCGATCGAGGAGTTCTGGGCCAGCCACCTGAAGCCAGACCAGTATGCGGCCGGCACCCAGGGCCCGGCTAGCGCTGACGAGCTGCTCGCCCGCGACGGCCGGGTCTGGCGCCGGCTCTAGCCCGACCGCGCAGCGCGACCGTGCCGCCCGCGCCCGGCGCCGACATGGAGGGACCGCCATGCTGATCGACATCACCGACACCACGACCCGCGCCATCGAGGAGGCGCTGACCCGGGCGAGGGATCAGCTGGGCGGCCCGACCACCGGCGTCGTGCTGAACCTGATCATCATGACCGACGAAGCAGGCCAGCACGATGCGATCCGCGCCGCTAACCAGGCGGGCCGCGAGCATCCGTGCCGGGTGCTCGGCGTGATCGCCAGGAATCCCGCCGCCGCCTCGCGGCTCGATGCCGAGATCAGGACTGGTGAAGGCGCACCTGGCCAGACGGTGCTGCTGCGCCTGTACGGGCCGATGGGCGCGCACGCCGATTCCGTGGTCGTGCCGCTGCTCGTTCCCGACACCCCGGTAGTCACCTGGTGGCCGACGGCCGCTCCGGTGGTGCCGGCCAGCGATCCGCTCGGCGTGCTCGCGCAGCGCAGGGTCACCGACGCCGCGACGGCGGCCGCGCCCGCAGCGGCGCTGGCCACCCTCGCTGCCGGTTACCGGCCCGGCGACACCGACCTGAGCTGGACCCGGGCGACGACGTGGCGGTCGCTGCTGGCCGCGACACTGGACCAGCCACACGGCGAGATCACCGGCGGGGATGTATCCGCGGAGTCCGGCAACCCGACCGCTGACCTGCTAGCGGCGTGGCTGTCGGACCGGCTCGGGCCCGACTTCGAGCGGGATGTCTCCGGTGGCCCGGGCATCACCGAGGTGAAGTTCCTGGTGACTGACGGAGACATCACCATCTCCAGGCCGGACGGGCGGACCGCCACGCTCAGCCGCCCGGGACAGCCAGAGCGGCGGGTTGCCCTGCACCGCAGGGAGATCGCCGAACTGCTGGCCGAGGAACTGCGCAGGCTGGATCCGGATGAGATCTACGGAGAGGCGCTGGCCCGGTTCGCGGCGCGCACGGCGGCCGGATCACCAGCGCCGCGCCGCGCCGCACGACGCGCCCTGACACCGCGCCGGGGCGCGGCAGAACGCTGAAACTGGGTCTCCCGAAAGAGCGGCGACAGAGTTACGCGCAGGGAAGATCTTCCGCCTGGTGCTGGTGTGCCAGTTGTGAAGATAAGGGAAGGTCCGCTTATGGCCTCTCTGTACTATTTGCCGATCCGGCGCCGCTGGGGCTGGCAGCATTCGCCCTCACCACCGTCCTGCTCTCGGTGACCAACGCCGGATTGATGAAGAATGCCAGCGGCCTTGCCTTCCGCGGTTACGCCTTTGCCTACGGCGGCCTCGTTCAGCTCCTCGCGGGGATGTGGGAGTTCCGCAACGGGAACGTATTCGGGGCCACCGCGTTCGGCAGCTACGGCGGGTTCTGGATCGGGATTCTCACCGAGATCGTCTTGTTCATCGGCGGCTTCGACGGGAACGCCAATATCAGCAAGGTGGGCGGCTATATCGGCATCCTGACCGCCGTGGTGGCCTGGTATGCCTCGGCTGGCCTGCTGGCCTGCTGGCCGCCGGCCTGACGGGCCGCCAGGTGCTGCCGCTCGGCAAGCCATTCGGCAGGTTCGGAGGCTCGGCTATGTGAGGCTCGGCTGTGCGGGGCTCAGCTTTGTGAGGCTCAGCCGTGCGGGGCTCAGCTCTGTGAGGCTCAGCCCGGAGCGGCCCGAGGTCGTTCCGGCGTGATCCCGGGGGCTCGGCGAGCCCCCGGGATCACGCGTTCCAGGCATCGTATGCCCTGGTCGTGCTCGGCAGCTTGCTGATTGCCGTGATCGGAAGGGCAGCGGCGTGGCTGCCCGGTCAAGGCCCGTCGCCCGCCGCAGCTACCGGCTGCGGCCCCGGAACTCCTGCGGCGCGCCACTCTGCATCGCCGTCCGCCAGACGCTCTTCAACCGCGCACCCTATCGGTGGCTGGCATCGTACTTCTCGATGACCTGCGCCGGAATCCGGCCGCGATCGCTTACCTCGATCCCGCTGCGCTTAGCCCACGCGCGAATGTCGGCGCTCCGCTGGCGATGCGCCGCCGTTCTGCGTTTCGGCCGCGGCATGCGGTTGCTCACCTTGCGAGCCTTGTCCGCAAACCGCTTCACAGCCTCGTCGAACTTCTGGCTGTGCTTCTCGCATAGGTCGATCTCATAGTCCCGGCCGTCGAGGCTGAACGCACGTGTCATGTGCTCGCCGTCCGGAATCTCTTTCTCGTCGTAGTCACATGCGAATGTGACAGAGACTTTCTGGGCCACTTGTGGTCCCCCTTCCCCCGAGGCAAATATATCCCCACGCATCAGGAACCTCTAACGGCACCCTGGCAACGTTCCTGAGGAAGTGTTTGAGCGTCCATCCGGCGACCAGGCCATCCGAAGGGCCGGCCTAACGGCGAATCAGCCTTCGCGCGCGCTGCGCCGTTACCGCTCAGGCACGTCAGGCGGCCCGTACGGGAAGGATTCCGGAGGCCCGCCAGGACGGCCGGGGCCGGGAACGGTTTCGCCGTTATCCGCCCAGGAAACAGCGGCTGTTCCGGAGGATTCAGGCTCGTAGCCGGACCCGGCGGCCGGAGCGGGCAGGTAATGCGCCTGAGTGCGCGCCCCGGCGTAATCGCTGCGGTAGTCAGATTCAGCCTCGTAGCCGGGCCCGGGCGCGGCGGGCAGGTAATGCGCCTGGGTGCGCTGGCCGGTGTAATCGCGTCGGTAGTCGTCGCGGTAGCCGAGGGGGCCTGCGCTGGCCGGGTACCCGCCGGAGTCCTCGCCACTCGCGCAGCCGGGCGGTGCGGCATCCTGGCCGTCCCACCCGTACCCGGGCTCCGGGCCGTACCCGGGCTCCGGGCCGTACCCGGGCTCCGTGGCGGGCTGGCCGGGCGCCCGGCGGCCGCCAGGTCCCTGGCGAAGCGTCTCGATCATCCTTTGCAGGTCAGCCATGGGCAGCCGGAAGGTGCCCGTGCAGGTACCCGCCTGCCAGATGCTGAACACCGCGACGCCGGTGTCCGCATACCAGCTCAGCCTCAGGCTCCTGGCGCTCCCCCTGACATCGAAGAAAACCTCGCCCAGCCGGGGCAGCGGTGCCGCGTCCGATGCCGACATGCTGCCCATGGTGACCCTGAACGATCTGATTTGTCTAGTTGGTCACTAGCCGGCCTCATCCAGGTACTGTGACAGCGAGCCAGTTTGCCGATCCAGCCTCGCGGTCGCAGGGGCGGATGGCATGATAAGCGTCGGCTCGCTGACCTAGCCGGCTCTATGGCTGTCGCTTCACACTCCGCGATGACCCGTGCCGCGGGAACACCACGATGGGGTAACGCGTTGCATATGCGACGGAGTGAATGCCACGTCACGCGAGGATTCAGCGTCTAGCGAGCCAGACGCTCCGCTAGGCGGAGAAGTTTACGGTCAGTCGGGTTGAGGAGAGCTAAGGATGTCTGAGGTACGCCGCCAGGCCGTTGTGATGCAGCGGCCGAACTGGGGCTGGCAAGATGACGCTGCCTGCCGCGGCCGGGACGTCGTGCTGTTTTTCGGCCCAGACGGCGAGCGCCAGCCTGAACGTGATATCCGCGAGCGCAAGGCGAAGGCCGTCTGCGCCGCATGCCCGGTACGCGCCGAATGTCTAGGTTATGCCGTAGGCCGCCCGGAGAAGTACGGCACCTGGGGCGGCCTGAACGAGGATGAGCGCTCGGCTGAGCGGCGCCGCAGGATGCGCCGGGCGAACGCGGCCTGACCTGCCCGGCCTGGCCTGCCCGGCCTGAGCTGCCCGGCCTTCCCGGCGCCAGCACCACCGGCCTGCGGTCCTGAAGCCGGGCAGCTGCATGCCCTGGTTCCATGCCCGAAGTCTATGTACAGCCTGAGCCGGGTAACCCCGACCCGGACAGCGCCGCTGCTGCGCCGCACGGGACAATGAGAGACGTGGTCTGCAAACCTTGCCGGGATCAGCGGCATGCCGACTGCCCTGGGCGCAACTGGTGTGATTGCCAGCATCAGGCGCGTACTCCGCCCGCGGAGCCCGTTGTCGGCTGGATCCGCCAGGGGTAAGCGGTGCCAGCGCGGAATAGGCGGCCGCCATCGCGGGTTGCGCACGGCGGAGGCACTGAGCCCACGGCGGAGGCACCGAGCCCACCGCGGAGGCACCGAGCCCACCGCGGGAGGCACCGTGGCGGAGTCGGAGTTGGGAGGACGTAGGTGACTGTTGCGGCTTGCGCGACAGACGGCAAAGTCCCGTTCGCCCGCTCTCGTCCGGCGGCGGATATGATACGCCGGGCCAGCAGTCGGGCGGCTGTCCGCGCTTGCGGCCCGCGCCATCGGCAGCATGGCTACGCTGTCCCTGGTCAGGGCGGATGAGGTGACGCCCGCCGACGCCGGACCCGGACGGCCCGCGATCCCCAGCCGCAAGGAGGCAGTCATCGAGACGGAGCGGCTTGCCGCCAGGGCAGCCGATGAGCTCGCTGGCGCGCCCGCGGACGACGTGATCAGATGGGCCGCCGACACGTTCGGCGGCCGCCTGTGCCTCACGTCCTCCATGACGGATGCCGTGATCATCGACCTCGCCTCGCGGGTCGAGCCGGGGATCGACGTCCTCTTCCTCGACACCGGCTACCACTTTCCTGAGACCATCGGGACCAGGGACGCCGTCTCGTCCGTCTACCCGGTCAACGTGATCAACGTGACGCCCACCAGGAGCGTCGCCGAGCAGGATGCGGAACTCGGCGCGCGACTGTATGGCCGCAACCCCGATCTCTGCTGCTACCTGCGCAAGGTCGTCCCGCTTGAGCAGGCCCTCGGGCCGTACGACGCCTGGATCACCGGTGTCCGCCGCGAGGAGACGCACGCGCGCTCCGACACCAGTGTCGTGCAGTGGGATGCGCGCCGGGAGATGGTCAAGGTCAACCCGATCGTGGACTGGACGCAGGATCAGGTGGACGCGTATATCGCCGAGCATGGCGTGCTCGTCAACCCGCTCGTCTACGACGGGTACCCATCCGTCGGCTGCCGGACCTGCACGGTGCGGGTCGAGGCAGGCGCGGATCCGCGAAGCGGGCGCTGGGCAGGCACCGCCAAGACCGAGTGCGGCATCCACGGCTGACGCGGTCCGGCTGACCGGAGGGAGCAGCACATGACGACCCCTGCCGGGCAGGCAACTCACGAGGTGTTCAACCAGGTCCCGCCGTTGACCGGCCACGACGTGGCCAGTGACCCGGCGCTCCTTGAGGCCGTCTCGCGGGAGGGCGCCGCCTGGGCTGCCGAAGAGCTGCATGAGCTCGGCAGCCTGGCCGGGGCGGCCACCACCAGGGACCAGGCCCGCCTGGCGAACGAGCACCCGCCGGTGCTGCGCAGCCATGACAGGTACGGGAACCGGATTGACGAAGTCGAATTCCACCCTGCCTGGCATGAGCTGATGACAGTCGCGGTCAGCCACGGCCTGCACGCCGCGCCATGGGCGGACGCCGCCCCTGGCGCGCATGTGGCCCGGGCGGCCGGGTTCTACGTATGGACGCAAGCAGAGGCCGGACACGGCTGCCCGATCTCGATGACCTATGCTGCCGTCCCTGCCCTGCGCCGCGAGCCGGCCCTGGCCGCGCGCTTCGAGCCGCTGCTTGCCGCCACGGTCTACGACCCCGGCCTGAGCGTCCCGGCCGGAAAGGCGGGCCTGCTGGCCGGCATGGCCATGACAGAGAAGCAGGGCGGGTCCGACGTCCGGGCCGGCACCACCCGCGCGGTGCCCACGGCGGCCGGCGAGTACCTGCTGACCGGCCACAAATGGTTCTGCTCGGCGCCCATGTCTGACCTGTTCCTTGTCCTCGCCCAGGCCCCGGAAGGCCTCACCTGCTTCCTGCTTCCCCGGGTGCTGGCGGATGGGAGCCGCAACGCCATGCGCATCCAGCGGCTCAAGGACAAGCTCGGCAACAGGTCGAATGCCTCGGCCGAGGTGGAGTACGCGGGCGCGTTCGCCTGGCGGGTGGGCGAGCCCGGCCGCGGCGTGCCGACCATCATCGAGATGGTCAGCGCCACCCGGCTGGACTGCGTGCTCGGCAGCGCCGCCGCGATCCGCCAGGCGTGCGTCGCGGCGGTTCATCACGCGGTCTTCCGCCAGTCATTCGGCCGCGCCCTTGTCTGCCACCCGCTGATGACCGGCGTGCTGGCGGACCTGGCACTGGAGGCCGAGGCTGCCACCTCGCTGGCCATCCGGCTGGCCGGTGCCGCCGATCGTGCCGCCCGCGGCGATGCGGCTGAGGCTGCGCTGCTGCGGGTCGCGCTGCCTGCGGCCAAGTTCTGGGTGTGCAAGCGGACGCCGGTGGTGACCGGCGAGGCGCTGGAGTGCCTGGGCGGCAACGGCTATGTCGAGGAGTCCGGCCTGCCGCGACTGTACCGGGACGCGCCGCTCAACTCGGTCTGGGAGGGATCAGGCAACGTCACCGCCCTCGACGTGCTCCGCGCGCTGTCCAGGTCGGGTGACTGCACCGACGCGCTGCTCGCCGAGGCTGACCAGGCCGGCGGCGGGGACTGGCGGCTTGATCAGGCCATCGGCGCGCTCCGGCAGCTACTCAAGGACACCGGCGCCGGCTCAGGCCCGGCGGCAGGCGCCACGGCCGACGCCGCCGCGGAGCTGGGGGCCAGGCGGCTGGCTGGCGCGATCGCGGTCGTGCTGTCCGCGGCGCTGCTGGTCCGGTATGCGCCTGCGGCCGTGGCCGATGCCTTCTGCGCCTCCAGGCTCGGCCCTGGTGCCGCAGGCGGTCCTGGAACCCCGTTCGGCATGCTGCCGGACGGGCTTGACCTGGCGCCGGTACTCGGCCGCGCCAGGATTGCCATTCCCGGGTAAGGTCGGCGAATGCGCGTCTGGCCAGGAAATGCTTACCCCCTCGGTGCGACCTGGGATGGGTCGGGGACCAATTTCGCGCTGTTCTCTGAAATCGCTGAGCAGGTCGAGCTGTGCCTGTTCGGCTCCGCCCGGGGCCGCGCGGAGCCAGAGACACGCATCCCGCTCAGCGAGGTGGACGGCTTCGTCTGGCACTGCTACCTGCCTGATGTGGGCCCAGGCCAGCGCTACGCGTACCGGGTCCACGGCCCGTACGAGCCCGGCCGCGGCCATCGCTGCAACCCGGCCAAGCTGCTGCTCGATCCCTACGGCAAGGCGGTCGCCGGGCAGGTCCGCTGGCACGAATCGCTGTACTCCTACCCCCCGGGCGACTGGACGGGCCTCAACTCAGACGACAGCGCTTCCTACATGCCGAGGAACCTGGTCATCAGCCCGTACTTCGACTGGGCCGAGGACCGGCCGCCGCGAACGGCCTACCACGAGACGCTGATCTACGAGGCCCATGTGCGCGGCCTGACCCTGCGCCATCCTGAGGTGCCGCCTGAGCAGCGCGGTACCTATGCGGGCCTGGCTCATCCCGCTGTGCTCGAGCACCTGACGCAGCTGGGCGTGACGGCTATCGAGCTGATGCCCGTGCACCAGTTCGTGTCTGAGCCCGGGCTTGCCGAGCGCGGGCTGACCAATTACTGGGGGTACAACACGATCGCCTTCCTCGCTCCGCACAACGCCTATGCCTCGGCCGCCGACACCGACGGGCAGGTGGCCGAGTTCAAGGCTATGGTCAGGGCCTTGCACCAGGCGGGCATCGAGGTGATCCTCGATGTCGTCTACAACCACACTGCGGAGTCCGGCGCGCTCGGCCCGACGTTGTCGTTCCGCGGCATCGACAACGCCGCCTACTACCAGCTCGCCGACGAGGACCCTGCGGTCTACCTCGACTACACCGGCTGCGGCAACAGCCTCAACGTCAGGCACCCGCACGCGCTGCAGCTCATCATGGATTCGCTGCGATACTGGATCCTTGACATGCACGTGGACGGGTTTCGCTTCGATCTGGCCTCAGCGCTCGCCCGCGAGCTGCATCACGTAGACCGGCTAGCCACCTTCTTCGACCTGGTCCAGCAGGACCCGGTCGTCTCCCAGGTGAAGCTGATCGCCGAGCCATGGGACGTCGGCGAGGGCGGCTATCAGGTCGGCAATTTCCCGCCGCTATGGACCGAGTGGAACGGCAAGTACCGCGACACCGTACGCGACCTGTGGCGCGGAGAGCCCGCCACGCTGCCGGAGTTCGCCTACCGGCTGACCGGCTCCAGCGATCTCTACGAGACGAGCGCGCGGCGCCCCGTCGCGTCGGTGAACTTCGTGACCTGCCACGATGGGTTCACGCTTCACGACCTGGTCAGCTACAACCGGAAGCACAACGAGGTCAACGGCGAGGACGGCCGCGACGGCACCGACGACAACCGCGCCTGGAACTGCGGCGCTGAGGGCCCGACGGAGGATCCTGCGGTCAATGAGCTCAGGGCCCGCCAGGTCAGGAACTTCCTGGTCACGCTCTTTTGTTCACAAGGCGTGCCGATGCTGGCGGCTGGTGATGAGATGGGCCGCAGCCAGCAGGGCAACAACAATGCCTACTGCCAGGACAACGAGCTGTCCTGGGTGGACTGGGAGAGCGCTGACAAGCAGCAGGATCTGCTTGATTTCACCCGCGCGCTGTCGGAACTGCGGCGGCGGCACCCGGTGTTCAGGCGGCGCAGGTTTTTCAGCGGCCTGCCGACCGCCATTCCCTCGGGAGATGTCGACCTGCAGGACATCATCTGGCTCGCCCCGGCCGGGCATGAGATGACAGACAATGACTGGAATTCTGGTTATGCGCGGTCGCTGGCTGTGTTCCTGAACGGTAACGCGATCACCGAGCCCGCGCTCCATGGCGAGAAAGTACGCGATAACGACTTCCTGCTGCTATTCAACGCGCACAGCGAGCCGGTCAGGTTCACCTTGCCTGGCGGCCGGTTCGGTGACGAATGGGAGATAGCAATCGATACCGCCGCGACGCCGCGGGCACCAGGGCCGCGCAGCCGGCCAGCACCGGCCGGCCGGCAACGGCGCGTCGGCTCCCGGCGTGTCGGGCGCAGAATCGAAGTGACCGGCCGGTCCATCATTGTGATGCGCGGAGTGGGCATTTCCGCTGCATCCGGCCAGCGGCCGGGCGCCGCGGAGCCGCTGCCGGGAGGGCGGCCGCCCGCGGTAACGCGGCCGCGGCCGCGGCCGCCCGGAGCGGCGCGCTAGCGCTGCCCCCAGCGGCGCGCTAGCGCTGCCTCGCCTGGGTGGCGGCCATCAGCACGAGAGTGAAGGTGGTCAGGCCGACGGCGCCGTGCATCGCGACGACCTTGGCGGGAAAGTGCTGCTCGGCTCCCCGCGCGTGCCTGCCGCCGCGGCCGACCAGCCATCTGGTCAGCATCACGAAGCCGAGCATCGCTGACGCGCTCAGGACGCCGAAGCCGGACCACGCGTACACCAGCCGGCCGCAGAGTACGTAGGCGATCCATAACGACAGGCCGGTGGTGGCCAGCACCGGGTGGGCGAAAATCAGCGCGGCCGGGAAGACGGTGATCCTGGTCGCCTGCTGTCGCAGGCCGCCACGGGAAAGCCAGACCCCGAGCAGGTAGAGGCCGAGGCAAGCGGTACCACACCAGATGACAAGGGCAACGATCTTCACCGCGCTCCTTTCCGCCAGGGCCGCCGCTCAGCTCACGCCTCGCCATCTTGCGCCAACTGGCGACGTGCCGGGCAATACTCGGATTCAGTGATGGACCGCTGGCTGAATATCTGGTAATGCGCCATTAACGCGGCGTACCGCCGTTCTCTTTTCTGATCGCCCGACACTTTCGTGCCGGCCTGCAACCGCGTCCGCCGGTCTGGTTGACTGCTCCCCGTGCGGCAGATATATCCAGCGGCAGCCGACCCGCGAGAGATCGGCGAGCCAGTGCAGGGGCCGGCCGGGCGGGCGGACCCCGACGCCATCGCCGGGCTCTACCCTTACCCGGCAGCCGGGCCCGGTGCCAGCAGGCCGTGGGTTCGCGCGAACATGGTCACAAGCGCCGACGGCGCCGCATCGCTGGACGGGCGATCGGGCGGCCTGTCCGGCAGCGCGGATCGCTTGGTCTTCAGCGTGCTCCGTAGCCTGGCCGACGTAATCCTGGTGGGTGCCGGGACCGCGCGGATCGAGCACTACCAGGCGGTGCGGCCGGACGAGACCTGGCCGGCGCTCCGGGCCGGCCGGCCGCCGACGCCGCCGATCGCCGTGCTATCCAGCCGGATGGCCGGCCTGGAGCCTGATGGCCCGCTGCTCGCCACCGGACCCGGGCAGGCGCGGACGATCGTGCTGACTACCGAGGCCGCGCCGGCCGGACTGCGGTCCGCCGCGGCCAGGAACGCCGATGTGATCGTGGCGGGCCCCGACCCGGTCAGGCCGGAGGCAATCATCGGCGCGCTGGCCGAGCGCGGGTACCAGCGGGTGCTCGCCGAAGGCGGCCCGCGGCTCCTCGAGCAGATCGTCGCGGCCGGCCTGCTCGACGAGTTGTGCCTGACGGTAAGCCCCGTGCTGGCGGGCGGTCGGGCACCCCGGATCGTCACGGTGCCGCCCGCCGGCGGCACCCGGGCGGATAACTCCGGGCTGCCAGGGCAGCCGGGAGCTACCGGCCTGCGGCTGGCCCACGTCCTGGAGGACAGCGGCTACCTGCTCTGCAGGTACCTGCGGACCGGAGCGACTAACGCGGGAGCGATCGTGCCGTCCCGCCCGGCTAGCGAATCGGAGCGATGAATGCCACTGCACCGCAAGGTCGACGAGTCCGCCGCAGAGTCGGCCGATCTCGACATCAACCCGATCTACGTGCGCGAGGCGGGTCACCAGGTGCCGCGCTACCGGATGCCGCGCCGCGGAATGCTGCCCGACACCGCCTTGCAGGTGGTCCGCGACGAGCTGATCCTGGACGGTAACGCGCGCCTGAACCTGGCCACCTTCGTGACGACCTGGATGGAGCCGCAGGCTCAGCAGCTGATGGCCGAGTGCTTCGACAAGAACATGATCGACAAGGACGAGTACCCGCAGACCGCCGAGCTTGAGCGGCGCTGCGTGAACATCCTCGCCCACTTGTGGCACGCGCCCGAGGCCGGCGGCGGGCGCCAGGGCATCGTCGCACCGGGCTGCTCCACCACCGGGTCGAGCGAGGCGTGCATGCTCGGCGGGATGGCCCTGCTGTGGCGCTGGCGGGCCCGCAGGACCGTCGCAGG